>Ga0310696_10003415_pt1 | contig 19861 bp, 14 predicted proteins | sample AusTroGonzalo_MG_4_FD_203885 | JGI IMG/M metagenome (GOLD analysis project Ga0310696, IMG submission 203885) | Bovine rumen microbial communities from tropical cattle in Woodstock, Queensland, Australia - Gonzalo_02 (v2) (version 2) | ecosystem: Host-associated > Mammals > Digestive system >... | reverse complement strand
GCCATATCAGAATCAGAAAACTCTCAGCCCACAACGTTGCAACTGAAGGTTATTATATCGACTCCCTGGGAAACAACGGCGGAAGATGGGTCCAGAAAGTCATCTGTGACGAAGTTGAAGTGTTTAAAGGAAACGCACGCGTAGGCGTGGGAACCGAAAATGAGATGTTCGTAGGCTATGACAACCTCGTTCCCGACCGCAAACACAGCAGCCGTTTCTATTCCGTTCCGGACGAAATCAAGATGGGCAAGCAGTACATTGAGGTGGTATTTGACGTGGATGCTTTCGATTACAACGGACAGCACATGAAAGAGCTGAAAGACCAGGTTCAGAAGTTCCCCATCTACGGCGTACTTCCAGGCAACAGCTATATATGCGGCAAACAATACACCTTCCATCTGGGATTGGACCTGGCCACCTTATACCAGGCGATAGAGTTTACTGCAACCGTAGCTGACTGGCAAAACAATTACTCTGTTGATATGAACAGCGTATGGGGAGAAAACAAGATTTATGAAGACAATGACTTTTTCTGATAAGGCAAACAAATGTTCATTACAGTGATTTCATTTCTACCGTTTGCGGCATGTCTATTCTGGCTTGTCCTGAATCCTCTCATCCACAATGATGAAAAGGCGTTCAGGACGCTTGAGGTTTTATTGGCCATAGTAGGAACAGTATCACTCGCCCAAGCCGGCATATTGTGCAGCAATGGCAGCATAATGCTGTCATTTTTCCTTATCAAGCAGTTCTTTACCCCCCTGCTAATTCCGGTAGCGATACTATATACCAACAGCCTGTTGCCGGACAACAAACCGCAGCCGGCAATACAGGCATGGATTGCAATACCCGTGGCCCTGCTGTTTGCCGAATCCATTCTGATAATGCTGTCAGGAACAGACGCTTTTATAGACGCCATAGGTAAAACGCCCGCAGCAGGCAGATACGACAGGATTGACAATCTCATACATCTCTGTTCATTCTGGGTGTTCTACATAGTGTTGGCAATACAAGTGCTTACCTGGATTGTATTCTTTGTCATAAAAACCGTAAAGGGCTACCGTCACATACAGCTTCTGAACTGTACTGCCGTCATCATTTCATTGACGGCCTGGGAAATCACAATCATTACCGGGGGTGCATCAACTCTGTTTGAAGCGGTCATCGTAATCATTATGACATGTGCCATATACTACACTTCATATAAAGGCATATTCCAATTCAAGGCCGAAATGCCGCAGCCCGAAACAGAAAAGAAGCAACAGACTGACGAATCATCCCAGGAATCCGGTCTTATAATAGCGGAACCACACATGAGCCTGGCGGATGAAGAGGATCTGAGAATAAGATTTGAAGACCTGATAGTAACTGAGCAGCTGTTCCTGAAACAGGGAATACGTATCTCGGACATAGCTACAATGCTCGATACCAACAGGACATACGTTTCCAGACTGGTAAACAACACATACAACATGAGTTTCTCCGATTACATCAACACCCTGAGGATAGACTACGCCGAGCAGTATCTGCTGCATCACAGGGATGCAAGGCAATCGGACATAGCCGAGGCATGCGGATTTCCGAACGCATCGGCTTTCAACAACGTATTCAAGAAAATAACAGGTGTCACCCCAAAGATTTGGCTGGCCAGCAACAATAACTATAATCCCGAATAGAAATGGACAACAGAAAAGACTATTCAAAATACACAGTACTGATTGTTGACGACATACCTGTCAACATAATCCTGCTCAAGACAATGTTAGCGAGAACCAATGTCAAGATTCTCACTGCGGTCAACGGCCAGGATGCGCTTGACATTGTTCGCCAGCTCAAACCTCAAGTAGTGCTTCTTGACATACAGATGCCGATATTGAACGGCATGGAGGTACTTAAGCAGATAAAGGCAGACCCTACACTAAAGGATACCGCCGTGATAATGGTATCGGCTTATACATCATCGGAAGACATAGAGCAATCCATGAGTCTGGGAGCGGCAGGATTCATAAAAAAACCGGTAATTATGGATTTGTTGCTGTCAACTGTCACCGCCGAGCTAGATAAAATTTGATTATTTGCAAAAACTGCCTATATTTGCGCAAACAACAAAGGGCTATACTATATGACACCGAACGACATCAAGAATATTGACCTGTCCAAGCACACCGTACTGGCTGTTGACGACATACCTATGAATCTGCTTCTCATAAGCAAGATCCTGTCACGTCTTAACATCACCATAAGCACCGCCGCAAACGGCAGGGAAGCATTGGATTTCATTGCAAAAAACAAGCCCAGCCTGGTTCTGCTGGACCTTATGATGCCGGAGATAGACGGTTATGAAGTGCTGAAACGCCTTAGGGAGAACCCCGAGACAAAGGACCTTAGAGTAGTGATCCTGTCCGCCCTTAATTCAAACGAGGATATTGTCAAAGGCTTCAGTCTTGGCGCCAATGACTTTATCACAAAACCCATTATTCTGGAAAAGCTGACAAGTTGTGTGGTTACGCAACTCCAGCTGGTTGAGCTTGCGGGGAAATGATCAGATGTGAATTCCCTTCTCCTTCATCTCAGTATCTGCCTTCTTTTTCTCTTCCATCAAAAGCATAAGTAGCCACTCGCTCTGCTCTTTGCTTATGCCCAGATCGCGGCAGGCTGACTCGTATCGGTTCAGTACGGCCTCCTGATAACGGTGATATGTGACGGATTTCTTTATCTCCTCCTCTATGGTCTCGTGCTCTATCTTATAGCTGTCCTCGTAATACTCCCTGTATGATTTTTCCGTAACCAGCTTAAGGCAATAGTAAAACATTGCTCCCGTAAGGATACATACGCCCAACACTCCCAGGAGCAGCGGCACCTTCTGGATCAGACACATCAGAGCCAGCATACCGCCCACCAGAAAGCACAACACCGCAACAACCAGATAGTGGTTCTTGACAATAAAACTCTTAATTCCAGTTTTCATATCAGATCCTTATTTTGCCTGTTCTGTAATATTCTTGTTTTCATATCATTCTCCAGTTCCTTGGAATCGATTGCCTTCCGATAGGCGTTCCGGGCTTCCAGTTCACGCCGGTTCCTGTCACGCAGATTGTCAAGATTCTTCTCCAGGCTCCATTGGGAGAACAGTATGACAACCGTCACCAACATGAACAGCAGGATGAATCCGAACATTATGGACATCTCCTGCTGGGACTTAAGACGCTGAGCCTCCAGTCTGAGACGGGCATTGTTCAGCTCTGCATCAAGGATTGCCATATCCTCATTCTGGACCGCGATGTAAATGGAATCCTTGGTTCCCATCAGACTGTTAAGCTGACGGTATGCATTGGGATAATCATCTCCCACGGCATAAATCAGATGCCTCTGACCGAACCGGTCCTTATCGGTAGAAAGAGAATCTGATTTAGCCAATGCCTCCTGTAACCGGCCGCATGAACGGAGCCAACAGATCTCAATCATCAACCGGGTATCACGGTCTGTCTGAGAACGGTACAGAGGATTATTTACCAACTCCTTATAAACCGCATTGAAATCATCGGTCCTGCCCTGGGCATCATACAGATATACCTTGGTCAGCATTGTCTTGACCCTTAGGGATGGATAGAAATCCTGAAACTCCTCGGCCATGGAACAGTAATGCTCCACCTCATCATACTTACCCAGTTTGATGTACTCACGCGCTATCAGGTTATATATGACAGGCAGCTCCTGCTCTTCCTTAGCGCGGATGCTGTATTCGGCGGCCTGCTTGAAATTGAAGACGGCAAGCTCGGCATTTGAGCGGTAAGACTGTATGAGACCTATGACCCTGTGCGCGTACATCTGTCCAAGATTGCTGCCCGATCCCGCGGCAAGCGATGACATGGCCCTGGCCTCAAGCATGGCGTCCGATATGCGTCCCGCCAGTATGAGCATGTTGCAGTAGTCATGCATGGTAAGGAAATAGAACTCACGCATACGGTTGTTGTACCCGGACATGGACTTGAGCTCGGCAACTATCTCGTTTACGCGCACGGTATCATTGCGGATAAACCTGGGCGGCAATTCAAGAGACAGGGCAAGCATCCTGATCCTGGAGTCATTCTTATGCACTCCGTACCGGTATATGGAATCAGCCAGCTGGATGTTCGACTCGTCAAACTGTCTTATCCTGCCGTTGGCATATTTGAGATAAAGCTCATTACCTACGCCAAGGCGGTTCCTTATCTGGGACGATGCACAGACACAAGATACAATCATTAACAACAATACCGACAGACGTCTCATAACAGCATCAGCATTTGATATAAGCCTTGAAAGATGAATGGAAGCAGCTGCCTACTCCGGGCTTGCTTTCCACGCCTACCTCACCATCCATCTTCTCTGTGAACATCTTTGCGATGGTCAGCCCTAGACCTACTCCCGTCTTGAACATATCATCCTTCCAGAATATGTTGAACACCTTGCTTAACCTGCGGTTCTCAATACCGCAACCGGTATCTTCGACAAACATTTCAACCTTCTCTTCACTAAGGTTATAGCGCCAGCCCAGCCAGACAGATCCCTTTGCAGTAAATTTGAAAGCGTTTTTGATGTACTGACCTACTATGGCCTCTATTCTGGCCGGGTCAACAAAGGCATAGACATTCTCACGCCCTGCTTCAAATCTGAAATCAATGGCAGTCGGCACATTGCATGACCATTCGTCAAATATGTGCCTCATGAGCGGAGCTATCTCTGTCTCAACCGGATTTACATCCACCCGGCCGCTCTCAAAACGCGAGAACTGGAGAATATCCTCTATCATCTCACCCAGCAGGTTGGAGTTTTCACGTATGAGACCCACAATCTCATCACGTTCCTCGCCCTGGATCAGGCCGTCATCAGTACTGAGCAACTGTGCGAATCCCAGAATAGCATTGAGCGGAGTACGTATTTCATGACTGATATTCATAAGGAATGTCTCCTTGCTGGTAATCTCTTCGGCCACCAGGGCTGCTTCAGTCATATATTCATTATATACCACCGTATCATTGATATCTATGACAATGCCGGAAAGCGATTCCAGCATATCGATACGGTGCTCTTCGAAATTCATGTTCACGTTGGGCCTGAACTGCCACCAGCGGTATGTCTCGCCTTCATCCTTTGAAAGGCGGAAATCCTTTGTACCTACCGGTTTGCCCGCCGCCAGTGAGGCCAGCAGCTCGGCAAACACATCCGAATCATCAGGATGAAGCATAGGCTCCAGTTCCATAAGGTCATCGGCAGAACTCACCACTATACAATCCGCGTTCTGAAGAGCCATATCCAGCATGATACGCTCATTCTCTATGTCAGTCAACGCATTCTGAAGCTCTGCATCCTTCTTGCGGAACAGAAGATACAGCAACAATGAAAGGAGAGCAATGAAAAGCACCACGTCAAAGATGATGAACATGATGAACTTGACCGGATGCTGCACGCGCCACGGAGCCCTCATTATGATAAAATCATCACAGAAATCACTGTAATTCATGTTAAGGAGCTCCATAGCCCTCCAGGACATATAATATCCCGCCTCATGTTCCTTGATAGGGAGACTGCCGGCCGCCTCTCCGTGAAGGATACGCGCCACATATTCCGCCTGATCCCTTGCAACTGTTTCATACGATGCGAAATAACCGCACAGGACGCGTCTGGAACCGTCACCGAATCCGTCACGGACTGCCGAGAATTGAGGTTTGAGGGTCTTGCTGAGCACCTGCTCGTTTTCTATATCACGCTTTACCGTAAGGAACGGTGTCATTGTGAGGCTGTTCAGGATCTTTATCCTGTGGATATGATAGTCTCCGTCACTGCGATAGTCATTAAGCTCGGGGCTGGCGTTGGAGAACACATTTATGAATATAGAATCCTTGAATCTTTCTGACAACTGGTCAAGAGACAGGTCCTTGATGTGGTAATCCATATTGTTCACGTACGGAGGCCTGTCAAGTTCGCTGCGCAACCTCTCCCTTATACGTTTGTCATATTCTGTAGTATCAAGTTCTATCACCACCACATTCGGATACATGGGCTGGCCGGGGACAGCAGTATATGGCGCCATGCGCACGGCCAACTCGATATTGCGTTGGAAATTCAGAAGGTCCGTACACACTGCAGTGTTGTTACTGCGTCTGATACGTGTCCAGTCCGGGCAGCGAAGACCTGCCGCAACCATGGGTATACTGTCAACCGTAGGAAGCCATTTGCCGTACTCACCCTCCAGATAGAGGCTGACCGTCCTGTCATCGATACAGCAGACCACATCAGGGATCCAACGCTCGTCATTCAGCCTTTTGAGCGATGCCTCAAGTGCATCTGACTGAGCCATGTCAAGATGACCCGATGAATAGACGTTACGGATATCGGCCTTAATCCCGTTTTCCTTTAGCGACTGTGCCAGAGTCTGCTCATAAATCCTGTAATTCTGGAATATTGAATCATACACGAACAGACACAGGACATTGTATGTCTTATCTTTGTCATATCCTGCTGCAGATCTCTTTGTACAACCCGGAATCAACAGCATAAAAGGCAACAGCACTGCCATAAGGAATCCTTTCAGTTTCATAAGGCAGTATCGTTTTGAGCGTTATCAACAGGCAGACGGAACCAGAAACGGCTACCCTGCCCCAGTTTACTGGTAAAACCATACTGGCCATTCTGCTTCTCTATGATGGAGCAACAGATGTCAAGTCCCAGTCCGGTCCCCTTGTAATTGCCCTTGGCCATACCGAAACGCTGCCTAACCAGATTGCTGTCCTCCTCACTGATTCCTATACCGGTATCGGTCACGTACACCTCGATGCAGCCCTCGCCTTCAGGAACTATCCAACCCAATGTAACCGAGCCCTGAAGAGTATATTTGAACGCATTGCTAAGGAAATTGTTTATGACCTGGCTGGTTCTGATAGGATCAGCCATTATCATGACATCATCTCCCTCATAAGGCTCGAACTTGAACTTGAGATGCGAAGGGCACAGTATGCGGTTGGTATGGTAACTGTCATTCACCAGCTTGGCTGTACTGATACGGCGTATCTTGAATGACATGGAATCCGTACTGTCGGCCGGTTTGCGCACCGCCTCGTCAATAAGGTCAAGCAGCTGCTCCGTATTATCCCGGATAAGGCTTGCAAAAAGGAGCTTATCCTCCGCACTGCACCCTTCGGCCAGCAACTGGGCAAAACCGGAGATGGCATTCAGCGGAGTACGTATGTCATGCGTTATGTTGGCAATGAAATTCTCCTTTGAAATAACCTCCTCGGCCCTGATTGCAGACTCCTGAAGGGTCTTCTCGAATTCAACTATCTTGTCAACCCTTATAACAAAGCCTATGATCATATCCTCCGATTCATTCTTGCGCGATGAAACCTCCCACCAATGCCACTCATTGTTGGGCAACTTTGCCCTGACCCTCACTTTTGACTTCTCCGAATCGGCTTTGACAACCCCCGTACAGATGTCAAACGATCCGTAGCTCTCGGGGGCTACAAAGCCCTTCTTGTACTCCTCTATGGGCCATTCATAAGTAACAGGTTCACTCTCAGAACTTTTAACAAACCCTATCCGGCCATCCTTGACCTTAAAGAAGAGTGAATAACTGCCCTCCAGGACAAGAATACGGCGCTGTGTCTCCTGCTTGAGCAATGCCAGGGCATTCTCCCTTTGGGAATTCCTTTTTCTGAATCGGACGCTCGTAATGAGCGAAAGCAATCCCGCCACCAAGACAACCGCCAGCGAAACCAGACTGATAAACAGTTCCCTTTTGGCCACGACAAACGGCACATTGACTATATTGAACTGCTCACTATAATCACTGTAGCTAAGGGGAGGATCCATCTGGACCATGGCATTCCAGTCCATGTAATAATCCTTCTTATGAGTCTCTATTGAAATATCCCTGGGATGCTCGCCGTGCAGGATCCTTATGGCGGAATGGACCTGGTCCGTGATTTGTGTCTCTATGCTTGCAAAATAGCCGCATAGGAACTTGGGACGCTCATATTCACTCTCCCCCGCTTCAGTCTCATTGGCACCCAGAAGATTGCTGAAACTGCCGAACTGCTCACGGATGCACGTAATCTGCGGAGTACGGGTAAGATCGATGAGACTGTTGCTGAACAGGTCATACTTGACCTGTATGTGTCCCTGACGACCCTCGAAAGTATATGATTTGCCTATATCCGAGTTCTTGAGTCCGTCACTCGCATCACCGGACAGGAGATGATGGTTCTTCTCAGGATCGGCCATACAGACAAAACTGACTATAATCTTGTCCCTGTACCGGGCCGATGACAGGTCCGAGTACTCCAGATGGAAATCAGAGTTGTTGATGAAGAATGCCGTATCCGATATGCTGGCATACAGCCTCTCACGCAGTTCATCCTGGTAACCTCCATAATCCAGTTCCACGATGGGATTGCCCGGATAATCCAGATTACGGTACAGGTTACAGTTGGCAGCCAGGTCAACCGGGTCACGCCAACCGGTCACGAGCGGATAGTCCTGATGGACAAAAGTTGAAGCCGACACTCCTGCAAAGACTGAAGGAATGGTCTTTAGAAGGACATCCTCATTCTCCATTACGTAATGGAACGCCAGGTCATCATTTATAAGAAGCACATCGGGATCATAGCTGCATACGGTATCCACGAAATGGTCTTCACCATCCTCGTCCACAAAAGGCGCTTCCTTGTGTATGAGGTCAAGATAAATATGGTGCAGGCTGACATTCAATCCATGGTGTCTGAAACGCTCTTCCATATAATTCTGGAAATAGCTTCCCTCCTGGCCCATATCATTATATGAGTGAAGGACAAGGACAGTATAATCCGGATCCTTACGGTTATTGCCGCCCATGCCGCATGAGACAGTCAGCGTCAATGCCATTGCGAAAAATACGGCACGGATAATCCGGTTGAACAATATATTGTCCTTTTTATAGGAAGTGAAAATCATTTCTGACAATACTATATTGCAAACTTAACAATTTTTTAAATAAGTATGGACAAAAGACGGGATTAAAATAGCGAACTTTGTAGAATAGGTAGCCCACCTTATTATGAAAGTAGTATGTGATTCCGATATCCCCTTCCTCAAGGGAGCGCTTGAGCCTTATTGTGAGGTTGTGTATGCACGCGGCCGTGATATCAGCAGAGAGATGGTCAGGGATGCGGACGCACTGGTGGTCAGGACCCGCACCGTATGCAACGCATCTTTGCTTGGAGGCTCTAAGGTCAGGTTCATAGCCACCGCCACCATCGGATACGACCACATTGACACCGACTGGTGTGAACGGGAAGGAATAAACTGGACAAACGCCCCCGGATGCAATTCATGGTCCGTGCAACAGTATATTGGTTCTTTGCTGGTGACACTATCCCGTTACTACGGGTTTGACTGCAAGGACAGGACCATAGGCATTGTGGGTGCAGGAAATGTAGGCAGCAAGGTGGCACGTCTGGCAGCCCTGCTGGGATTCAGAATCCTGCTGTGCGACCCGCCACGCGCAGAGAGAGAAGGTCCGGGAGGTTTTGTGACACTGGACGAAATCATTGCACAATGTGACATAATAAGCTGCCATGTTCCTCTTACGCAAGAAGGCAGGCACCCTACATTCCATCTGCTTGACAGACAACGGTTACAGACTCTGGGAAAACATCAGATACTTATAAACACATCCAGAGGCGAAGTGGTTGACACCCTGGCGCTGAAGGAAATACTTTCCGCCGGCAGAATAAAGACCGCAGCGCTGGATGTATGGGAAAACGAGCCCGGTATAGACGAAGGACTGCTTAAACTCCTGTTTTCAGGCACGCCCCACATAGCCGGATATTCGCAGGACGGCAAGGCGGCCGGCACAGCCATGTGCGTACAGGCTCTGGGCAGTTTCTTTGACCTGCCATGCCGCGACTGGGGGGTATGCGACATACCTGCTCCCATACAGCCTTCCGAACTCACCATCGATGCATCGGGAAAGAAGCCGCAGACAGTTCTGGGTGACGCGATACTGTACACATACGATGTAATGCAAGACTGCGCCATGCTCAGGGCCGACATCACGGGATTTGAGAGACTGCGCTCATGCTACCCCGTACGAAGGGAGTTCCCCGCATTCACAATCAGGCTCCTGAACGATGATTCCGGCCGTTCGAAAGTATTTTTGAGAGAAGCGGGGTTCAATATTTGTGAATGAAAACATATCTTTGCAATTGTATGGAATTAGGAAAATACTCTTTTGGAACAGGCGACCGTTTCTCACATGAGGGAAAGGCGCAATTGGCCGCACTTATTGAGGCAAAGGAGAGATACGGAATTGAATTCGTACCGGTCTGGAACAAGTCAAACCGCGAGCATCAGATAATAGGGACCGATCCTGCCGACACGCGCCGTGAGGCCGATGATGCAGTCAGAACCCTGGGATACCGTAAGCCTTATTTTGTGGATGCCGACCACATCAACATGAACAATGTTGACAGGTTTATGGATGCATCGGACTTTTTCACCATCGATGTGGCTGATTACATAGGCAAGCCCGCCGACGCAGGTTCTGTTGCCTGTTTTACGGAGAATAACCTGAAATATGCAGGCAACCTTGCCATACCAGGCATTGAACGGCCGTTCAATGTGGACCGCAACCTGATTGAGAAGATGGCCGGCAAGTACCTGTTCGCAGTACAGGAAGCAGGACGGATATACCGTCATATAGCCAAGACAAAAGGTGCTGACAGTTTTGTCACCGAAGTTTCGATGGACGAGGTTGACTCTCCGCAGACTCCCATTGAGATTTTCTTCATACTGAGCGCATTGGCACAGGAAGGTGTTCCGGCACAGACCATAGCCCCAAAATTCACCGGACGGTTCAACAAAGGCGTGGACTATGTGGGCGATACCGCACAGTTTGAAAAAGAGTTCCGTGAGGACCTTCTTGTCATTGAATATGCGATAAAGGAGTTCGGACTGCCTGAAGGACTCAAGCTCAGCATCCATTCCGGCAGCGACAAGTTCTCAATTTATCCTATTATGGGCCGTCTGATACACCAATATGGCAAAGGCATACATATAAAGACTGCCGGCACCACATGGCTTGAGGAAAACATTGGTCTTGCGCTTGCTGACGAGAAAGCGCTGGAGCTGGCCAAGAAGATTGCCATATCGGCACTGGGACGCATGGAAGAACTGTGCATTCCATATGCCACAGTCATAGACATAAACCCTTCTCACCTGCCTACAGCACAGCAGATTGCCGCCTGGAGCGGACAGGAGTACGCCCGTGCCCTGCGTCATAACCTCCAGGACCCGCTATACAACCCGGATTTCCGCCAGCTGGTTCATGTAAGCTACAAGATAGCCGCCGAACTGGGCCAGGAGTATTACTCCGCCCTTGAACGTAACAGCAGCGTCATAGCAGACCAGGTGCAAGAGAACATCCTGGACAGGCATATAGCCAGACTGTTCTGACAAAAAAATGATTATTAACCTGATTACTATCAAAACAATATGACCACAAGACCTTTTATCCACGAGAATTTCCTGTTGCAGAATGAGACTGCCGTGCATCTGTTCCACGATCACGCCAAAAAGCTGCCTATAATTGACTATCACTGCCATCTGAGCCCTCAGGAGGTGGCCGAGGACCACAGATTCCGTTCTATAACAGAACTGTGGCTTGGCGGTGACCATTACAAATGGCGTGCCCTGCGTACCAACGGAGTAGCCGAAAAGTTTATTACAGGTGATGCATCGGACTGGGACAAGTTCCAGAAATGGGCCGAGACCATGCCCTACTGCATGCGCAACCCGCTTTATCATTGGACGCACCTGGAACTAAAGACCTGTTTCGGGATAGACAAGGTCCTTAACCCGCAGACCGCAAAGGAGATTTATGACGAGTGCAACGAGAAACTGGCAAGCCCTGAGTTCAGTGCCCGCAACCTGATGCTTCACTATAATGTGGAAGCCGTTTGCACAACCGACGACCCCGTGGATTCACTCGAATACCACAAGCAGGTACGTGAAAGCGGATTCAAGGTAAAGGTCCTGCCTACATGGCGTCCGGACATGGCCATGACAGTAGAAAACCCTGCAGCATACCGTGACTATATAGACAAACTTGCCAAGGTGAGCGGTATAAGCATAAACTGCTTTGATGACATTGTAAAAGCCCTCCTGATACGCCACAAGTATTTTGAGCAGATGGGATGCCGCCTGAGTGACCACGGCATGGAGGAGTTCTATGCCGATGATTTCACTACAGCCGAGCTGGATGCGATATTTGCCAAGGTATATGGAGGAAACGCTCTTACAGAGGCTGAGATACGCAAGTTCAAGAGCGCCATGCTGATTGAGTTCGGAAAGATGGATGCCGATACAGGCTGGACACAGCAGTTCCACTACGGCGTGATACGCAACCAGAATACCAAGATGTTCAACCTAATAGGCAAGGATACGGGCTTTGACTCCATGTCACAGGTTATGACCGCCAAGGCCATGAACCGTTACCTGGACCGTCTTAACAGCATGGACAAACTGACCAAGACAATTATTTACAACCTGAATCCATCTGATTTTGAGATGGTAGGCACCACCATAGGCAACTTCCAGGACGGAAGCGTACCCGGTAAAATACAGCTTGGTGCAGGCTGGTGGTTCCTGGACCAGAAAAACGGCATGGAACAGCAGATGCAGGTGCTGAGCATGCTGGGACTGCTGTCAAGATTTGTGGGAATGCTCACCGACAGCCGTTCATTCGTATCTTACGCACGCCATGAATATTTCCGCCGCATACTGTGCAACCTGATAGGCAACGATGTGGAGAAAGGTGAGATTCCTGCAAGTGAAATGCCGCGGATTGAACAGATGATTGAAGAAATTTCTTACTACAACGCAAAAAAATTCTTTAATTTTTAAAATCATTATTTTAACTTTGTGCAAATAAGCTTATAGTTTTAGAATAAAAACCCTAATTAAACCATAATGCTAAATATGAGAAATTTCAGATTCAACGGCTTTCACGCATTTGTAGGCGCGATTGTCATGGCATTTGTTTTCACAGCGTGTTGGGATGAGGTACACCCGGGCACATATTACACATTCAACGGTAAAACCGTAGCATCAGACCTTGCCGAGAACCCCAATTACAGTGAATTCGTAAAAGTCCTGCAAAGGGCAGGAATATGGAATGACCTTTCAACTTACGGTCACAACACCTGTTTTGCACCCGACAACAATGCCATTGCCAGATTCCTGGAAGAACGTGAACAGTTTGCAAAGAAACAAGGCATCGACGCAACCTACCTTACGGTCGATGACCTGCCCAAGGAGGACTGTGACACCCTGGCATGGACCCATCTGCTTGACATCACATGCTTTATCGGAGATCTCACTCCGGGCCTGCTGCCTAAAGTAAACCTCAACGACCGTTTCCTGATACTCACTCTGGATTCAACCAAGGTTGAACAGTTGGGTGACTCTGTGGTGGCTCTGAGAAGGCAGCTGAACAACGCAATAATAGTAGCCAAGGATGACTCATGCGAGAACGGTGTAGTTCATTACATTGACCGTTGCATTGACTTTGGCGGCAACTATGTATATGACCTTGTTGACAATGATCCCAATACTGTTCTTTTCAGTAAAGCACTCAAGGAGTGCGGTTTCCACACCGTATTGAGCGAGTGGTATGATTACAGCTATACGATTGGTGAAGACTCCGTACGCGGATCAGTACATCTTACTCAGGCAGGTAATGACTGGACCCTTCACTACTGGGAAAAGAGAAAGACCTGCTTTACGTTGCTTGTCCCCGTCGATTCAATCTTCAACGCCAACGGTATCTACACTGTGGATGACATGTTTGACTACGCAAAGACCATCTATAACGAGTACAACGACGTTGATTCCATCATGAATAACCGGAAGAATCCCAAGAACCCGCTTTACAGATTCATGTCATATCACATTCTTCCGTTCCTTATGGACCTGTCAAGAATCAACGGCCGAAGCGAAGTCATAGAAAATCACAGTTTGCTTAAGACTGATCCTGAGGACTATTTCACAACCCTGCTTCCAAACAGTCTGATGAGAATATCCACTATGGTCAAGAACAAGAAACTTGACATGAGTAATGTCTATATCAACAGACGTGACAATGAAGGAAACGGAACCATCGGATTCAAAGGCCCAAAAGTAAGAGGCGTTAAGATTCTCACTTCACAGGAAATGGAAGAGAAGGGTGTCAAGCAATACAGCGCTTTGAACGGTGTATATCATTACGTTGACAATATTCTGAAATATGACGAGGATGTACGTGAAGACGTTCTTGACCGCCGCATGAGAATTGACTGCTCAACCCTTTCACCTGACTTCATAACATCAGGAGCACGTCAGTTTGACGCCAGCAACACCGGATCATCAAACTACAGCTACGGATTCAAGAACCCCAAGAACTTCGCTTCATACAACCAGGACTACAGAATGCAGGTGCGTTCAGCATCCGCAAGCGGCAGTTACGCATACGAGGGTGACGGTGTTGACATTCAAGGACAGTTTGACATGTACGTCAAGCTTCCTCCCGTTCCGCATAACGGGACATGGCAGCTCAGGTTGTCATTCCGCGCAAACTCACACTGCGGTATCATCCAGAACTACATTGCAAGCGTAGCTCCAGGTGCAGAAGTTGATCGTACTGACTGGAAACCTCTGGGTATTCCCGTTGACCTACGCGTGAACATGACCGATGCCAGCGTAGGCTGGATTAAGGACAGCGAACTTGAGGACGAGGATGCAGTCATTGCCCTGGACAAATCAATGAAGAACCGCGGTTGGATGAAAGGTTCCTGTGTACAGACCATCAACGACGGTGAAACTCCGCATCGTGACATCAACACAATGGGTCGTCTTACACTTATGACCGATTATATCCAGAGCAACATGGATTATTATATCCGTATCAAGCAGATTCTTGACAGTAGAGACGGTGAATTCCTGTTTGACTTCATTGAATGGGTTCCAAAGTCTGTATATGACAATAACGAGGATAGGAACTGATTGACAATATCTTAAAAATAAAGCTCCGATGAACAATTCATCGGAGCTTTATTTTTTTCAAAAAAAAGTATCCTTTTAGTTTTGGAGTAACAACAAAAAGGAGTACCTTTGCATCGCTTTTAAGGAAAGCTGCTTGCGCGATTAGCTCAGTTGGTAGAGCAATTGACTCTTAATCAATGGGTCCAGGGTTCGAATCCCTGATCGCGTACGAAAAAAGAAGACCTCGATGGTCTTCTTTTTTCGTATGCGATCAGGGATTCGGACCCTGGACCATTGATTATATACCTTTTTTTATTTTGCTACGCAAAAGCGCTCCATTCCATTTCGCTTGGCGACCCTCCGGGTCCGCGTTCTCGCTCCAGGCATTCGCTCGCCCCAATACCTTTGTACCTGCGTGTTTTTTCTATTCAAAAATATAGAGCTGGCTGGGGGTGGTTCGCTTCAGGGCGCAGAGCTGGAAATCCTTGCCGGCTATTATTCCTACTCCCCGTAGCTCGTACTCAACGGTCTTGTAAGCTATCTCCGGATGGTTGTTCTCGCCGCTCAGGTGGCAGAGCCAGACATATTTCAGATCAGGAGTCATGTTCTCCGCCAGGAACCTGGCCGTAGTCCTGTTGCTGAGATGCCCCCTGGGACTTACAATCCTTTCCTTAAGGAACTGGGGATAATTTCCCATGCGGAGCATGTCCTCGTCATAGTTAGCCTCCATGATAAGGTAATTTGCCTGAAGAATATAGCTGGATACCTTTTCAGTTATATGCCCCAAGTCCGTGACAAAGCAGAACACCTTGTCACCTACCTCTATCCTATATCCTACATTGTCCGTACCGTCATGAGGCACCTCAAACGGTGTGATTACAAAATCATGAAATCTGAAAGGTACATCCTTGTCCAGATAACGGACACAGGTAGAGAGCTTCTCAGTCATACAGTAATTGTTGTTTATACCCTCATGAGTATCACGAGTGGCGTAAACCGGAATATGACACTTTTCGCCCAGGTTACCCAGAGCCTTGATATGGTCAGCATGGTCATGGGTTACAAATACAGCCATGATCCTCTCAAACGGGATACCTACATCCTTAAGGTATCCCTTGATCTGTTTTACCGGAATGCCGGCATCAATCAGGATTGCATGTTCGTCTGTGCCAAGATAGTAGCAGTTGCCGCTGCTTCCACTTGACAAACTCATAAAGTAGGTCTTCATTTTTATGTTGTCTTATTTCCTTATTCATAATGATGATGGTGGGATTAAATAACGGTCAGAACGGATAGCCGACCGCAAGATGGAATGCAAAATCCCTGGAGAACGACGGATGTATGAGAGGGAGCCTCTGGTACATTGTCTGCCCCGATGGGTCATAGGCTTTCATGCCGCCGTCCAATCTGAGGACAAAGAATCCGAAATCAAGCCTCAAGCCAAGGCCATACGATACGGCAATCTGCTTATAGAATGTATCAAACCGGAATTCGCCGTCCGGCTGTTCGGCATATTCCTTTATCGTCCAGATATTACCGGCGTCAATAAATGTTGCGCCGTTTATTTTCCAGAACAGTTTGGAACGATATTCAATGCTGGCGCCCAGTTTTATGTCACCGGACTGTCTGATGTAATCAATGGTTTTATCCTCTCCTCTGAAGTTACCCGGTCCAAGTTCACGTACAGCCCATCCGCGCACGCTATTGGCACCTCCTGCAAAGAAACGCTTTTCAAACGGCAGGCTCTCCGAGTTACCGTACGGTACGCCAAGTCCCCACTCCACATGGGCGACAAAATTATTCATTCTGTCCAGACGCCAGTTTGCAGTAAACGCGAAATCATGCTTGGCATACTGCGCAAACGCCACACCCATGAACTTGTACTGGTCATTGTCAGTCTTGTCAAAGCCCAGAGGTTCAGACAGCAGATTAAGCAGATTGCCGGAGGTCTCTACACCTACACGGACGGAATATTGGAACGGAGCGGAAGAATTGACGCCGGCATTGGTATAGTAGAATGTGTAACCGACCTTGGTTATGAGCAGATCCTCATAGCTGTACTTAAGGATAGAACCGGACGATGTTATAGGATCCAGATAATTTGATCTGAAGTGATCCGATATCCAAGGCACAACAAGATAGTTCAGGTCTATGACATCAAGCCTGTGGGACTTTTGCCAACCATCACTCCACATGTAGCTCCATCCTGCAGAGAAAATGGTTTTCTGGAACTCCGGGCGACGCTGTGCGTCTATCTTGGCACTGAATCGGGAAGTGGCCTGACTGCGACGCTGAAGTTCCTGCGAAGCAAACGGTATAAGGAATTCAGGGAAATCCAGGTTGGCCTCCAAGCCGTATTCGAGATATGTATCGCCGGAATAACCGGGAAGGTTGGTGATGGACTCGTATGCACCGCGAAGCTTAATGCTCAACTGTTCAGAGCCACGGAAAAGGTTACGGTCAATGAATGACAATGATGCAGCGGCACCAAGGTCTCCGGCCGTATTGGTTCCCTCCACCTCAAAACTGAAAGAGTGTTTAGGCTGTCTGACCAATGTGACATTTGCCTTGAGCAAGTCATTGGTTCCTGCAACCGTATCGAAAGAAATGTTTGAATACTTGAGTATTCCCAGACGTGACAGTGAAGAATATGTCTTGTTGATGGAATCCGAATTGTAAAGCATGCCCTCCCTCATAAAGGAATGGTTGTCTATTATCTTGGGTCTAATGGCAGGCTTTTCATCCTGAGAAGGGTACTGCAGCGTAAAGCCACGGCATGTATCGGTATCGACGGCAGCTGTAACTCCGGGCAGATTACCGTTCTTGTCAGAAAGGATATAATCTATTGATGAAATAGTGTACTGCCTGTGAGGATGAACGTCTCCGTCCTCATCAATGCTTTCATTTGTCACAATCATGGTCAGTCCGACTTTCTCACTGCCATATATCGTATCAGCCACAAAAGAGACATAGTCCCGGTTAAAGCGAAAATACCCGTGCTTGCGCATGAGTTCAACTATCCGGCTACGCTCCTTATTGAGTATATTGGCATCAAGGTTCATTCCCGGCACAAGGAAAGTCTCTTTCTGATTATCAAATATGATAGGCTCTATCCCTTTATCCTGGACATTTAACCTGACAGTGTCAACCACAAACATCTTACCCGGATTAAGGTTGTAGCGCAATGTCGTCTTGGGACGACTGCTGTTAATGGACGATACTTTAACCTGCGCATTAAGATAACCCGCATTCACCAAGGCGCGTTTCATCTCGGCACTTGACGCCTCCGCCTGCAACATGTCATAAATCACAGGTGCCTCTCCTGCGTCACGAAGCAACTTGTTAAGGCCCTTTTCCGGATTCCGCACACTGGAGAGTGAATAAATCCTTAACGGAATACGGAACAATCCGAACCATCTGGAATTGGGAGACTGCAGGGAAAGGTTCTTGAAACTGGTCACTTCCAGTGCAGACTTGTCTTTTGAAGTAACCTCAACCTTGTTTAACAGGTACTCACCCTGAGGAACATGCTTATAGACCGAGCATGATGCCAGCATCATTACGGCTATAAGCAGAAACAGCCGATATGTGAGTTTCCTGTAATTCATCCTGATGGTTTTAATCTACAAAGATATGCAAACTCAATCTGCTTTCAAAGTTCAGATTCAGAAAATAACTATCTTTACAGAACAAAAAAACGAATGTATGTTAAGCAAGAATGACATAAAGCTTATAAAGAGCCTGGAGCACAAGAAGTTCCGCCAGGAAAACAATCTGTTTGTGGCCGAAGGGCCAAAACTGGTGGGAGAACTGCTGGGCAGATTCAGTTGCCCTATGCTGTTTGCCACAACGCAATGGCTGGAAGAGAACAATGCCATTCCTGCCAGACGTATAGAGACAGTTACGTCTGATGAACTGAAACGGGCCAGCCTGCTCAAGACCCCGCAAGACGTTATAGCGCTTTTTGAAATTCCGCGTACAGATACAGGCATAGGAACTGCGGCCCGGGACAATCTGGTACTTGCACTTGACGACGTTCAGGACCCTGGTAATCTGGGAACCATTATCCGCATTGCCGACTGGTTCGGGATAAAGGATATTTTCTGTTCCAGGGGTACTGCCGATGTGTATAATCCCAAAGCAGTCCAGGCTACTATGGGAGCGATTGCCAGAGTAAGACTGCACTATATAGACCTGGCAAAGGAGATTTCAGGTATGCCGGCAGGAATCCCCGTGTACGGAACATATCTGGACGGTGAAACGATCTATCACGCCCCATTGACACAAAACGGAGTGATTGTCATGGGAAATGAGGGTAACGGAATAAGTGCAGAAACAGGAAAGGCTGTAACGCGCAGGATTTACATCCCCAACTGGCCGGCCGGCGCAGAGACGTCGGAATCCCTCAACGTGGCTATTGCCACTGCCATAACCTGCTCAGAGTTCCGCAGGAGAAGGTATTGAGTCGGTCTTTACCGTATCGGCCACACCAATCCGGTGATAACGCATAAGCTCCATATCCGAAAGCACCAGCATGGATCCTCGGTTATCGGTTGAATCCATATAGTTTATAGAGCCACTTATGCTGGAGAAATCCGTTTTTGAATCCAGCATCAAACGCAGGCACACCTGACCATTCGAGTCAAGTATGGTATCGGCGGTTGAGACACTGTCACCGTAATAAGCGGAAAGCGATATATATGAATATTGCGGTACACCGGAATCTATGGAGACGAATGTCCCGTAAAGGTTAAGGCAGATTGTGTCGCCTTTATGGAAAGTGGTATCCTTGTTGATGCGGTATGTCAGCTTGTTCATGAAGACA
>Ga0310696_10003414_pt1 | contig 19864 bp, 17 predicted proteins | sample AusTroGonzalo_MG_4_FD_203885 | JGI IMG/M metagenome (GOLD analysis project Ga0310696, IMG submission 203885) | Bovine rumen microbial communities from tropical cattle in Woodstock, Queensland, Australia - Gonzalo_02 (v2) (version 2) | ecosystem: Host-associated > Mammals > Digestive system >... | reverse complement strand
AGGTAAGAGCTCACGCCGCCGTCAGTGATGCCGGCGGGGGTAAACCTTATGGGTTGAAAGACCAAATAAACCGGGGCTTGAGGGCTGCTCGTCCGACCCGGAGGGTAGGTTGATAGAGACCTGCGGCGACGCAGGCCCGAGATAAATGACAACACAAAACAGAACCCGGCTTACGGGTTTTCCTTTTTTTTACCACCTGGGTTTGAAAGCATTCTCAATGTGGTTGATCTCCTGGCATTCAGGACTGTTGACCACAGAGACGACGTCAAACCGGATTTCCTTGGTCACACACTTGAACTTGGCGTAGTACATGGCGGCTCGGATGAGACGCTGCTGTTTCTGCCTGTCTACAAACACCTCCGGCTCCCCAAAGGCGGTACTTTTGCGCGTTTTCACCTCTACAATGACGAGACAGTCGTCGTTTTCCGCGACAATGTCCACCTCTAAATGTCCGCAGCGCCAGTTGCGTTCCAGAATTCTGTAACCTTTTTGAAGTAAGAGGTTTACGGCCATGTCCTCGCCTGCGAACCCCTGCAGCTGCTTTTCCGTTTTCATTTCTTTCTTTATTTTGTCTGTGAATACTAAAGTCGCGGCAAAGATAACATTTTTCTGCGAAATGTTCTTTTGAAAATTAACTATTCGGCCTTGAATAGTTAACGGAAATTTTGCAACTTGCTGAATTGCAGACGATAATAAATTTTTTAAAATGCTTGACAAACGCATTTTTCTGTTGTATCTTTGCAAGGTTCAATAAGGAGCTGCGGCAGGAATGCCGCACGGAGTCGTTAGGAATAGTGCTACCCCTATTGATAAGGATATTGTATACAATAAGTAGAAGGGCGTCTCCCTTCCTCGAACTAAACAAAATTTTAACCCTTAAACCCAAACCAATGAGTAACATTGAAGAAGTAAAAGAGAAAATCATCACCTTGCGTGGACAGCAGGTGATAGTCGATGCCGATGTGGCAGAACTGTATGGCGTGGAGACACGCGACATAAACAAGGCGGTCAGGAACAACCCAAACAAGTTTCCAGAGGGGTATATCATGGAATTGACTGCAGATGAGAAATCAGAGGTGGTGGAAAATTTCCACCACCTCATGGACTTGAAGTTCTCCCCTCACTATCCAAAAGTTTTTACAGAAAAAGGACTTTATATGCTGGCTACAATTTTGAAGAGTCCGAAGGCCGTTGAGACAACTATCGCCATTGTGGAAGCATACGCGAAATTGCGGGAGCTGTCGCAGGTGTTGGTGGCGCTTCCCGCTGCCGATGCGCAGCAGGCTTCGTCTCTACAGCAGCGCGGTGGTGAGTTAATTGACGGTCTCCTGTGCGACATGCTCCCTAAGAGAAGCAGCGAGACATCTTTTGAGTTGAACCTTGCGATGCTGAAGTTCAAGCATACGGTGACGCGGGAAAGCGACAGAACTGACGAGATAAACGAACTGAAAGCCCGAATGGCAGAACTTGAGCAAAAAGTTAGGGATCAATCATGACCTTTTGCAAAAAAAACTAAACCACTAGAAAATGAAAGAAGAATTTTTGCACTATGTATGGCAGCATCGCCACTTCGACTTTTTGAAAGCGAAAACCACTGACGGACAGACCGTCAGCGTTATTTTCCCTGGATATCATAACCACGATGCGGGTCCTGATTTTCTGCAAGCTGTCGTCACGATTGATGATGTGCGCTGGGTTGGAAGTGTGGAGATTCATTGCCGAAGTTCCGACTGGCTGCGGCACCACCATCAGTATGACGACAAATACAAGTCCGTGGTGCTTCACGTGGTCTATGAACACGATATGGAGATTCAACTGGATGAAAATGAACTTGTTCCGACGTTGGAGCTCAAAGGGCTGATTCCGCAGGCGATGTTCGCCCGTTATGAGTCGTTGATGAGTGTGCCCGACATGCTGCTTTGCCGGGGTCGTCTCTCAACGGTGGAACCGCTGGTAATCCACAATCAGCTGTCGGGATGTTTGTTGGAGCGGATGTTGCGTCGGCAGGTTGAGTTCCAACATATTCTAGATGCTTGTCAGAAAGATTGGAACGAGCTGATATACAGGGTGCTGGCGATTGGTTTCGGGTGCAAGAAGAACGGCACAGCGTTTGAATTGCTGGCGCAGAGTTTGCCGTATCGGGTTGTGCGGGCGCACCTCGCCTCGCGGCTACAGGTGTATGCACTCGTGTATGGACAGTCGGGAATGTTGGATTTGGCGGATCGTGAGGATTACACGGAAAAGTTGCGTTACGAATATGACTATCTGCGCTACAAGTACCGGCTCACGTCCATCGGGGCGCACCAATGGAACTGGCTGCGCTTGCGTCCGCAGAACTTCCCGACGCTCCGGCTTGCACAGTTCGCCCAAATGTTGTTCGAGACTGGCAACGCCCTTGCTGACAAGGTGTTGCGGACCAATATGCAAGGGTTGCGCACGTGGCTTTCGGTGGCCCCCGACGAGTATTGGCAGACGCACTACCAGTTTGGGAAACCGACTTCGCGGCACGCATCCGGAATGGGTACGGCTATTGTGAACTCGCTGATTATCAACACGGTGGTGCCGATGCGATTCTTCTATGCCCGTTTCAATGGCGACGAGCCGATGCAGGAGGCGGCGCTATCCCTGCTGGAACACGTTGACTACGAAGATAATAAGACGACTAGAACCTTTGTTGACAGCCCGTTCCCGCATCGTAGTGCGTACGATTCGCAGGCGCAGATAGAGCTTTTCGACCAGTATTGTTCGAGGAAGCGGTGCTTGGGGTGCAGTGTCGGGGAGAAGATTGTGCACGGGTGTAGTGCCGTCACCATCCCTCATGTGGAGCCGCCGTAGATTGCGCCCTAGAATTTCCCCATGAACTTTGCGCTGTCCACTACGAACCGTTCGTGGATGCCTTCGCCGATCAGGGTCTCCCCTTCGAAGCATTTCACCTCGAAGACGAGGCGGCGGCGATCCACTTCGGTGAGTTCGGCGTCGCAGCGGATAGCGACGCCCACGGGACTGGCTTTCAGGTGCTTGATGTTGACGGCGATGCCGACGGTGGTGTTGCCTTCACCGATTTTGTCGCAGACGGCCATGAGGCAGGTCTTTTCCATGAGGGCGATCATTGCGGGGGTGGCGAAGACTTCCAGCGCGCCGGAACCATAGACGGCGGCGGTGTCTTTGTGCTCCACCACAAGCTGTTCGCTGTGACGGAGACCGGTCAGGTTGGTGTATTCCATATTGTTATTTTTTAGTTTCAAGTTTCAGGTTTCAAGTTTCAGGTAAATAGAAGTATGGAGTGTTCTGGCGGATAGTTTTTGAGGTAGGAATGCCGATGATTTAGTCTTGGGGCAGGAATGCCGCAGATCCTATTACGCGGCAAAAATAGTAAAAGAACCAATATGACGGTTGGTTCGGAGATGGCGTTGCGTAATGGAATGTGCGGGATAGCGTAAATTTAGTACTTTTGCGGATGTTTTAAAGTTCAATGTTCATGTTCAAAAATATGACAGACGAGAAACGGGAAAAGCTATACTATGCGTTAGCCTATACAGCGGTCATCATCCTTACTCTGTTGCCGTTTTTTTTGGTGGGGATTGCGAATGACGATGACCTGCAGTTCTTTATCACCGCGCATAAAGGTTTGGATTATTGGAAGTTAGATGCTAATGTTTATGCCCAAGGACAGGGCCGTTTCTATTACCTGATTACGAAATACGTTTATTACATACCCTATCTTTTCGACAATTTTGCATGGACGAAGTTTGTCCAGTACGCTTCGCTTTGTGTGTGTTATCTGATGTTCGCCTATTTGGTCTCCCGAGTCTTCAAGTCCCCGAAACTGGGCGCTTTGTCACTGCTCTTTCTCGTTTTCAACACCCGAATAGGGGCTTATACCGGATATGTCCTCCCCATAGGCTATCCTTTTTACTTTACACTCAGTCTCATCGTGTTTTTTGGCGGGGTGTTGCTCTTTATGAACTACGTGGAAAAGGGGAAACGTTGGCGACTCGTGCTCAGTGCCGGGCTGTTTTTTGCGTCGTTGCTGTTCTATGAGAATTATCTGGTTTTCTCCTGTCTCTTCATCTGCTTTGTTTTTCTCTGGAATTGGAAGCGTTTTTGGGGGTCAAATATGTGGAAGACCAAGTCGTTTTATGTGGAGCTGATCCCGTATGTTGCCGTCATCGTTCTTTACCTTGCCTGCTATTTCGGATATCGCTACTACGTTGTCCATACGTTGGGCTCAACTTTGCAATATCCTGGGGCGAAGGTGGCGACGGATTTTAACTTGGGAACGTTCTTCAAATTGCTTGGTAGCCTGACTTTTAACAACCTCCCAGGGTGGCTTTATACCCTCCCGAGAACCAGGTCTTTGGTGGCTGAAAACTCCTTGTTGTTCGGAGGTCATGGCGACAGCGTCTGGTTTATGCTTACCCATGCCACGGCGGTGGCTTACGTGAATGCGTTGGTCATATCCGGTATTTTATGGTTTTTGCTGAAACGCTGCGATTTCGGCAAGATTTCTTGGAAGTCTTTGGCTTTAGGGATTCTTGCGGCCCTTGTGTTTGCCGTATCCGCCAATGTGTTGGTTGCCGCAAGTGAGAAATACAATGCGGAATGGGCTATGTCGTTGGAAGGGTATGTGACCTCCTTCTTTTCCTATTTTGGGGTTATGCTTGCCCTTGCGCTTGTGGTGGTGGCCACTCTGAAGTTGTCCCGGTCGGCTGCCCTGCAAAAGGCCTTATGTGTGTGCTGGTGCGTGGCATTGTTCTGTTTTGCTGTCGTCAATTATTACCTGAATGATCACTTGAGCAGGGCTTGGATGAAGAGCGAGAACCGAATCACCATGCTCCGGCTGATCAACGACGAAGGCTTTTTCAACAAGTTGCCGGATAATGCCTTGATTTACAGCGAACCGCTACATCATACATCGGAACATGGTTGGATTGTCTGCTATCAAACCAACTATTTGGAGACCTTTATCGCGCTGTTGGCTGATGAATCCAAGGATTTTCATTTTGCGCGAACTCAGGATGATTTGCGAGAGTTGGTCGTCGAGTTTCCGGACGCGCCTGTCTATTTTGTGCAGGCCACGGAAAGCAAGAAGTTTTGCGAGCTGATGATGTGCTTTTCGCATATATCGCAGCTTGACACCGCCGATATTGCACTCTCCACGGCGGATGGCTCCGACATTTTCTACTACTCCCCGACGAAAGAGTACGTCCTGTTTTATGGCGTGGATGCCCAAACGGATTCTGCGGAGATCAAGTCAACGTCCGTCATCTCCACCGACAAGCGGCAGAAAGTGGTTCACGTCCCATTGAAGAAACCAGGATTGGATCCCTTCGGTTTCAGTATCAGTAATTTATGTGTTGCCACAAAAGACACAATTAGGGTGCCGTAGGGACGCAATATTTAGACGCAATATTTTGCGTCTTACACGTCATTTCATCGCCTCTTCGTCCGTCAACGTTTCCAAGAACGCCTTCAAATCGGCAATCTCATTCGGGGTTAGACGCACGCCGCCGTCGTTGACATGGTGCATGAGCGGACTGATGGTCGGCGAGTTCTGTACTTCCGCGTTGTAGAACTCCAACACTTCGTCAAGGGTTTTGAAGCGGCCGTCGTGCATATAGGGTGCGGAAATGGTCACGTTCCTTAGCGATGGGGCGCGGTAGGCTCCGCGGTCGTGCGGATCGCCGGTGACACTGACGCGGTCGTGCGCGTCCGATGGTACGGTATCCAACCCATTGTTGTAGAAAAGGTTGGTGGTGAACAGCGGGCTGCCTGAGCTGCCGTGGCAGTGGAAGCAGTCGGCTCCTTCCTCGGTGGTGAAGAGGACGTAGCCGTGCAGTTCCTGCGGGGTGAGCTGCTCTAACCCTTGCAGGTAGCGGTCGAACTTGCTGTTCGTGGCGACCAGTGAGCGCACGTATTGCGCAATCGCTTTCTGGATGCGCTCCATCGTAATCTCCTCCGTTCCAAATGCTTTCTTGAACAACGGCGGGTATTTGCTGTCGGCTTTTATGGCGGTCACGGTGCGGGCTTCGGTGCTGCACAGCTCATCGTCCGCGATGATTGCCATCCTCACGATGTCCTCGATGGTACGCTGGGTTGTGTTGGGGTTCTCATTGGAAACCAGCCCGTTCCAAAGGTAGCCCTCGTGGTTGAAGACGAGATTCATGAGCGGCATGACGTTGTGGATGGTAGTTTTGCCTGTGGTGCGCCCTTTCGCTTTGCCGTCGGGGAAACGCGGATTGTCGGTGCCTATGTCGAAGTTGCACTCCTGTCGGTGACAAGTGGCGCACGACATCAGCGAGTCGGGTTCCGTGCCGGTATAGCCGCAAAGGTGTGGGTCGTGGAAGAGCAGTCGCCCGAGCTCAACCCCCTCCACGGTCATCGGGTTGTCGGCGGGAATGTTCAATATCGTCGGGAACCCTTTCGGGATTGGAATGTCGTAGGGTGTCGGCGGCTCCACGCGGTCGCGGCAGGAGGCGAGGAACAAGGCGAGGATGAGGATGACAATATGTATGGTGTGCCGTTTCATCAAATTGTTACGTTTGGCGGGTTGTAGAGCCGCCATAATATGTTTGGTGGGTTGCAGAGCCGCCATAATATGACGGCTCTACGGTTCGGGTGACGGTACGTTGTAGAGACGTGCCATGGCGCGTCTCTACATATCATCGAACAACCCTAATTGCGTGCCTTCGACTTCGTTCTCCGTGGGAATATCCGATTTGTTGGCGGTAATGCCTTCGAAGATGTCCTTGGCGATTTCGTCATCCATGGAGGTGACGGACTCTTCCGTGTCGGGCTGTTCTTCCTCGACGGGCTCGGCAGGCTCCTCCGGTTCCTCGTAGGGTATCGGCTCAATGAAAGTGACAGATTTTATTTCGTTGAAGCTAAGCCGTTTACCTTTTGCACGGGCTGTGGTCATTTCCACGAACTCGGCGCACGGGATTATCGTGACGGTGTCTTCCGTGTCGGACTTTTTCGCGTGGTAAACGACTTTGATCTGCGGCAGGTAGTCGATGGAGTAGGCGACGAGTTTGGCCGTGCCGTCGGTGGGGTAGAAATCAACCTTCTTGAGCAGCGTGTCGGGCTGGAATCGCTTGATAAAGAATTTCTTTTCCTTCTTGAGTTGGTAGACGGCGGTGATGACCATCGAAGGCTTCCACTTGCGGATAATGTCAAGGTCGTCCTCGAAATGCAGGGTCGTCTCGTATCCTGTGATACGATAGTTTCCTGATTTATAGACGGATATAATCTTATCATCCTCGTGGAAGGAGCCAATCAGCTCACCGCGGCCGTCGGTGTTAAGGCGCATTACGGCGGATTCGAAATAGACATCGATGGCACTGAGCGTGGAGATACCCTTCTGCGCCAGCGTGATGGAGGAGACGGGATAGCGGGTGACAATGTTGCCTAAGGCAGCGCGGTTTTTCACCGCCAACGTGCCGAAGTCGAAGTCGAACTCCCGCTTCTTGAGTTTGGGCTTGGGTTTCAGTTTCACGCGTACCACTTCGGCCTCGCCGTTCGGGTTCGACGTGAAATAGAGCACCTTAGCGCTGGTGCTGCCCTTCACGAGATCGTATTTCTTGTCACGGGTGACGCCACCCACGTTGAAACGCTTGGCATACACGGGACCGTTCACGCCGGCGGAGTAAATCATGTTGTAGATTTGCCGCTCGTCGCCGCGCCGGAACACCTCCGCGTGGATGATGTGCTTGCCCACAAAGTGCTTGTCAGCCACCTTGCTGATGGAGCATTGTCCGTTTTCGTGGAAGACGATGATGTCGTCCAAATCGGAGCAGAGGCACGCAAATTCCACGTCGTCATCTTTCTTGAGGTTCGTGCCGATGAAGCCCTCCTTCTTGTTGACGAAGAGTTTCTGGTTGGCTACGGCGACTGTCACCGCGCTGATGGTGTCGAAGCTTTTGATTTCTGTAAGGCGCTTGTAATCAGTGCCGTATTTCTTCTTTAACTGCAGGAAATAGTTGATGGCGTAATCGACAAGGTGGTCAAGATGGTTCTGCACCTCGTCCATGTTGAGCTCGATTTCGGCAATCTTGTCCATCGCGGCCTTTATGTCGAACTTGGAAATCTTGCGGACGGGCTTCTCGCAGAGCGCAAGCACATCGTCGCGGGTGATTTCCTGCCGGAATAGGGGCCGATAAGGGTCGAAGGCGCGTTCAATGCGGTCGATTTGCACGTCCCAGGAGTCGGCGTCTTTCTCTAATTCCTTATAGATACGCTTCTCGAAGAAGATTTTCTCCAAGGAGACCTTGTGCCATTGCTGTCTGAGTTCATCCAGCTCGATTTCGAGTTCTTTGCGCAGCAGGTTAAGGGTATTCTCGGTGTTGATGCGCAGGATGTCTTTGACGTTGGTGAACACTGGCTTGCCGTTCCAAATCACGCAGGCGTTGGTGGAGTAGGTGATTTCGCAGTCGGTGAAGGCGTAGAGTGCGTCAATGGTTTGGTCTGGGGAGACACCGGGCTGTAGGTGGAGGTAAATCTCGGCCTGCGCCGCCGTATTGTCGTCTATCCGCTTGATTTTCAGCTTGCCGTTATCGATGGCCTTGGTGATGGAGTTGGTCGATTCGGAGATGAGGTCTTCGGTGGTTGTGCCGTAAGGTATCTCGTTGATGACCAGCGTCTTGTTGTCGACGATGCTGATTTTGGCGCGGTTGCGGATTTTGCCGCCCTGCGCTCCGTTGTTGTAACGGCTCACGTCGATGGCGCCGCCGGTGGGAAAGTCGGGGTAGATTTCGAAATCCTCGCCTTTGAGGATATGCACGGAAGCGTCGATGAGCTCGTTGAAGTTGTGCGGCAGGATGAGGGTGGACATGCCGACGCCGATACCTTTCGCGCCTTGAGCTAGCAATAGTGGGAACTTGACGGGCAGCGCGATGGGCTCGCGGTTACGTCCGTCGTAGGATACCTGCCACTCGGTGGTTTTGTGGTTGAAGACCACCTCCTTGGCGAAGGTGGTGAGGCGCGCCTCGATGTAACGGGGGGCGGCCGCGTCATCGCCAGTGAGGATGTTTCCCCAGTTACCCTGCGTGTCGATGAGCAGGTGCTTCTGCCCCATCTGCACGAGGGCGGCCCCGATGGACTGGTCGCCGTGCGGGTGGTATTTCATGGTGTTGCCCACGATGTTGGCCACCTTGTTGAAACGACCGTCCTCCAGTTCGTCCATGGAGTGCAGAATGCGCCGCTGCACCGGCTTCAATCCGTCATAAACGTCGGGGAAGGCGCGGTCCAGGATGACGTAGGAAGCATAGTCAAGATACCATTCGCGGTACATCGACTGTGCGAAAATCACTTTGTGCAAGCCCGAGTCGTCATGCGTTTCGTTGTCCGTATCTTCTTCTGGTACAACGACATCCGCAGTATTATCGTCTAATTCCTCGTTTAATTCTTCGTCTTCAAAATCTTCAGCCATAGGTGTTTGGTTTTACGGCGCGAAGATACGAAAATTTAGGTTACGAGGCGTATGGACGTCGGCATTCCTGCCGACTGCTTTTCGTTTTTCGTTAATCCTCCCGTTGTTTATAAGGATTTCCTGATGCAGCGTACGCTCTTGCGGTCGTTCTTCTGGTTCGGGTCGACCAGGATGATTTGACCGCAGTAGTAGGCCACGCAGGCGGACAATATCGTGATGCTGCCCGGAGTTGCGTCGGAGGCCCAGAGGTGGTTGGCCGTCATCAGATCTTCGTAGCGGTCCAGCGCGGCGTTGTAGCGTCCGCCGCCGCGGGCGTTGAAGCCGGTATACCGAGTAGGTCATTGCCGATATTGATTTTCGGCGGCAAAAGTACACAAATTCGCCGAAAACTATCCGAAAAAGTTATACACAACGCTCCCCGTCCTCCGAACTTGCCTGTCCGGATTGGGCCGGCGGCGCTTTCTTCTTCGGCAGCCGCCCCGCCTTCTTCAACGCCGCATGCAGAATCCATTCAATCTGGCCGTTCGCGCTGCGGAATTCGTCGGCAGCCCATTTCTCGATGGCCTCGAAGATTTCGGAATCCATCCGTAAGGCGAAATTTTTTTTCATGACGGTAAATGATTCCACGCCCCTGTAGAGACGTGGTGCACCGCGTCTCTACAAGGGTGCATCGCGTCTCTATAAAGGACGTTTGGGCGGTTATTGGTACAATGTTCCGGTGTTGATGACCGGCGATGCGGATTCGTCGGCGCAGAGCACCACCAACAGGTTGGAGACCATGGTGGCCTTGCGTTCCTCGTCGAGTTCCACAATCTTGTCGGCGGAGAGTTTCTTCAGGGCGAGATCGACCATGCTGACGGCGCCCTCCACGATTTTCTCGCGGGCGGAGATGATGGCGTCGGCTTGCTGGCGGCGCAGCATCACGCTGGCGATTTCAGCGGCGTAGGCGAGATAGTTGATACGGGCCTCCACGACCTCTATGCCAGCGATTTCTAAGTGTTTGCGCAGCTCGTCCTCCAACCGTTCGTTGATTTCGTCGCCGCCCGAACGCAGGGTCATGCCCTCATCGGCGCGGTCGATATTGTCGTAGGCGTACAGGCCCGCCAATTTGCGCAATGCGGCATCGCTCTGCACCCGCACGAACGGGTCGAAGTTCTTGGAGGTCGAGATGGCGTTTTCAGCAACTTTGAAGTCGGAATCTATCTCGAAGCAAGCCTTGTAGGTGTCGCTGATCTTCCACACCAAGACGAGGCCGATCATGATGGGGTTGCCGTTTTTGTCGTTCACTTTGATGGGCTCCACGTCCATGTTCTTGGCCCGCAGCGAGATTTTCTGCTTGCTGTAGAACGGGTTGACCCAGAAGAAGCCGTTCTGCTTCACCGTGCCGGAGTATTTGCCGAAGAAGGTGAGCACCCGCGATTCGTTCGGCTGCACGGTGATGAATCCGGCGAGGTGCAGGATGTAGGTGATGAGCAGCACGAATCCGCTCACGATGGGCAGCAGGATCCACGGCGTGACTTCACCTTCGGCATCCGTCATGCAGTCGAATTTGGCGAAACGGACCACAATCCAGATGAAGAAAACCAGCAGCGCCAGGTTGATGAAAAGGTGCAGAAAACCATTGTTTCCTGCATTCATTTGTTTGTTGAACTCTTTGGATTCCATAACTTTACGATTTAAATTTGTGATTGAAATAATATCATTTTAATATCACGGCAAAAATACACTTTTTTTAATACAATACCCTCCTTGCGATTTTTTTTTATTTTTGCCATGAATTCTTTTTGCGTATGAAACGATTTTATTTTCTCGTCTGTATTCTCCTCTTAGGTCTAACTGTTGAGGCGCAGAACCACGCTCCGAAGCCGAAACCTGCCGATCTGCCGAAGCCTTACGGCCCCGTGCCGACGGCTGCGCAGGTCGCTTGGCAGCGGATGGAGATGAACATGTTCTGCCATTTCGGACCCAACACTTTCACTGGACTGGAGTGGGGCGAGGGCACGGAGGCGGAGGACATCTTCAACCCCACCGCCCTCAACTGCGACCAGTGGGTGGAGGTGGCAAAGAAGGCCGGTTTTCAGGGGATTATCCTCACCGCCAAGCACCACGACGGCTTCTGTCTGTGGCCCAACCCCATGAGCACGCACACGGTGCGCGAGAGCGCGTGGCGCAACGGACAGGGTGATGTGCTGAAGGAACTTTCCGAGGCGTGCAGCAGGGGAGGGGTGAAGTTCGGGATTTACATCTCTCCGTGGGACCGCAATGCGCCTACCTACGGTACGGATGCTTACAACAAGGTGTTTCTCAAGACATTGCGAAATGTCCACACGAACTACGGTCCCATCTTCGAGCAGTGGTTCGACGGAGCCAACGGCGAGGGTCCGAACGGCAAGAAGCAGGTCTATGACTGGAAGAAGTTCAACGCCCAGACGAAGAAGTTGCAGCCCAATGCGGTGATTTTCAGCGATGTGGGTCCGGGATGCCGCTGGGTCGGCAACGAGGAGGGCACCTGCGGGCGCACCTGCTGGTCGCGGCTCGATGTAGAGGGTCGTGAGCCTGGGAAGAACGCCCCGTCGCAGGACACCCTCAACGTGGGCAACTACAACGGTGCGTGCTGGATTCCCGCCGAGACGGATGTCTCCATCCGCCCGGGCTGGTTCTGGCGCGACAGCGAGCACCCGAAGAGCGTGCAGGAGCTGCTGCGGATCTACTATAACAGCGTGGGCCGCAACTCCTTGCTGCTGCTCAACGTCCCGCCCGACAACTGCGGCCACATCCCCGCCGAGGACTCCCTCCGGCTGATGGAATTCCGTGCCGCGTTGGACAGCATTTTCGCGCATGATTTGGTGGTTGAAGCAGCAAAAAGTGAAGAGTATTTTGGGATTTATGTGTCAAATGTTCGCAAAAGCAACCATAGACACTGTCTTTGCTGGGATAACATCCCTGCTTATAAGAAGGGGCATGAAAATAACTGTAATTCTTTTCGATATAGCCCATCTCATCTGATTGGAGACAACGACTACGATAGCTATTGGTCTACCGAAGACACCGTTCGCTCTGCGTGGGTGGAACTGGTTTTTTTGAAGCCGCAGACCTTCAACCGCGTGATGCTACAAGAGTACATCCCGCTAGGTCAGCGGGTGGAGAAGTTCCATATAGAGGTCGAGGACGGGAACGGCAACTGGCGCACCATCGCCGAGGAGACCACCATCGGCTACAAACGGATTGTGCTCACCGAGACTGTAACGACGGACAAGGTGCGCATCGTCATCGATCAGAGCCGCGCATGCATCGTGCTCAACCGCATCGGATTATTCATGGATAACATTTCGGAGGAATAGGGGGCAAATTGCGTCCTCGCAATTTGTAGAGACGTGCCGTGGCGCGTCTTTACGTGCCGGACGTACGTCTCTACGTCTCAGAACGCAATAAACCCAATTCCCAATTTGACGCCGAACCAATACGCGCCGAGGATGCGGGAGCGGGCGTAGTTGTCGTATTGCAGGTCCGGCTCCTCGTAGTAGTAGGATGTCTCGTCCTTTATCTTGGTGAAAGCCACCTTGTAGCCGCCGAAAGTGGTGCCGATGCTTGCGCCTAAGGTCAGTTTCAGACGGTTCAGCACGATGAGGTCGTAGCCGTACTCGAACTTGAAGCCGAAAATACTGCCGTGGTTTTCGATAATCTCCTCGTAGGGGTCGGTCGTGGTGGTCAGGATGCCCATATATACCCCCGCTGTGTCCATCTTGTAATGGTAGAAGAAACCGTCGAAGTTGAACTTGAAGTAGTGGCCTAACGGTGCGAAACGGTCGCCGACATACTGCTTGTAATAGACATTGAAGCCGTGCGCGGTGACGTTGCCAAAGAGCTCGGCAGACCTCCAGTCCACATAGTCGTCGGAATACATATATCCTTTTCTGAGCCGGTTGTCGCTGCCCTTGAACGGGGAGTTGTAGTAGTTGTAGCCGACGCCCACGGTCCCCTTCTTCCAGACCATCAGCTCGATGTTCGGGGAGAGGAGGTAGTTGACGCCGAGGTACCGTTGCGCACCCTCGGAGATGTCCCAGCCCGAACTCACGGGGTTGGGGTTCAGCCATGCGGGCGAGAAGTAACCCTCCATGTTCAGGATGACGTGGTTGCCCAGGAAGTTGTACATCTGGGCGTTGGCCGTGGTTAGGCCGGTTATGATGACTATTATTGTTATTATCTTCTTCATATTCTTCGTTTTTGATCCCAGGGCTCCGCTTCGCTCCACCCTGGGTTGACACGTGTCGGGCTTGCAGCCCTCTTGGAACCCTAGGGCTCGCTTCGCTCACCCTAGGTTGACACGTGTCGGGCTTTCAGCCCTTTTGGAAGTAGTCTAATGTAAATCTCATGTTCTAAAGTCCTAAGTCTTAAGTCTCAAGTCTCAAGTCTTACGTCTAACGTCTCACATACTGCTCCAACCGCTGGTACACGTACCCGTTGATGTAGGCTTTGCGCATCACCTCTTGGCGGCTGTAGTGGCTGGCGGCCTCGGTGGTGCCGTCCACCACGTCGAAGATGCGGAGGTTTACATCGATTTCGTGGGTGCGGAGGCTCATCACGCCTACCACGACGGGCAGGGAGTAGGGGAACATGGGGATGAGGAAGGGCAGGTAGATTTTGCTGGGGAAGAAGGCAGTGCTGGGGACGTCGGTCACGTGCACGAAGCAGATCTTGTGACAGCCTAACTCGGCGGCGACATCGTCGAGGTATTCGGAGGTGTAATAGCGCATGTCAAGGCCTCCTGCATTGATGAAGTCCTCGTTCCATAAGCGCATCTTCATGAGGTTGTTGTATTGGTCGGTCTCCGGTTTCGAGAAGTCCATGTCGAAGGTCGTCGGGGTGATGTGGTTGCGCTTGAGGGCGCGGCACATCAGCTTCTGCAGCCGCTCGGCGTTCCGCTTGTCGGCGTCTAAATTCTTGATTTGGCCGTTCTTGTCGTAGGTCAGATAGATTGGGGTGGCGATGAGCATCGAGGTTTCATTACCGATTTTGGCATCGGCGACCGCGCTCAAGACGGCCTCCATCTCGGCGTTCACCACCGCATCGTTCACCCAGGCCTTGAAGAGCGAGTCGCTATGGATGTCGACCAGCATGTAGTTGACGGTCTTGAACTTAGGGTCGGGCAGCACTTTGGCACTCATGTTCTGCTGCTTGATACGGTCGTATTTGGAGTTCGTGGCGGCCGGACGCGTGGTGTCGCCACCGGCTTGTGCGACCTCCTCCAAGGTCGTGCCCTGCGGGTAGTCGCAGAAGTCGATGAACTTCATCTTGTTTTTCACGAAGATGTCGTTGATGAGGTCTTTGGCAATGTTTTGCAGATATTCGTCCTCGGGATTGGCTTGCATGGCGGCCCATGCCTTGCGCAGGGCCAAGACTGCGTATTCGTTGCGGCTCATCTTGGAGAGGAAGTAGTTGACCTGCTGTTGCTCGCCCTCTACATCGCGGTAGGGTTCCATGCATGCGCTGGGCTGTCCGGTGCCTTTGTGCTTGGAGGCTCCGTAGTAGGCAGTGGCCGAGGCGCGTTGCAGATAGGCATTGTTGGGGAACGTCTGTTCCAACACATATATGTTATATATAGCCTTGTCGTAGTCGTGGTTGATCAAAAACCGCTCGATGCAGGCGAAGCGAGCCACGTTGCGCAAGCGGGTGAACTGCTCCTGCGGCTGCACAAATTCTTTGCGGCCTTCGTTGGGGAGGCTCCTGACCAGCCCTTTGGCCAGGGTGCGCCGCTTCTCCACGTTGGGGTGGGAGAGCAACGTGTCAATCATATTGGAACGGTCGGGGATGGTAGCAACCGTTTTCAGGAAGTGGTTGTCGGGAAAGTGGTAGAAGTCCGCCTCCACCTCCGAGCGTTGGAACGGAATCTCGTCGAAGGGCAGGTCGGAGTAGAGCAGCACGTCGAAAACGCCGTCAAGGATGTCGTAACTGTAGGGCGAATCCTTGTAGTAGGTGAGCAACCCGACGCGGTCGGCGGCGAACTCCTGCTCACGGGAATACTCCCGGTTGCGCATGTAGCGGCTCACCACGTCACCATCCTTTTTCTTGGTGTTGTCGTCTTTGCTGTGATGCTCGCTGTAGTGGGCAATCTCGTGCGCCAGCACGAAGGCGAGTTCGGCTTCGTTGGTCACCTGTGCCAACATCCCCATGGTCACCAAGATGGTGCCGTCGGGCAGCGAGTAGGCGTTCACGATGGGCGTTTGCAGGATATAGACGTGGATTTCCTGCTGCAGCTGCGGGTGGTTGACAAGCAGTTTCTCGGTGATGTTGTCGAGGTACTCGTTCATCTCGGTGCCGTAGAGAATCCGGCCTTGTTTGAGCATGGAGACGAGGAACGGGTTGTATTCTTTGGCCGCCTTCGGGATGTTGGCGGCCTTTTTCAGCGGTGCCGGGAACGCCCCCTGCGACTCCACCGGCGCGAAATTCTCAATGGAGAGCTGCGGCGGTTGCGCGAATACGCTCAGCGCGAAGAAAGCGGCGATGACAAGGATTATTTTCTTCATTTTGGTATTTTGACTATTGACTATTGACTATTCTACTGCCTACTGCCTACTGCCTATTGCCTGTTGCCTACTGCCTAATGCCTGTTGCCTACTACCTTTATTATTATGACGCAAAAATGGTGAAGGGTTGCAGGCTGTTGAAAACTTTTTAGATTATTCGAAATTATGCTTGTATTTGGAGATTTGTCGTGATTTTTTGCCTGAATGGAGAAAAACAGCGCCGTCATTTTCGATATAGAAGGGTACAAACATATAGGTTTTGAGTGCGGTATAGTCCATCAAGAGTTCAGGATTGGTGATGTTGCCGCTAGGGTCAATAGTACAGTGTGCGGCACATAATCCCTTGTAATTAAGATCCGAGGTGAAGAAATGGGTGTCTGTGAAGCTCGCGAGGCCAGATTCTCCTTGATAGTTTCTGATGTTGTCAGGGAAAAGGATGTGGATTTTGTTGTTGTGCATCAGGGCATAATAGGAAAAAAGTCTGTTGCATAATTGCTTTGGATGATTGGATTTCTCCACAGAGGTCTGGCTTTTGCCGATGGTCTTCATTTCGCTGATTTCGCCTTGACTGTCTGCGAAATGGACCAGAATGTTCCCAGCAATGGAAACAGCTGTATTCATGTTGCCCGCAGCCTGCATATCACCCAATAATGCTACGGTACCGTTCTGAAATTCAAAGAATTCCATGGGATAGACGTAAAAATCTTTTGCCTTCTTGCCTGTCGTTGGGTGAACGTAGGTGTAGTAGCTGTCGGGGAAGTCTGCATGACTGATGTTTGAGCAGCTCAACGAAGCTACGTCGTAGCGGATGATGTAGCAGCCAGTTTCGTTCTTTTCCGGTTTTGGAGAATAGTATCCGGCAACCATCACGTCCCCTTTGCGGGTGACCAACATTCTACCGTTTGACAGACTGCCGAACTCCACTTGGCATTCCGCAGAGTTGATTTCCCCATATTCGCTGCTCTCATAGAGATGTAAGATCTCGTTTTTCCTTTCTTTGGATTTGTCCTCCTCTTTTGTGTATGAAAGAATGGAGGTGTAGACTTTGATGTCATTGTTGATGGCGATTCCAAAGATCTGGAGAGTGTTGTTTTCAAATTCCAAGTCCAGCGGACTGTTCCAGCGAAGCCCATTTTCATCAAATGCCAAAACCAAAGAGCCTTTCAGACTATTGGATTTGTAGTTAGTCATGAAAAGTGTAACGACAGCTTTCCTGTTGTCGGGTGAACGGGCAGAGAAACAGCGGATGTCATCGTTCTTCTCTAAGGGGAAGGTGACGATGTTTTCCGGGTTCCATTCGGACTTCTCTGAATTTTTAGGTACAATATTTAGGTATATGCCGTATGTTTTAGTGTCAAAATGATAACATTTGTAAATGCAGTTGATGTCATTGTCGGTTTCGTATGCCAGCAAAAGTTCGTATTCCATAGGATGTTGAAAAGACGTTTGTGTACCTTTCTCACCATTATTTGGGATGGTCAGCAGAACGTCTTTTTCGGTAAAGCGCGAAGAAAAGAGAACGTAGCGTTGATTGTCGCCGCCAGTGAAATAGCTGTGAAAAGGGATTCCTCCAATAATGTTGTCGAAAACCGTTTCCAGCTTGTTTTGCGCATTCGCTGCAACGGCGAGTAGTAGCGTGATAATCAGTACTATTCTTTTCATATTGGTGTTATTTTTTGATAATGCAAAGAAACTGTTTTTTGTTTCAAGTCAACGGTCAATAGTCAATAGTCAATGGTCAATGGTCAACGGTCAGCAACAACCCCTTCAAATACTCCCCTTCCGGGTGGAAGATGCTGACGGGGTGGCAGGGGGCGTGCTGCAGGTGGCGCACCACGCGGACGTTCTTGCCGGCGAGGGCGGCGGCGGAGAAGACTAACGTCTGGAAGTCGTCGCGGCTGATGGCCTGCGAGCAGGAGAAGGTGAAGAGCAGCCCGCCGGGACGGATTTTCTCCATCGTCTTGCGGTTGATGTTGCGGTAGCCTTTGATGCCCTGCTCCTTCACGCGGTGGTGCTTGGCGAAGGCCGGCGGGTCGAGGACGATGAGGTCGTAATAGTGGTCGGGCATGCGATCGAGGAAGGCGAACACGTCCTCGCAGACGGCATTGTGCCGCTGGGCGAAGTCGCCGCCCATGAGCCGCACGTTCTCCTCCACAAGGTCGATGGCCTTCTGCGAAATATCCACGGAATCCACATGTTGCGCCCCGCCGCGCAGGGCGTAGAGGGAGAAGCCGCCGGAGTAGGAGAACATGTTGAGGACGGTGCGGTCTTTGGCCAGCTCGCCCACCATGGCCCGACTGTCGCGCTGGTCGAGGAAGAAGCCCGTCTTCTGCCCGTTAACAATGTCAATTTTGAATAGGATGCCGTTCTCGGAGGCGATGACCTCCGCGTCGGGCTGGCCGTAAATCCAGCCGCTGTCGAGTGTTGTCGCTCCCTCCTCATCAGTCTCGATAGCGGTTTTGAGGCAGATGGCCTGCGTGTCGGGGATGAGTTCAGTGAGCAGTTCCGCGAGGATCTCACGCAGGCGGTACATGCCCATGGAGTGCACCTGCATGACGAGGTGGCGGCCATAGACGTCGATGATGAGGCCGGGCATTCCGTCGCCCTCGCCGTTAACGAGGCGGTACATGGTGGTCTGCGGGTTCGGCAGCAGGATCTTGCGCCGGAACTCGATGGCGTTCAGCAGCTTCTCGCGCCAGAAGTCGCGGTCGATGCTGCGCTGTTCGAAGCTGAAGAGGCGCACGGCGATGGTGGTGGGCTGGTAATGGCCCGTGGCGAGGTATTGGCGCTGTGCGTCATATACCTCCACGATGTCGCCGTCGTGTAAGTCTTTGTCTTTGCTGGCGATGGCGCCGGAAAAGACCCACGGGTGCCGCCGCTGCAGGGATTTTTCCTTGCCGGGGCGCAGGGTGATGCGGGGGAGGGTAGAACTGTTCATGCCGCAAAAATACGATTTTTTCGAAATAGCCTCACACTGCGCACTTCGTTCGCTTGTGTAGGGTTATTGAGGTTTCGTGTCGGCAAGTGAAGTGTTCCCGAAAGTCTTAAGTCTCAAGTTCTAAGTCTTAAATTTGAGTTAAAGTCCTATTGTTCAGTGTTATACGGCGCATTGTCCTCGGCCACGAGATTCTCATTCGTTTCTTTTGGCTCATAAACGGCAACTCCTTTTTCGTAAAGGTATTCGGGGGCGAAATCGGCACCGTTTTCCCATTCTATTGTGTTGAATCGGATGGAAAAACGCTTGAAAAATTCCTTGTCTTGAAGCGGAACGAAAACATTTCCTCTCAAGGAATCTGATAAATCAACTTCTTTTACGGCTCCATTATTAAACCAAAGGCGGAGTTTATACCCACTAATATATTCTGCTTTTATTATTTCAATAAACATAATGCTATTATTTTAGAGGTTCGATTTTATCAAGAGTGTCACCGTTTTTCGCTTTCTCCCAATTCGACAAGAGTTCCTCTTTGTGAAGATCTAGCCATTCAAAAATAAGATTCAAAGCCCGTCTTGGCATTTTCCCTAAAATGTTCCCATTTGCGATTTCAATAGACACTTTATAGTCTCCGTACCATGCATGAAAATGAGCAGGATTATGGTCGTAAAAGTTCATGAAGATGTATATTCCGTAAAAATAGCTAATCTGTGGCATAATAGATGTTTTTTTTCGTTTGTTTTTTTAGTGCGGCAAAGATATAATTTTTTTGATATTAGTGTATGAAATTTTAATATTTATATCATTTTTCTAAGAAGAAAAATCAATGCAATCCGTCAATGTCAATGCCGACGAAATCGCCGTTGATGTCGAAGGTGTAGGCCGCCCACATTTTGTAGTAATCGATGCTCGGATAATACCAGATGCGGATGACGTAGTGCTCGTCCACGACCTCCAGGGAGATGAGCTTCCCGTATT
>Ga0310696_10003413_pt1 | contig 19866 bp, 9 predicted proteins | sample AusTroGonzalo_MG_4_FD_203885 | JGI IMG/M metagenome (GOLD analysis project Ga0310696, IMG submission 203885) | Bovine rumen microbial communities from tropical cattle in Woodstock, Queensland, Australia - Gonzalo_02 (v2) (version 2) | ecosystem: Host-associated > Mammals > Digestive system >... | reverse complement strand
GGGGCGGGGAGGTCATAAGGAAAGCGGCGCATCCGATTGTGTGCGCCGCTTCGCTATATTACATCTCCCTCGTCTCCTGACTTCGTCAATGCGTCACCCTGTCTCATTCGAGATTAAGGGTTGATAGTTTGAATAGGGGCTCGATAGCTTTATGGCGTTCGGTAAGAAAAAGTGTTTTAGTCAGTATCTCCCTGTTTTCCGGCAATCGGACTCTTATGGTGGTTATTGTCCTCGCAGCCTTGATGACGTCACCGACACTCATCTTGATACCAGCCAGTTTGATGATACGCTCCAGTTCCTTGTAGACCTTATAGGCAATAAAGCAGATACAGACATGTGCTTCAATTCTCCGTTCTGTAAAATGAAACATGGGACGCATGTCCAAAGTTCCCTTTGAGATACGAAAGGCTCTCTCCACTACCCAAAGCCCATGGTACTGGGCAACGATTCTCTCTGCATCGAGGCTTGTATTGGTGATGTAGCCTTTCAGGCCATCCCATTTCTCATCCTCGCTGATTTTATCCTCGCTGATAGAGACCTGTATGTCCTTGCTGATTTCAAGAAACTTGTTATATCCGCGCCTGTTGACTTGCGCCTTGGTCAGCCTGCCGCTGCTGTACGCCTTGCGCAGTCTTGCCACCCCACGGTTCCTGTTGTAGGCATCCTTCTTTGCCCTGGTCTCCGAATAGCCGACAATGAGTCTTTCTCCTTCACTACGTTTACGCTCGAAGTAGCAACCGTCCTTCTTCTCATGGCTGAGAATCCAGTCCTTGACAGCCTTCTTCTCGCTCTTAATCCTTGCACCTATTATATACTTGTAGCCTGCACTGCGGAGCAACTTCACGTTGTCCTCGCTCATCAGGCCAGAGTCTGCCACCACCACAAAGTCTTCACCCAATTCGAAGCGCTGTTTGAAGTCGTCTATCATGGGAATCATCGTATAGCCCTCATACTGGCTCCCGTTGAAAAGCGAGTAGGAAAGCGGATAGCCTCCTTCGCTGACAAGCAGGCCGAGTACCACCTGCGACTCCGCAGTTTTTCCGTCTTTCGAGAAACCTGGCTCACGCAGATCGTCAGTCTTGGCCGTCTCAAAATACAGGGTGCTTACATCATAGAACATCAGGCCAATCCTGCCACCCAGAATCTTCTTCGTGTGCTCCACACTAATCTGCTGTACCTGCTCCTGCTGAGTCTTGTACAGTCTGTCCATGTAGCGGTAGATGTGATTCAAGTCGACATCCTCGTCATAGTACGATTTCAGGTACTCCACCGTTGCCAGCTTACTCATCGGCTGAGACACGCGGGCTATGACCAGATGGCGAAGTATTTCATCACCTGTGCGGTTGAAGCCGATGCTGTCATAGATTTGCCCTAACAATAACTGAGTGCCGTTTATCAATACTGAGTCTATGTTATCGAAGAAACGATCTGTCGCCTCCAGCTCCCGTCCTTTCAAGTCTTCGAAGTCGATAGACTGCTGGCCACCGTTGGTGTTCAGCCAATGCTGAGCCTTAGAATACAGCTCCGACACCTCGGATTCCGTCTTTGCTGTACCGAAGTTCCTCACCTCTTCAAACTTTCCATGTCGCTTGTTCACCACAACGATGGTCGTGGTGCCTGAGCGGTTCTTTTTCTTGCGTACAAACATGTTGCAAAGGTACAAAAAATCCGCTTGCGTCACCCTGCGTCACCAGTTAAATCTTCTGAAACCCCTTTAAAACCGTATGTGCCATCATGTGGCAAATAAAAATATCGGACAAGTGATGAAGTCAGGAGGTCATTGCCATCGACCAGGACATCCTCGGCAAGCAGGCCGACCGCGTGTTCAAGGACGACGATATCGAAATCTGGGCTCGCCCGTTGGCAGACGGCAGTCAAGCCGTCGGCATCTTCAACGTCAGCGACAAGGACGTGACCTACACTTTGGATAATGGACAATGGACAATGGATAATGGACAATGGACAATGGACAATGGACAATTTTCAACCGTCCGCGACCTGTGGCGCCAGAAAGACCTGTCGCCGAATGACCGTTCATGGTTTATCCCGTCTCACGGATGTAGGTATCTGAAAATCACCCATTAGAGTATGCTGACCCGAGTATGCCCATGCTGGGCGAACTAAAAAGGAGTTGCGAGAAATCGCAACTCCTTGATTGTTTATGGCGCTTCAGGATGGGCTTGAACCAACGACCCCCTGATTAACAGTCAGGTGCTCTAACCAACTGAGCTACTGAAGCAATGCTTTTCCGATTTTTGCGCTTCAGGATGGGCTTGAACCAACGACCCCCTGATTAACAGTCAGGTGCTCTAACCAACTGAGCTACTGAAGCAGTGTTTTTCCTCTCCTTTTTGAGGAGAAAAGCGCCGAAACAGGGACTAAATTCGAGTTTTAACGCTTTTTTCTCGGAATTGCGGGGCAAAAGTAGTGCTTTTCTCGAAAATAAACAATACTTTTGCAAAAAATTTTGCGCGAGATGACAAAAATCATAGGAATTGGCAATGCTTTGGTGGATGTTTTGGTCCATTTGGAGGACGAAAGTCTCCTGCGAGAGCTCCGTTTGCCCAAAGGTGGGATGACGCTTATCGACTCGGAACACCTCGGCGCCATCAACGCGGCCATCGCCCCCTTCCACTCCGTTCGTGCAACAGGCGGAAGCGCATCCAACACAATTCACGCGTTGGCCCTCCTGGGCAACAAGGTGGGCTTTATCGGCGCCATCGGCAACGACGAGCCCGGCCGCTTCTTCCGCAAGCAGGCGGAGTTGCGCGGCGTGGACGTTCACCTGAGCACGGTGTCGGGAATGGCCAGTGGCGTTGCCACGACCTTTATCACCCCCGACGGCGAACGCACCTTCGCCACTCACCTGGGTGCCGCCACGCAGATTGCCCTTGAAGACCAATCGCTGGCAGCGGGCGGCATTCTCCATGTCGAAGGCTATCTGGTGCAGAACCACACCTTCGTGGAGGCGGCCATGCGCCGAGCCAAGGAAGCGGGGTTGCTCGTCAGCTATGATTTGGCATCGTGGAACATCGTCGCTGCAGACCGCGGTTTTATCCATCACTTGGTAGCGGAGTACGCAGACATCGTCTTTGCCAACCAGGAAGAGGCTGCGACCTTCTGTCAGCAGCAGGAGCCCGAAGAGGCACTGCGCCAGTTGGCCGCACTGACCCAAGTGGCCGTCGTGAAGGTGGGCAAGCGCGGTGCCTTCGGCTGTGCAAAGGGCGAGTTTGCCTTTGCGCCCGGACGTCCGGTGAAAGTCACGGACACGACGGCCGCAGGCGATTTCTTCGCGGCTGGCTTCCTGCACGGGTGGGTTCACGGCCAGCCTCTGGAAGAGTGTCTGACCGCGGGCAACCGCATCGCTGGCGAGGTGGTACAGGTCATGGGAACACAAGTGGACGCCGACCGCCTGCGCGCCGCCATCGCCGTCTAACGTTTACCTATTTATTAAGTAACCATTCATGATACAATTTAGGTTCAAAAAGTATATCTTCTGCTGGCTGTCGGCCTTCCTCCTTGTCCTTCCCGCCACAGCCCAGCGAAAAGCCCAAACAGGCTTCGACATTTCGCGGAACCTGGAAATCTTCACGGACATCTACCGCCAGCTCGATATGTTCTACGTCGATACCCTGTCGGCCGACACCGCCATCCAATGGGCCATCTCCGGGATGCTTTCCGAAATTGACCCCTACACGGTGTTCTACCCGGACAACGACCAGGACGACCTTCGACGGATGGCCACAGGACGCTATGCCGGCATTGGCGCACTGATAAGACCCTACAAGAAGGAGAACCGGGCTGTCATCGAGGAACCCTATGAGAATTGTCCGGCACAGGAAGCCGGGGTGGCGGCAGGAGACGTCATCATCAGCATCGACGGACGCGACATCGCGGGCTGGCCCACGACGCGCGTCAGCGAGAACCTCCGGGGCGAAGCCGGAACGACCTTCGAGCTCGTCGTCCGCCGCCCAGGCGAACAGGGAAACCGCACCTTCAAGATTACCCGCAAACAGATTCAGTTGCCTTGCCTGCCCTGGTACGGAATCGTCGATGAAGCGACCCACACCGGCTATCTGCTGCTGACAGAATTCACGGACCAGAGTGCCCGCGAGGTGCGCCACGCCATCCTCGACATGAAGCAGCGCGGCATGAAACGCCTGGTTATGGACTTGCGCGACAACGGCGGCGGCTCGGTCAGCGAGGCCGTGGAAATCGTGGGCTTCTTTGTGCCGCGCGGCAGTCTGGTCGTCTCGACGAAAGGCAAAGTGCCCGCCACGTGCCACGAATACAGGACCCCGGCCGAGCCCATTGACACCGTGATGCCACTGGCCGTGCTGGTGAACTCCAATTCGGCCTCGGCAGCAGAAATCGTCAGCGGCGCCCTGCAAGACCTCGACCGCGCCCTGATTCTTGGTCAGCGGACTTATGGCAAAGGACTTGTACAGGGCATCCGCGAAGTACCCTACCGCGGACAACTGAAAATAACCACCGCACGCTACTACATCCCCTCGGGACGTTGCATACAGGCCTACGACTACCGCCACCGCACGGCCGACGGAGCTGCCACCACTTTGCCCGACAGCCTTACGCGCGAGTTCCGCACACGATTGGGCCGCCCAGTTCGCGATGGCGGCGGCATCCTGCCCGACAGTATTCTGCCCATCGACTCCGTCCCGACGATGGTCTACGACCTCTATAACTCCGACGCCTTCTTCGACTACATCACCCGCTACACGACGTCGCACCCGACGCCTCCCGCCCTGGAAACTTTCAGCATCAGCGACGAGGACTACACCGCTTTCGCCGACAGCATGGTCGCCAGCGGTTTCACCTACAACACCCGCACGGCAACAGCCCTGAGCCAGTTGCGCCAGTTGGCCAAGTTCGAAGGTCGGCTGGAGGAGGCAACAACGGAGTTCGATGCACTGGAGAAGAAGCTGAAAGAGAACGACCTCTCCACAGACTTGCAACGCTTCCGCCGCCACATCCAGCCGTATATGGAGACCGAAATCCTCAGCCGCTACTACTACCAGCGAGGCGCACTGCAGCACCAGATGATGCACGATCCGGGAGTCCGCAAGGCCGTGGAGGCGATGGAGAACAGAGAAGCAGGAAACCATTGAGAGAAAAGAGCAAAACAATACTATTCAAATGAGAAAGAGAAAAGCCCAGCAAACCAATCAGGCAATCATGCGCGGAGTCGTGGCAATGGCACTCATTGTCCTGTTAGTATGCTATCTGTTCCTGACGATGGTCTCCTGCTCCCCGGCGGGCGACCGCTTCCACGTTCAGGGAACCATCAGCGATGCCAAGGACTCCACCCTCGTGCTGGAAGCCATGACACTCAGCGGCGTCCAGCCCCTGGACTCCGTGCGCCTGAACACCGGCGGCGACTTCGACTTTGCCGTACTGCCCGACACGAGTCCTGCCCCCGAGTTCTATCGCCTGCGCATCGGCCTACAGGTCATCAATTTCGTCGTCGATTCTACGGAGAGCATCACCGTTCAGGCCCCTCTCCGCCACATGACCTCTGCCTATGAAATCTCCGGCAACGAAGCCTCCCGGACCATGAAGACGATTTCGCTCCTGAATATCCAGTTGCAGCAGCAGTTGGCCAACCTGGACAAGGTCAGCTCGCTCTCCACCTTAGAAAAGATGGAACGCGCACGCGCGCTGGTAGACGAGTACAAGACCACCCTCAAGCGCGACTACATCCTCGCCGACCCCGCCTCGCCCGCCTCCTATTTCGCCCTCTTCCAGACCATCCGCGGCCAGATGCTCTTCAACCCGGAGAGCGACTTGGACGACGTTCGCTACTTTGCCGCCGTGGCCACCCAGTGGGAAGAGGCCTATCCGGGAGCCTTGCGCACAGAAAACATCTGCAACATCGCCTTGCGAGGAATGCAGAACACCCGACAGGGACGCACCGTAGAAATCCAGCTCGACGGGGAGAAGGTGCGCGAGACGGGAATCATCGACTTCGGTTTCCCTGACATCCGCGGCAACGAGCGCCGGGTCTCGGACTTCGGCAAGAACGTCGTGCTGCTGGACTTCACGGCCTATGGACTTCCCGCCAGCCAACAGCGGAACATCCAACTGCGCGAACTCTACCAGAAATACCACGACCGGGGACTCGAAATCTACCAGGTCTCGCTGGACACCGACGAGCACTACTGGAAAACGATGTGCGAGAAGCTGCCGTGGGTCTGCGTCTACTGCGCCGAGGGTATCAACAACGACATGGTAAGGCTCTACAACGTGCAAGCCCTGCCAACCTACTTCCTTATCGGCCGGGAATCAGAGCTAAGGGCCCGCGACACAGACATCGCCGATATTGAAAAGGCCATAGAGGCTGAACTTTAGCACTTTTTCCCGAAAAAATTTGGTGGGGCAGAAAAATAGTCCTACCTTTGCCGTCGAAATGACATAGCATAAAGGGTTCTGCGCAACAGCAGAGTCCTTTTGCTTTTGTCCGTCGCAAGACTGAAAAACTGAAAATATTAACGACTAAACTCAATATGGCTTACATGACACAGAAAGGCTACGACAAACTCGTAGCTGAACTCCAACAGCTTGAATCTGTGGAGCGTCCGAAGGCGTCTGCCGCCATCGCCGAAGCCCGCGACAAGGGCGACCTCAGCGAAAACGCAGAGTACGATGCAGCCAAGGAAGCACAAGGCTTGCTGGAAATGAAGATAACCCAACTGAAGGCGACGATTGCTGATGCCAAAATCATCGACACCAGCAAACTCAACGCCGACACCGTGCAGATTCTCTGCCGCGTAGAGCTGAAGAATGTGAAGAACGGTGCCAAGATGGCCTATACCATCGTCAGCGAGACCGAAGCCAACCTGCGCGAGGGCAAAATCAGCGTGAAGACTCCCATTGCCCAAGGCCTGTTAGGGAAGAAAGTGGGCGAGGTGGCAGAAATCAAGGTGCCGCAGGGGCTGATAAACCTCGAAATCCTCGACATCACCTACGACGAATAACCGGTTTCCAGCCATGAGCATCTTCTCCAAAATCGCCGCTGGCGAAATCCCCAGCTACTGCTGCGCACAGAACCAGGAGTTCTATGCCTTCTTGGATATCAACCCGCTGGTGAAGGGCCACACACTGGTCATTCCCCGTCGGGAAGTCGATTACATCTTCGACCTCGAGGACGACGAGTTAGGCCGCCTCCACGTCTTTGCCGCCCGGGTGGCCCGCGCCATCAAGTCTGTCATCCCCTGCGTGAAGGTCGGCGAGGCCGTGCTTGGCCTCGAGGTTCCTCACGCCCACATCCACCTCGTTCCCATGCAGAGCGAGCGCGACCTCCTTTTCTCAAACCCCAAGCTGCAGCTTCCCGCAGAAGAAATGCAGGCCACCGCCGATGCCATTCGTAAGGAGTTTGAGCGTCTGAACGCGAAATAATAGATAGTAAGATATGCTGATAGAACAGGAAATCACTCAGGCCGTCGTCGCCGCCGTCAAGAGTCTCTACGGCCAGGAAGTGCCTGAGCAACTGATACAGTTGGATGCCACCAAGAAAGAGTTTGAGGGACATATGACGCTGGTAGTCTTCCCGCTGCTGAAAGTGAGCCGCAAGAAGCCAGCCGACACCGCGCAGGAGATTGGCGACTACTTGGTAGCGAACTTGCCCGGCACCGTCGCGCGGTTCAACGTCATCAACGGATTCCTCAACCTCGTCATTGCCGATGCCTGCTGGATCAGCCTCCTCAGCGAGATTCAGCAGGACGAGCACTACGGACTACAGCCCGTCACCGACGCTTCTCCGCTGGTGATGATTGAATATTCCTCGCCGAACACGAACAAGCCCCTGCACCTTGGACACGTACGCAACAACCTTCTGGGTTGGGCGCTGGCGCAGGTGATGCAGGCAAACGGCAACCGCGTCGTCAAGACAAACATCGTCAACGATCGCGGCATTCACATATGCAAATCGATGCTTGCATGGCAGAAGTGGGGAAACAGCGAGACACCCGAGAGTACCGGCATGAAAGGCGACCACCTCATCGGAAAGTATTACGTGGCCTTCGACCAGCATTTCCGTGCCGAGCGCCAGCAACTGATGGATAAGTTCATCGCAGAGGGCATGGACGAAGAGGCCGCCAAGGAACGTGCCGAAAAGGAGAGTCCCCTGATGCAGGAGGCACGCGCCATGCTCGTCAAGTGGGAACAGAACGATCCCGAAGTGCGTGCTCTGTGGAAGCGCATGAACGACTGGGTCTATGCCGGTTTCGACGAGACCTACAAGGCGCTGGGCGTCAGCTTCGACAAGATTTACTACGAGAGCCAGACCTACCTCGAAGGCAAAGAGAAAGTGATGGAAGGGCTGGAGAAGGGATTCTTCTACCGCCGTCCCGATGGCAGCGTATGGGCAGACCTCACCCAGGAAGGACTGGACGAGAAACTGCTGCTGCGCGCCGATGGTACCAGTGTCTATATGACGCAGGACATCGGCACCGCCAAGCTGCGCTTCCAGGATTTCCCCATCGACCAGATGATCTATGTCGTCGGCAACGAGCAGAACTACCACTTCCAAGTGCTCTCGATCCTACTCGATAAACTTGGATTCAAGTGGGGCAAGGACCTCGTGCACTTCTCCTACGGAATGGTGGAACTGCCCAACGGCAAGATGAAATCGCGCGAAGGCACCGTCGTGGACGCTGACGACCTCATTGCCAAGATGATTGCCGATGCCGGCGAGATGAGCAAAGACAAGGTCAACAAGCTCGAAGGCATCAGCGAGAAAGAGGCACAGGAGATTGCCCGCATCGTGGGTCTGGGCGCCCTGAAGTACTTCATCCTCAAGGTGGATGCCCGCAAGAATATGCTCTTCAACCCCGAGGAAAGCATTGACTTCAATGGCAACACCGGTCCGTTCATACAATACACCTATGCACGTATTCGTTCTATACTCCGCAAGGCGGAAGGCGATACCGCTTTTTTGTCTGCCATTCATTGTGAATTGAACGAGAAGGAAATCGCACTCATCCAGCGCCTGACCGCCTTTGGTGCTTCCGTGCAGAAGGCAGGCTCAGACTACAACGTCAGCGTCATTGCCAACTATTGCTACGACCTCGCCAAGGAGTTCAATGGTTTCTACCACGACTTCCAAATCCTGAAGGAAGAGAACAAAGAGAAGCGTGCCACCCGCCTCGCCCTCTGCGAAGCTGTTGCCAAGGTGATCAAGACAGGCATGGGATTGCTGGGAATAGAGGTGCCGGAGAGAATGTAGTCCATGACAGAATTCTTATATGCTTGTCCCGAATATAACTTTAATACCTTTTCTTGATGATAACCACAAACACTAAGCCCTTAAAGACCGCCGGACAGTGGTCTTTAAGAATGACTGTCGCATTCGTTCTTTTAGGGTTCTTATCTCTCTTCTCTTCTGTTCAGGCGAATGATTATCTTGAGGTGCAGAGCCACTATTCCATTTATTCGTCTGGCCGCGACGCCATCCACGTGAAGGTGCCCATTTGGGCCTATGGCCGCATCAATAACTACTATCTGGCCGATTCCACAGCCCTCTGGTTCTCGCTCACCAGCAACGAAAAGGTGAAACAAGTGGCAGTCCAGTTTCGTGCCGACCGCCAGGGAAGTAATATTGATGATGATGGCAAGGGTAGTGGCGAGGTATTCGTTCATCCAGCCATGGGAACGATTGTCATCACCAACACCTACGATGGTGTGACACAACAAGTTAATGAGGGCGAAGGATGGACAAAGTTCCTGATCAAGCAAGGCGCCGTCAACGACTGCTCACAACTCACCACCTTGGAGTTCGACTGGTATCCCCCCGAGCAGCTGAACGGCAAGCAGTTCAAGCTGGGGCTGTATCTGACCATCAACAAATACTCACCCAATGTGATGTTCGATGACAAGGAATTCGCCTTCCCCACCGTCTTCACCGGTGGCGACAACCTGGCGGCGCCTCAGCTCTATACGCCCTACCTCTACGTTATTAACGAGGAAGGCAACGCCGGTTTCGGGCTGGCCGCAGTCCCTTATGTCACCTTCCAGACTCCTGTCAGCTATGCCACATCTCTTGACCCCATGCGCCAGGTCAACACCTCCTCGCGCTCCGGCAGCATATTCGTCAATACCAGAGACACTGTGCAGCCAAACTTTACCGCTGATTTCATGGTCTATCGAGATGAGGCATTAGGCACTAAGAGCAAGGTCACCACCTCGCCCGTTGATGTGCCGGCCTACCACCGCATCTACGATCTTCAGGCCACCGAGCAGAAAGACGAGTCTGGCAGCCTCACCGGAGCCAACACCATCAGCTGGATGGTACGCTCTCCCTCAGCAAAGGACTTGGTGGAGAACGACTATTTTGAGGTTCAACGCGCATTCAAAAGCGACTACTCTGATGCACAAACGTTGGATGTCATCGCTATGCAACGCGGAGGCACAGGCGAGTACTCATACACCGATAACAGCCGCACAGAATGGAAAGACCGACGTACCGAAACAGACACCCTGAATGTCAATTATCAGGTCTCGGATGACAACTATATCTTGACCGATGCCGATGGCACCAAGCTCTACAGAATGAAGCTGAAGCTGACAGCCAACAACTGCATCATGCCGGCCCAGCCCGTCTATTACCGTGTGCGACGTGCCTCATCCGCCGTATGGGGATGGGACCACGAGTTCGCCGGCACCACCCAAGTCTATCGCCACAACTATCTGGCACCTCTGGCAACAAGCCAGGCAGAATATACACTCGACAACGACTTTGCCAATAACCGTAAGGTTCACTTCAACCTGAAAATCGAAAACGCTGATGTCACCTATCAACCCGTGCCCATAGAGGACTGCATTTTGGAGTATAAACTGAGCCGTTCCTTGTCCGACACGGCCACGATTGTATTCCGCGTGGCTGACACGCTCATGCACTCCGTCAAAATGATTCAGGCTCAGATATATCGCAAGAGCTCACCGCGCACTTTGGTTGACAGCTACACGCTACATGCAGGAGAAAACATCGTGAAAGTTCCTTTGGGCAACGAATTGACTTTCTTGATCACACCGCTCGACGGTGCCCTGTTCAAGAACAGCGAAACTCCTGTCTATACTAGTTTCTGGGAAATCAATGACGACAACTCCTACCAGTGGAGCGGCTATCGCATACATCTCGGTGTCCGGAACAGCGAGACACTCCCCAACGGGAAGAAGAACTATGATTTGTCGTGGGTCGGCTACAACGGCGTACTCTTTGAACAGGAACATGCAGAAAAACGATGGGCTGAAGTGCAGGACGAAGTGAAGCAGCAGCTCTACACCCAACTCTTCGGCACAGTACAAGCTCCTGTCTTCGGCAAGTGCCTGTGGGACCGGACAGCAAAACTCATCCTGACGCGCCACCATGTGGAGACAGGAGAGAGTCTGGACATCATCGTTCCACAGGACAGCATACGTCGCCAAAGCGATGGCTCGTGGATTGCTCATGTCACAGATGCGGCGACATCACCGTGTACACATTATAAATATAGTGTCAGAATAGATGAGAGTGATGCCGACCTGCACGTCAGCAACCCCATACAACTCCGTCCCATAAATATCAACGGTCCAGAACTTTATTTCAACGAGGCAGCCCACATACAGCAGTTCACGGCCTCTCAGGGCGCCACAGAGGGGACGCTCGTAAATAGTGTCCGTCTCACGTGGCAGGCATCCTCCACAGCAGTAGATGACTACGTGCTCTGCCGTGTTCAGAAAGGTTCAGACAAAGTGCCGGACACGCTGGCGGTGACCACTGATAACGAGTACAACGATATCGATGCCCTCCCCGGTGTACACTACGAATATACTGTCATCGCCCGATATGCCTGCAATGGTATAGCTTCTGTTAGCAGTGCCACAGCAGAGGGATGGCGAACTCCTTTCGGAAGAATAACCGGTCATGTGATGCTCGCCGACAATAGTGGACAAAAAGGTATCACCGTAGCACTGTCAAAGGATGGAGCAGTTATCCGGCAGATGACCACCGACGCTACGGGCGAATATGTATTTGAGGATGTGGAATATGACCTGCAAAAAGGAACATCCTTCGTCATAACACCCACCGCCCAATACGGTCAGTTCAGCTACAACAACAGCAGTGCCGCCTCGGCCACCGTGGTTCTCGCGAGGGAGAACGCCCTCGTGACGAACCTTGATTTCGTGAATACACAAGCCTACCGCCTCACAGGTCGCGCACTCTACAAACAATCTACCATCCCAGTGGCTGATGCCCTCTTCCTGCTAAACGGTGACACCATTTGCCGTGGCGGACAGCCTGTGCGAACAGCCACTGACGGTAGCTTTGAACTGTTGGTGCCTCGTCAGCCTGTGACATTGCAGATAGCCAAGCAGCACCACGACTTCGAGGGGGAAGGAATGCTGGAGATTGATGGCAGCACGACCTTCACGCCTACTAAACCCATTGACGGCATACGCTTCTATGACCTCACGAAAGTGCGACTCATCGGACGTGTGGCCGGTGGCACGGCACAGCAAGCACTTAAGCGAGGGTTCGGACTTGGACGCAACAATCTGGGTGATGACCTGAAACTGGTGCTGATGCTGGAAGGCGACAACACGGCCCACATCGTTCATGATCCCGCAGATCTCACGCGTGATACCTTGATGCAGACGGTCGTCCAAAACGGCACCACAAGCACGTTGTTTGAACAGAAGCGCATCACCATCCACCCCGACCCCACAACAGGAGAATATGCCGCAGACCTCTTCCCTGTGAAATACAAGGTCGTTCAGGCCACGGCCAAGGGCTACGCCACGCTCTTCCCGACGGGTGTGGGCAGCGAGACCTTCGACCTCTCCAATGCTCCTCTTGTCCTTCACCACGACACGCTGGATACTATGACCATCACCTACAATGCTGTCTATGATCGCATTTACCGTGCTCCCATACAGGTGGCGATGACACAGGTTCAGTATGGCGTCGATTGTGCAGGTCTGGGCGAGAAGTCGTTAGAACTCTCCTCTATGACAGGCAAGGGTGACGACATCCCCGCGTACAGTGTGCAGGATGACGGCAGTGTCAACTATCTATTGAGCTATCCTGTTTTCAGGGCAGGCCAGAAATATCAATTCACGCTCTCTGCCTTTGAAGACTACCGTTATAACAACTCTGTATCCGGGCGGCTCGACCGCGTCGCTCAACGCGGTGGAAACGTTGTTGTACGCAATGGCATGGAAAGCGCCACACACCACCAGACATACGTATTGGATAGCGAAGGGAAGAACAAAAATGTCTTTCTCGAAATAAAAGACATCGACTACGCCAACAGTGGCACACATGCCCTGCGCACCGTCACTACCGCCTTGGAGGTGGATGGCAGCTATGTGGAGACAGGCGGATTCCAAGCTTTTATCTGCGGTTTCAAGTTAGAGCCCAATGACCTTCACTCCACAGATGCCGATGTCGTACTCCTCGACGTCGTTCGCGACCCGGGAGGTATGAACAGTAGCGCATGGTTGGAATCCGGCACCACCTATAAGTATGCTTATAAAGAAAGCTATCATTGGGAGGCTGGTTTGAAGATTGAGCCCAAATACGGATTGAATGTGACGCAGGACATAGGTCTCGTGACAGCGCCCTTGGGAGCAGGGTCGTATATCGGTAGCACGTACAATACGAGCAAGCAACTCAGCCTAACCATTCCCATTGTGCATGAGTGGAAATGGGGATATACCTATTCCTATGACTTCACAACCACCGACCGCATCAGTACTTCATCGTCTTATTCCAATGTCGGACGGAATGCCGACGTCTTCCTGGGTACTACGACGAGTATATTGAGCGGTAAGGTGCAAAGTGTCAGCCTCATCAGCGATAGCTTGTGGCAGGCACGCCAGCCAGCCTACCGCGCCGGGACGCTCAAGTTGCTGGCACAGGGCACCGACGCCGACGGCCATAAATACTACCTTGTTAAGGGACAGAAAGTGGCACTGGGCACCCGCATCGACAACACCTTTGTCTATACGCAGGCATATATTCTGAACACCCTTATCCCCAACCTGGCCAAGGAAAGGCAGGATAAATTGGAAGTCTTTGCCGATGAGGCAGCAGCCCAGCAGGCGGCTGATGCTCGCGACGAGGCTGTCTATTGGGAATTGACATCTGATAATGTCAGCCTACGCGATACGCTGAAGGCAGGCACCTATAAGATGGTGGTGCCACAGAAGACCGACAAAGTGTTCACCAACGAGGTAGCAGCACTCGACAATATGATCATCAAGTGGCTCACAACCCTCTATCAGAACGAGAAGGAGAAGGTGATTGCACGCATGTCGGGCCAAAAGTTGGGAACCTGGTCTGTGAGTGGCGGCACGAGCATCACGCACTCCGACTCTTATACAGCGACAGCAGGTTACAATGAGATGCCGCAGGGTTGGGGGCTCGTTCAGTATGAGGCCCAGTCCTTTGGCGTGGACGCCGGCAAGCAACTCCTTTCGCAACTGTCAGATATGTGGGAATTTTGGGGTGAGCGCGGAAATAGCAAGATCGGTTCTTCGGTGAGTAAGGTGTTGGAACAATATTTCAACGACAAGCTGTTCGACGAGGACTTCAATTTCGTGAATCAGAAAGAGCCGAAGTCACCATTGGAGCTGGGCACCGTCAGCAATGTGTCGAAATGGTCATGTAGCATTATTCCTGTCTTAAGTTACGACTCCGACGACAACCTCAGTAAGGACAAGGCCATTTCGCGAAAGACAGGTTTCACCATCACTCCTGATCCGCATGGCGACATGACCATCAGTGTCTATCGTTCCCGAACAGACCAGATGTGGAAATCAGCCACTGACAATATCCGCGACAATGTGGACATGATTGACGAAGACCTGCTTTATGGCAGCTATGTCTTCTTCACCGAGGAAGGCACCACCTATTGTCCCCATGAGGCTGAGGAACGCACGCTGTTCTACAATAAAGGTACGCTGTTGAACAACGATACGCGCTATGCTACCAAGCCCGAGATGACGGCTGACACCTACGAGCAGGTCAATGTTCCCGCCGACAAAGCCGCCATCTTCCACCTGACACTGATGAACAATGGTCAGGAAGAATCTGGCAAGGCTGCCGACGGTGAGTTTATGATGCTCTCGTTGGCTAATGGAAATGCAAATGGAGCCGTACTGACCATTGACGGCCAGAATCTGGCTGCTGGCTATCCACTATACATCAAAACCGGTGAAGCCTTGGAGAAGACACTGATGGTGGCGCGCGGTATTGCCGATGACTATGATGACATTGAGCTCCTTCTCTCCCTCGATGATTGCCCCAAGATATTTACCACGTTGAAATTGTCGGTCCACTACCTGCCCGTCAGCTGCGATGTAGCCATCACACAACCTCGTGACAAATGGATCATGAACACCCTGTCATCACAAGATTCCATTGGCTATTACCTGCCTGTCACCATCGACGGGTTCGACGTGAACCACAAGAACTTCGACCACATAGAGTTCCAGTATAAGCTCACCACAGAGAATGAAGATGCATGGGTGAATCAGTGTTCGTTCTTTGCTAACGACTCCCTCTACGCTTTAGCCACAGGCAACAAGGCCATGATAGAGAACGGTCGCATCGCTCCGTTCCGCTTCTACGGTCATGGTGACCCCAAGGAACTCAACTACGATTTGCGTGCCGTCTCCTTCTGCCGCCACGGTTCTGGCTTCGTCAGCAAGTCGTCTGCCATCGTCAGCGGCACCAAGGACACACGTCCACCCGTGCTGTTTGGTAAGCCGCAACCCGCCGACGGAATCTTGACACTTTCGAATGACATCCGTCTGCGCTTCTCGGAAGCCATAGCAGGAAACTGGCTGGATGAGGACAACAACTTCCAGTTGCAGGGCGTCACCAACTCAACAGGCTTCTTATCATCATCGTCGCTCTTCTTCCCTGGTACAGAAAGTCAGTATGCCTCCTCGGAGGCGCTGCGCGAATTATCGATTACAGACCTGACCGTTGACATGATGATCCGACCGGCAGAGACTGGACGGGAGATGACACTCTTTGCTCACGGCGACGACCTCTATTGGCTGGAGTTCGCGCTCACGGCAGACCAGCGTCTGCAAGCAATCCTGAAGGAAGAAGACAAGGCACCTGTTGTCCTTCGCTCAAAACCTATGTCAACGCTCTCCACAACGGATTTCACCCGTGTGATGATGGTTTACGATTCTGATGATAATTCCATCAGATTCTATGCCGGAACGAGCGATATAACAGAAAATCCAGATGTGCAACTCTGGATGTTGCAGAATGAGGCAAATCCCATTGTCATCGGCAATAGCTTGGATGGCTCGAATCCCTTCTACGGCAACATGACGGAGGTGCGTATCTGGACCAAACCACTGACTCCGGATGAGATCGCAAACACCCACCAGCGGCGGTTGACAGGTTATGAATATGAACTGATGGACTACTATCCGATGAACGAGGGCAGTGGCACGATTGTGGCTGACATGGCGTCTGGTGCTTCGCTCAACTGCAGAGAGCTGAATTGGAACAATCCTCAGGGCATCTCGCTCGCACTCGATGGCGAACAGGCACTCTTGCAGCCTGAACGCATCTCGCGTACAGCGGCTGATGACTACACACTGATGTTTTGGCTGCGTTCGACAAATTCTCCCAAAGATTCGGTAGCACTCTTCACTACTTATATGGGTGACTCGATAACCATGCAGTTGGGAATTGAAGCACAACGCATTGTATTCCGACAGGATGATGTGCACGTCAGCAGTGTTGCAAATGTCACTGATGGACAGTGGCATCACCTGACACTCACCATCAGCAAGACCTATAACACGGGTAATCTGTATCTTAATGGTGAACTCCTACAGACCTTTGCAGTGAACAATCTGAAGGGACTGACAGGGTCACGCATGGCGTTAGGTGGCGGATTTAAAGGCAATATTGATGACTTCTGCCTCTTTGAACAGGCCCTCCCGTCAGCTCTTGTGCGCGAGTTTGACCGCGTGACACCTAATGGCGATGAGATGGGACTCACAGCGCTGCTCACCTTCTCAGAGATGCGGCGCAACCAGAACAATATTCCGGAACTTGCTTTTTCCGTCGCAGATCAACGCATCTTCCGAGATGCTGAAGGGAAGAAGGTAGAAAAAGTATTACCCTTGATGATTGGCATCGATGATGCTCATGCAGACAAAAAGAATTATGCCCCTGTGCGTGACAGGGGACAGCTGTCTAATCTCAACTTCACTTGGACCTACCACGACGAGGAACTGCTCATCAACCTCAAGATGCAAGACAAGGAAATCAACAAACGCACGCTTTATCTCACCGTGCGTGATGTGGAAGACCTCAATGGCAACCGCCTGGTTTCGCCAGCCACATGGACGGTCTATGCGGATCTCAACAGCGTTATCTGGCATACGCGAAGACAAGCGGTGACCGTCAACAACAACCAGGAGGACTACTCCTTCAAGATGGACATCTGCAACACCACAGGCATGACACGCCAGTACACTATCAACAACCTGCCGACATGGCTTACTGTGACACCCGCACAGGGCACCTTGGAGGCCGAGGAGGAGGCCAGCGTCACCTTCACCGTCAAGAAAGGACTCATGCCGCGTTCGTACAACACCGTCGTCTATCTCACCGATGATTTGGATCTCTCCGAGTCGCTGAGTTTAGACATCGACGTGAAGAACGAATGCCCCTGGGGGCAGATAGACACCCGCCTCTATGAGAGCAACATGTCCCTGCGCGCACAAGTGTTCATTGATAAGGACGGCACAGAGATTATTGACACCGATGCAAAAGACATCGTGGGAATCACCATGAACGGCGAACTCGTCGGCACAGGTATCGTTAGCCGCGAAGACCTCACACGCGGATATGTCTATATCACCGTCTATGGCAAGCAGTCGTTCAATGGCAAGCTGCTCACCGCATGGCTGTGGCGCTCTTCTACAGGCAAGACGATGAGGCTCGCCGCCGACGAACCGCTGCGATTCAATAATGGCGGCACACTGGGTTGTCCACCAGCACAACCCATACGACTCACAGCTACAGAAGGCGTCATACAGACCATCCATCTTGACAAAGGCTGGACGTGGACATCATTCTTCGTTAAACCGCAGGCGCAGGGCGTTATCAACGATCTCCTATTCAGCGATCCTGAATTTACAGCAAATGATGAGATCAAGAGTCCTGCCGACAACACCTTCTGCCGATTAGATGGAAATTCATTGTTATGGCGTGGTTCCTTGTCACGGTTCAACCAGTATCATATATATTTATTCCACACGGCTACAGAGCACACTATCTATGTCGATGGCACGACACTCGACTCCGAGTCTGACCGCACCGTTCAGCTCCGTCACGGGTGGAATGTCCTACCCTACCTCCATGATAGCAATCTGACGCTGCGCGATGCACTCGCTTCATACTATTCATACGCATCCGTAGGTGATATCGTAAAGAGCCATGATGAATTTGCCGTGTTCTCGGCCAACGGCCAATGGGAAGGAAACCTCACCTTCATGCAGCCCGGCAGAGGATACATGCTTTATCGCCAGGCCGCAAGCAATGCCTCGCTAACATATACCGCCAAAGCGAATAAAGCTCCTCAAAAATCCAATGACGCACGGCTTCATGCGCCGCTATTCAATAATCCGAAAGCAGCTAACACCATGACCCTAATTGCCAAGGTGCTTCTTTCGCCAGATGCAGAGGGTTCAGAGGAAGCACAGACGCTTTACGCCTATATCGGTGACGAATTGGTTGGTATGGCTCAACCGCAGGTCGTGGACGGCGATACGCTCATGTTCATCAACATCCAAAGTGATTGCGTGGGCGAAATCCACTTTGAGTACGCAGGCTTGAATTTGAAGGCTGGTGGACAGCGAGTCACCTATTCTAACGATAAGCATCTGGGAACACTCACTTCGCCTGTATTGCTGATGGTTGATGAGGTACAAAGCAATAAAACAGAAAAGCGACTCATCAACAACCATATATACATATTCCATGGTGGAAAAGTATATAACACCCAGGGGGCTGCCGTCAACCCACCCACAAAAGCAGGTGCCACTCTCCCATCCATTAAGAAAACATCCTCTCCATCATCCAACGAATGATAGTTACAATGAAGCACTCTTCTTTTTATACCTTGTCCATCTTCTGCCTCTCGCTGTTTGCGATGAGTTGTGGGAGCGACGATAAGTCAGTGCCTGCGGGCACCATCCAGCAGGAAAACATTGTCGGCAATGCCGCCCAACCCCATTGGGCCCTTCCGGCAGATATTGATATGACGAGTTCCATGACAGCCGTTGTGAACGTTGATCTCCTACTCACCTATCCCGAGCAGGTGGCAGACTTCTGCAGCAAGACAGGAGATGACCAGATTGTGAACGAGACCGACATCCTCGCGGCATTCTCTGGCGAAATGTGTGTTGGAGTCGCGCAATTTATAGATGGACTGTTCTTTCTTTACGTGACACGTCCTCTTGTCCCACAACCACTTACTTTTCGCTATTACTCTGCTAAGTTGCATAATATCTTCGTGGCAGAGAATGTTTGCGACTTTGAGCCAGATGCCACTAAAGGCGCGGTCTCGGCACCACTGACCCCCACTTTCCGCTTGAAGGATAGCAACTGAGTATAATGACAAAAAGCGATTTATGAACGAAAAGTCTAATCATACATTAGTTAATCCTTCCGTAACAGAGGCTGTGGCCGTCGATGCCGCCTGCTCTGGCAATCCCGGCCCTATGGAGTACCGGGGCGTTTACCTGAAGACGGGGCAGGAGGTTTTCCACTTCGGGCCCGTGCATGGCACCAACAACATCGGCGAGTTCCTGGCCATCGTCCACGCC
>Ga0310696_10003412_pt1 | contig 19867 bp, 19 predicted proteins | sample AusTroGonzalo_MG_4_FD_203885 | JGI IMG/M metagenome (GOLD analysis project Ga0310696, IMG submission 203885) | Bovine rumen microbial communities from tropical cattle in Woodstock, Queensland, Australia - Gonzalo_02 (v2) (version 2) | ecosystem: Host-associated > Mammals > Digestive system >... | reverse complement strand
GGTCGAACTGCATACCTTCGACGACGTCGAGGATGGTGTCGGCGGTCTTGGATTCTTCGATGGTGATGACACCGTCGTTGCCGACCTTTTCCATGGCGTTGGCGAGGAGGTCACCGATTTCCGGGTCGTTGTTCGCAGAGATCGTAGCGACCTGGGCGATGTGTTCCTTGCCGTTGATCTTCACGGCCATCTTGCCGATTTCCTTGATGACGGCGTCGACAGCGGCGTCCATACCGCGCTTGATATCCATCGGGTTTGCACCGGCGGCCACGTTCTTGAGGCCTTCGCGAGTGATAGCCTGGGCGAGAACGGTAGCAGTGGTGGTACCGTCACCGGCAGCGTCGCTAGTCTTGTTGGCGACTTCCTTGGCCATCTGGGCGCCGAGATTTTCGTAGGCGTCTTCGAGTTCCACTTCCTTGGCGACAGTCACGCCGTCCTTGGTCACGTTCGGGGCACCGAAGGAGCGGGCGATCATCACGTTACGGCCCTTGGGGCCGAGAGTTACCTTGACAGCGTTGGCGAGCTTGTCCACGCCCTTCATGAGGGATTCGCGAGCCGCCACATCAAACTTGAGTTGCTTTGCCATTTTTGTATTCCTTTCTATTTAAAACTTTTTGTTGTGGGATTAGAGCGTCGCGATGACGTCCGGTTCCTTCACGATGAGGTAGTTTTCGCCGTCGACGGTGACTTCGGTGCCGCTGTACTTGCCGTAGAGCACCACATCGCCCACCTTGACTTCCATCGGGACGATTTCGCCCTTGTCATTCTTGCGGCCCGGGCCCACGGCCACGACCTTGCCCTGCATGGGCTTTTCCTTGGCATTGTCCGGGATGAAGAGACCCGAGGAGGTCTTCTGTTCGGCTTCGGCCGGCTTGACGACGATTCGATCTGCTAAAGGCTTGATCATTTTTCTTTTCCTCTTTTTTGCGGGCTGCTTTCGCAGAACCCTTTGTTTAAACTTTGGTCCAAATTGGACTATTTTTTGTTCGCCCTATTATTAGCAAAAGGTATGCCAAACCCGAATTCGGCACGAATCTTGCAATAAAGGGGTTAAAACCGAACCCGAAAGCACAAAAAAACTCGAGAAACACAAAAAAATGCGTTTAAAAAAGAAACAAACTATCAATTTGTTTCAAAATTAAACATCGTTATCGCGATTCTGACTGTTTGCCCGCAGGTTCACGATATAGTCAAGGGCCATGCTTTTCGATTCCACCTTTACCCGACGCGCAACCGCCTCGGCCTCGCAAATGCGGACAAACCGGTGCATCAATTCCACCGGTGAAATTCCAAGCCCCTGGGCCAAAACGCAAAACGTCTGAAACGAGGCGACCCTCTTGCCGCTTTCCATCATCGAGATGGACTGTCGCGTAAGCCCTGCACTTTTTGAAAGTTCTGTCTGAGTAACAAACGAGTTCCGACGAACATCGATAAGCAACTTCTGAAAAGCGGCCATGAAGGCCGCAGAATCCTTGTAATCCATTCCCATGCGTCAAAATTAGCAAAAGGACCCACCAGAAAAGGAAACATATGATATCTTTCTGTTTATTTACTTACATTTTTCATACACATTTTGTATACGGAAAAGGGACGCAACAATCTTGTTTTGACCGCGAAAAATAATTATAGCCCCCCCCCCTAAAAATTCCTATCGTTGTGCGCATGAGTTTTCACCCGATCCGGCATTTCATCACCATCACGAAGCACCGCCACGAAGTCGTGCGGCTCTGTTTCAAGGCGGGCATCGGGTTCCAGGGGCTATTCCACGACCTCTCGAAGTACTCGCCCACCGAATTCCTGCCGGGTGCCCGCTACTACAGCGGCAAGGAATCGCCGAACAACGGGGAACGCCGCGACACGGGAATGAGCCTCGCATGGATGCACCACAAAGGGCGGAACAAGCACCACTTTGAATTCTGGTACGATTACGAGATGGCCACCAAGAAGATTGTGCCGATGGACATGCCCGACCGCTATATCAAGGAAATGTTCTGCGACCGCATAGCCGCATCCAAGACGTACAACAAGGAAAACTACACGCAGGAATCCCCGCTGCTCTACCTCACGAAGAGTACCGCACACGAGAAGATGACCGAAAACACCTACAAGAAGCTCCTGTACCTCTTGAAGATGCTCGCCGAGAAAGGCGAAAAGGAGACGTTCCGGTTCGTGCGCCACAGCAAGGAATTGCCGCTCGCCGACGCATAGTCCCTTTGATGCCGGCGAGCAAATTCTATATTTAGCATGTCGCGGATGGTCGCGGCAAATCACTTGAACGGAAAGGCTTATTATGGAAATCGGAAAAATTAACCGCGCACGCGTCGACGCCGTCATGCCGCAAGGCTACTACCTCGAACTTGAGACCGGCGGCCGCGTGCTGCTCCCCGGAAACAAGAACCAGTTCACGCTCGAAGAAGGCGAAATCATCGACGTATTCGTCTACATGGATTCCGAGGACCGCCCCATCGCCACCTTGGACAAGCCCTTCGCGCAGGCAGGCGAATTCGCCGTGCTCACCGTGAAGGACGTTAACCGCGTAGGCGCATTCCTGGACTGGGGCTTAAACAAGGACCTGTTCCTCCCCTACAAGCAGCAACTGGGCGACCTACGCCGGGGCGACCGTTGCGTCGTCTACATTCTCGTCGATGAAAAGAGCGGGCGCCTGGTGGCCACCGAAAAAATCAAGAGCTTCTTGGACATGGACACGAGCGAACTGCACATCGGAGAGCGCGTGCAGCTGGCCGCATACGAAGTTACTCCCGATTACGTGAACTGCCTCGTAGACTACCGCTACACCGGAAGGCTGCAGGTTACACGCGGCATGGAACGCATCTACATCGGCGACACGATGCAAGGTTACATCCAGCGCATCATGGACGACGGCAAAATCACCCTGAACCTTACCCCCGTAGGCTACAAGGGTATTATGCAGAGCGACAGCCCGAACGCCATCATGCACAAGCTTGAAGAAGCCGGCGGCTTTTTGCCCTACGGCGACCACACTAATCCCGAAACAATCCGCCAGGAATTCGGCATTTCGAAAAAGACATTCAAGAAGATTATCGGCAGCCTTTTCCGCGATGGCAAAATTACCATCGACGAAGACGGCATCAGGGCCACGCATTAAAAAACCGGGCTTATCGCCCGGCAATTTTTATTCTTCGGAAATATTGACTTCGTCCTTGTTCACGACGCGGATTTCGATGCGGCGGTTTTCCTTGCGGCCCGCTTCCGTAGCGTTGTCCGCCTTCGGCCGGCTCGAACCGTAGCCCACGGCTGTAACGCGGTCCTTCGAGATTCCCTTCTTGATCATGTATTCCATGACGCTGTTCGCGCGGTCTTCAGAAAGCTGCTGGTTGAAGCTTTCGCTACCTTCGCTACTGGTGTGGCCTTCGATTTCGACCTTGGCCTTCGCATTCCTCTTGAGGCCCGCAATGGCATTGTCGAGAGTCTTGAGCGAACCGGGAATCAGTTCCGCGCTGCCCACCTTGAAATTCACGCCAGTAAGTTCGGCACGAGTGTCGTCAAAAAGCACCGTGATGCCACCGGTACTTGCCGTCATCGAGACATAGGGAGTCTCGCCACACTCGAACGGCCCGGTAAGACTCTCGCACAAGATGGTGTAGGTGTCTTCGCGCGGGATAAGGAACGCCACCTCGCCGTACATGTCAGTGGTGACCGCAATCTTGTTCTTGGGATTCTTCTGCCCCACGAACACAAGTTTCTTCTTCACCTGGGGAACATCGTCGTAGTTCGTGTAGGTCACGTTCAACACGGCATGGGTTTTGTTGGGAGCAAGCGACCCGGCAAGGGAGGCGGAGCTCATGGTGCATAGCACGGCAAAAGCGACGAGTGCAGACAAATTTTGCATACAAACCTCGAAAGGGGGCCCCAGAACAAGTTTTTCGGGGCGATTCAACACATCCGCGCCCAAAAATACATAAAAAACAACACAGAATTACACAAAAAATCGAGAAATGGCGCCTTTTTCGTTTCCAAAAGTTCCACAGAATTCTATTTTTATGGCGGAAAAATTACAATCCGACGCTACAGGCCAATAAAAGCCAGCAACTTAGGAGAATACATGAGATACAGCAAGATAGCCGCCGCCCTGATTTTCGGCATGGCAACATTCGCCTCCGCAGCCGATGGTGATTTCGCACTCAAGGGCAACGTGCAGACCCAGGTCACCAAGTCCCTCGTCGAACAGGACTCCACCTTCAGCAGCGGCTGGATCCGCGCCAACGTGGGTGGCCAGTACAAGAGCGAAAACCTCGAAGGCCTCATCATGCTGCGAATCTTCGCTCCGGAATTCGGCAACAAGATCGACGGCAAGCAGTACGACAAGATTCTCGCCGACCTCTACTGGGCGAACTACAAGTGGAACCTCGGCGAAAACGACATGCTCAACCTGAAGATCGGTCGCTGGAAGACGGACTGGTCGCAGTCTACCCACTTCGGTACCTACGTTGACGGCGTCCTCACCAAGCGCGGCCTCTGGATGCGCGACTACAGCCACAATGCCGTGGAACTCGGATGGAAGCACGGCCTGAGCCAGTTGAACGCCATGTTCGCCACGCAAGACGGCAACGCGAACCACGGTTACGTGCGCATCGAAGAAGACATGAAGTTCACCTTCCCGCTCGAAGTGAAGGTCGCCTACCGCAGCAATCTCGCCGACATTATCCAGAACACCGCCTACCTGACGCACCGCCTGGCCGCCTACGCAAGCTACAACATCATTCCGGAATTCCGTGTATACGGCGAATACTCCTGCATCTACACGCAGAACGACGAAATCGACAAGGGCGCAGAAAACTACCTCGCCCCCGAAACCAAGTACTACCTGCCGGGCATCTATTTCCAGCCGTTCTACCTGGGCCTTGATTTCGCCCCGAAGACCGGCATCATGAACACGCTCATGAGCAACCTCATGGTGGAATGGGAATTCATCGACAAGCGCGACAACCTGTACGGCGCCCCGAAGCACACCTACGACGACTGGGCATGGACCGTCGCCTGGGTCAAGAAGATTGGTTCTTCTAAGTTGCAGTTCAGCGTCTACAGCGAAGACGAAATCAGCGATGTGGCCCTCGCCTTCCGCCTGACAACAACGCTCAAGTAAGACTAGTAAAAATTCATGTTGAACCAGGCCTTGGAGCCGTCTTCGCTATAGGCTATACCGCAGGCGAGCGACTTGTAGCGAGTGTTCTTCATGTTCAGATAATGTCCGATATACGAATAGTCTGAATCCTTGTTCGGATCGCGCTCGCCACTTGTCACGAGCGCTTTTTCGTCGTCCCACATCATGTTCACGTAGTTATCGACGATAGACTTTTCGGTCTTGTACCACTTGGGGTTGACGTTGGGACCGGTGTTCTGTGCGGATTCCCCGCACGAACCGAAATTCGCATGTCCCGCACCCGCAGCCATATCCTTGGTAGCCTGTTCGACCACGCACTTTTCCTTTTCTTCGTCGGCACGGACAAGCGGCGGGAGGTCCTCGGTCGCACGTTTTGCGTTCACGACCTCGAGGCAGTAGTCGCGCCAGTCTTCCGCAGCGGCAGTTTCTTCTGAAGAAGAACTTTCTGTTTTTGCAGAGGAACTTTCGGGAACGGAAGAACTCTCGGGAGCCTTTGCCGACGAACTTGCCGGCGTAGACGAACTTTCGGGAGCTTTCGCGCTAGAACTGCTGGCGGGCTTGTCGGCACTCGAAGCAGGCTTGTCCACGCTCGAACTGCTAACGACATCTTCCGCGTCCCATTTGCGGTCTACTATCACGCTATCCTTATGATCCGGGATCGTGATTTCAATTTCGTCGCCATGGTCGACTCCGCCACCCGCTCCAGTCGAGGAGTCGTCAGAACAACCCGCGGCAAAGAATGCGGCAACAGCAACGGCCGCACACATTTTAAACAAACCAAGTTTTTTGTTCATCAGTTCAGCTCCGTTACGCAACGTACATAAAGACCTTTCTGGACATTCTGGTCAGTGCGGTCGATGCTCTTCGCCTGGCGACGGAATTCCCAGGAGCGTCCGGTATTCTTCATGATAGAAGTAGAAGACCAGTAGTGTCCGGTAAGTTCGCTGTTGCAATAGCCGTCCCAATCCCTGCAGCCGCCCTGTCCGAGGTTATCCCAGTTGAGCTTCGAGCGGTCCTTCTGGAAATCGCGCCAGTCGCCATCGTCGGGCAGGTGCCAACCATCGGGGCAGGCCTTCTTGGCTTCGGTGTAGTTGTAGAAACGTCCGAACTTTTTGCAGAACGTAGAATCTTCGAGCAAGCACTGCTTTGCACTGGAAAGGCTGTATTTGAGGTTGGACATCATCCACAGTTTGTCTTCGCGCTGCTCCACCTTGTACTTCTGGTTGTCGCGCGGATCCGTGAGTTTCATCTCCTTGCGGTCAACGAACTTCTCGGCATACAAATCGCGTTCCGTAACGCAGCGCACCGTGACTACAGCCTCGGGCGGGAGATTCACCATCTTCGCGTTACCGCGCTTGATATCGAGCATCATGGCGCGCACGCCATCGGAACCGTTCACTGCAAAATACGCCGCGTCCTTGCCCTGCACCTTCCTGGAGGCATCGGCAAGGTCATAGAAACCGCGGGTCTTGCCGGCAAAGGATTTCACGTTAGAGACCTTACGCGGGCCAGTAAAGCGGTCCTTGATAAAAAGAGTCCATTCCTGAATGTCGGGAACATGCGTCCCCACAGGGCAAGAAGCAGTCCAGTCCGCCTGCTTGTAGTAGGCATTTTTTCCGTCGTCACGGAACGCCACTTTTTTTTGGTAAGAAAGGTTGTCGGTGAACCAGTTCAGGCTACCCGAGGGCATCGCCTTGTATACTCTTCCGTCGCGATTATCGCGGACCGTGAAATCTGCATAAGACGCTTCTGCAACAAAAAGTAAGGCCACTGCCAAACGGCCAACAAGTCTAAACATTCAACACACCTCTGAGGGTTTAACTTTTTTCAGTAATATATATACGCTTTTTGAAAAAAGAACGGCAAAAAAATTTTTTTATGATTTTTTTGCGGAAGGCCGCACGGGCCTATCAGAAGTTGAAGACCAGCGAGGCGTAGCCGGGGGCGGCCCAGAGGCCGGCAAGGGACAGCGGGCCAAATTGTACCGATTTTTTGTGGATTTTGATGACGGCGAGGCTAATTCCCGTGCCCGCAAGAGCGCCCACAACGACATCGGTCGGGTAATGCTTGCCCGCGGCAATGCGGAGAACCCCGACAAAGCCCGCCAGCGAGAGGGAGGTCGTCCATACCAGCGACTTGTAGGCGGAATTCGGGTAGAATTCGGAGAACCACTCGCCGGTAAAGACAGCGATTGTGAATGCGGCGGAAGCATGCCCGCTGTAGAAACTCCCGTACGCCTCGCCCTCCGCGGCAGATGCCGCGGCCGCGCCGTCGCCATCGGTCGCGTACATGTAGGGGCGCGGCCAGAACGAGAGGGAGCGCACGACCAGGTTCACTCCGTTCTGGAGGGCGAGCGCCTGCGCCAGCATCAGGGAATATGCCGCCAAGTCCCCGCCCGAAGCTTCGCCCCTGTACCACGAGATTGCTCCCAAGGCAAGAGGTGCCACCCCGAGAGTTGCGGCCCACGTGCTCACGTCGGCGCAGGCCTTGCAGTACCGGCCAGCAACCGGACGGTCCCACGGCAACAGGTCCGGAATATCCTTCACCAGCCCTTCTTGCGGCACGGGCATTTTCCCGAGCCGGTAGTTCCCGTAAATGCTTATGAACGCCGAAAAGAACGTAAGCGGCAAATCCCTTTCGAAAGAGAGGTCATAATGGCGCTGCGGTTCCACAGCCGGTACCGAATTTTCTACCAATTGCGCAAATGCCACCCCCGTGAAGAGGCTGACAAATAAACACATTTTCAAGAATCGCGCAAACACCCTTCAAAGTTAATTAATTATATTGATTGCCACTATGCAACGCGAACCGATTACTTCGACGATGGATTTTTTCAGTGCCGTATCCGACGAAATGCGGCTCAAGATTCTAATGCTCCTCGACCTCGCGGAATTTACCGTGAACGAAATCAAGGACATCCTAGATATCCACCAAAGCAATGCCAGCCGCCACCTCGCCAAGCTCTCCAGCTGCGGACTCTTGAAGGACCGCCGCGACGGCATCAAGGCTTACTACCGCCTAAGTGAAGAACTTTTGATGAGCAACCGCGTGCTTTCCGTAATCCGCGATGCCTACGGGGAACTGCCCGACAAGGACGTACTCCGTTGCCGCGCCGACCAGGTGCTGCAGGAACGTACCGACAAGACCAAAGGCCAGATCCACAAGCTCGACCAGGCGGGCGGAAGCCTCAAGGCGCAGATTAGCCTGTTCAGCAAGCTCATGCAACCGTTCGAAAACGCCGTAGACATCGGTTGCGGCGAAGGCGGCGACCTCTCGCTCATGCTTGCCAACCGTTGCAAGGAAGTCACGTCGCTCGACTGCGACCCGAAGGTCATCAGCGGGCTACAGAAAATCCTGAAGCAGAAGAACATCAAGAACATTACGCCCAAGGTCGCCGACATGACGAAGACGGGGCTACCCGAAAACTTCGCCGACCTCGTACTCATGAGCCAGGTGCTCCACCATGCGACAGACCCGAGGCTCGCCCTCAAGGAAGCCATCCGCATCTTGAAACCGGGTGGAACGCTCGCCCTGCTTGACCTCGCCCAGCACAAGGAAGAATCCTTCCGCACGACCCACGGGCATATATGGCTCGGGTTCGACCAGAGTCAGCTCGAATTCTTCGTGAAGGAATTCAACTGCAAGGTCATCGAGAGCGAAATCATCCCGAGCGAAAACGAGGTGGACAAGAAGCTCCCCGTCATCTGCATGATTTTAACGAAATCGTAGCAGATTTATTCAGCAGCGTCCGAACTCTTGATACAGCGGACCGAGAAGTGGTAATCCACATCGAGCCAATAACAGCTCGCCTGTATGTAGTACGGATAACAGCGGATAGCCTCATGGCTATTTCCTGAACCTTGATCATCCAAGGCCCAGTAATCCGTATCGCGGTTCAGTCCACCATAGTCGCGGAAGTCTTCTTTACAACCAATGCTCAAACAGGAACCCGCCGGTAGCATGTTGAAGCCGAAAGCATCTATCCCGTTTCCGCCAAATTCCCAGCCTTCCGTTGCCTTGAGCATATAGCCGGCAACATCCGCTCCGCCAACTTCTTCAAACAGAGCTTTCCATTCCTCAAGGGTCGGCAGGCCCCAACCATCGGGGCACGCATTAGACGCCGCGTCCCATGAATACAGACGGCCGTACTTTTCACAGTTCAGCGTATCCAAATCATAACAGTAGGTCCAGGAATAGGCATAGTTCAGGTTTTCCGCCATCCATTCGCGCCCGCCAATCTTGACGGTCTTGTAAACCTGCCCGTCGCGTTCGTCCTCAAGGATTCCGTATTCGCAGTTGTCTTCTTTTTCCGTCTTGCACCCCTTCACAATGGCGGGTATGTCCAGGTCCCTGTCATCGGGATAACGGGTATCGGAATCGTCTCTCACGGAAGAAGAACTTGTCGAGGAATTCTTGTTAGACGAAGAACTCGACGAAACATTCTTTTTGGAGGACGAACTCTGCGCAGACTCGCTATCGGAATTCGGCTTTGCGACAAACGAATCGTCATCATCGCAACCACACAACAATAGCATCATCAGACCGGCAACAACAAATATTCTCTTCATTTTTCTCCCTTTCCGCATTATCTAGCCACAATTATAAAAAATAAACTTGCTTTTCGTCAAAAAAAAAGTATTTTAGCCTCAGGAACAACCTCAGGAGATTATATATGGGAAAAATTATCAAGTATATCGTGATTGCCGCCGTATGCATCATCTCCGCATTCGGCATCTACAGCCTCATCCAGTACAACAAGGCCGACGAAAACACAGCCGACTAATCCAAAGGCAACTCGCTACGCCGGGCCACGGGTTTGGCCCTTTTTGACATTCCGCAAGGCATATCTGCCTGCGGTATTTTTATATTTCCACATATGAACATTTTAAACAAGAAGCCCGTTTTCTTCGCGGTGATGGCCGCACTATTCTTCGCAATCCTCCTCATCGTGTTCCGCGGGTTCGCCTTCGACGAAAGCCAGCTGATGCTCAACAGCGACCAGCTGAACGGCATCGGCAGCCGCATCCTGCGTGCAGAAAACGCCATTGTGACCGAATGGGACGACAGCCGTCTCGGAGGCGTGCCGACCATCGACGCCCTTTTCGCCGACGCCTACCACCCGCTGGTATGGACGCAGTTCCTGATGGACCCAGCCCGCGCCGTGGGCTTCAAGTTCATCCTCACCGTCTGGGTCGCCTTCATGAGCGCGATGCTACTCGCCTGGAACCTCACGGGCAACCGCTGGTGGGGCGCCCTGCTCGGGTTCCTCTACGCGTTCTCGCCGGAATACTTCACCTACATTTACGGCGGGCACGACGGCAAGATGATGGTCTTCGCCATCGCGCCGCTCGCCCTCCTCGCCATCCGGAAGGTTGTCCGCAACGGGAGCCTCCCCTACCTGATTGTACTCGCGCTTACCATCGCGTGGATGATTCTCGGGAGCCACCTGCAACTCACCTACCTCTTCTTGTGGGGCGCCGGATTCTACACGCTATACGAAGCAGCCTTCCATTGCCCCACGTTCGCCACCCGCGGGAAGCGCGTCGGGCTCGCCGCCGCGGGCCTCGCCTTCGGGCTTGCGCTTGCCTGCTTCCAGCTGGTACCACCTTACCTGTACACGACCACGCAGTCGGTCCGCGGCGAAGGCGACCATACCAACTACGGGCACGCCGTCAGCTGGTCCTTGCACCAGGAAGAACTCGCGCAGATGCTCCTGCCGGGATTTATCGGCGTGGACGTATACGATCAAGATTCCCAGAGCGGAGACCTGAAGGGCAGCTCGTTCGTAAACGTCTCCATGAACGAATACCGCAAGATGGCCGAAGCGGGTAGCAAGGGAAGCCCGTTCTACTGGGGCCACAACAGTTTCAAGCTCGACCACAACAATGCGGGCGCACTGCTTACCTTCCTCGGGTTCCTCTGCCTTTTCCTCCCGGGCAAGCGCCGCTGGGCAGCATTCTGGGCCGTAGGCGCCGTAATCGCCCTCAGCTATGGCATGGGCGCACACTCCCCGCTGTTCAAGCTCTGGTACGCCATCCTCCCCGGTGTCAAGAACTTCCGCGCTCCGGGCATGGCGATGTTCTGGCTGCCGCTCCTGCTCGTGATGATGGCGGGCCCCGTGCTCCGCGCCATTGGCGGCAAGGGCGAAGACACCGAAAAGAACTGGAGGGCGCTCCTGCACGGATCGGCCATGTTCGCCATCCTCCTGCTGATCGTCGTCATCGCCCGCTACAACTGGACAACGTTCATCGGGCCTGTCGGACTTGTCACCTGCATCCTGTACGGCATCGCCTGCATCGGCGTGATGAACCTCGACGACCAGGGCAAAAAGTTCACGTTCGCAAACCTGGTCGACGCCTACAAGTCCAAGCTATCCGGATCCAACCGCATTATACAAGCATGCATCGTTCTCGGGTTCACAGCTATCGGCGCATTCCTCATGAGCGGGCAGGACCTGCTTGCCGACCCCATCGCGGCTCCATACTTCAAGCCCCTGAACGAAATCGTGATGCAGGCTACCGCAAGTACGGTTCTTCCGGGATTCGTCTTGATTCTCGTAATCATGGGTGTCACGCTGTTCGTGTTGCGCTGGAAGGGCCCCGTCGCCTACAAGGCGGGCATTCTTGCCGTCGCTGCCGCAGTCGAGCTTTTCTTCATCAATGCGGCGTTCATCCAGAACGTTCCCGCAAACGAATACCTGCAGCCGAAAAATCCCGTCGTAAACGCATTCAAGCAACAGTACAAGGCCGATTCGCTCAACACACCGCGAGTGCTTTCGCTTTCGCGCAACAAGGCGCTCGGGGCCAACGCCTTCCCGCAGTACCACCTGCGCAACGCCGAAGGTTTCCATGACAACGAACTGGCCACTTACCGCGAATTCCGTGGTGGACAGGGCAACGACAACTATCTGCTGAACATCAACAATCCCGATGCCGCCCACCCGTTCCTCGACCTGATGAACATCGGCGCCATTATCTTCGACAGCCGTCAGGGAACGACGTTCATGCCTATCCCGACAGCCATGGGCGAAGCCTATATCTACGGACAGTCCGTAACGATGGACGGAGCAACTGCCATCAAGACCCTCCGCGAAAAGGCGGCCATCCGCAAGCCCAAGGCCGAGGAACCGGCACCCGCTGCCATTGACACCACGGCATCCGCCGATTCGACTGTAGCCGATTCCGCCACCAGCGATTCTACGGCAGCCGAAACCGCAGCGGCGCCCGAGCAGCCGAAGGTCGAAGAAAACGACGACAACTTCTACTATCGCGAAACCGTAATCCTTTCCGAAACTCCCGAACATCCGGGCGAAGGCGGAGTAGCCAACGGATACGCAAAACTCGTCGCAAGCCCTAAGATGGATACGCAGGTGTTCCAGGTGGAAAGCGACCGCGCTGGCTTCATGGTCGTCGCAGGCAACTACCACCCCTACTGGCACGCCACCGTGAACGGCAAGCCGGCAAAGGTCTACAAGGCATTCGGCACGCTCCGCGCCGTCGAAATCCCGAAGGGCAAGTCCGAAGTCCGCATGGAATACCGGAGCAAGCCGCTACACGCCTGCATCAAGGTAAGCGCATTCGCCGCAATCCTTCTGATTGCGCTCGGGGTATTTACCGCCATCAGGCGCAAGAAAAAGGCTATTTAAGAAAGGCGTCGAAGTCTATATCGCGGACGCTTTCTACGACAAACTCGGGCTTGGTCTCGAGTTTTTCTACGTCTTCGCGCTTGGTTTCACCGCAAAGGGGCAACACGAACCTGCACCCCGCACGCTTCGCCAGTTCAAAGTCCGTATAGAGGCGGTCGCCTATGAACAGGATTTCTTCGGGATCGTATTTCGCAAGCACGTTCGCAAGCATCGCCGGGTTGGGCTTGCCGAAACTGCGCTCCGGCTCCACACCGTAGGCCGTCTTGAGTAGCGCCATGAAGCTCCCGATATCGGGCACCGGGCCGTTCGCATCGGGGCACACGAAATCGGTATGCGTCACCCAAAAGGGAATCCCCCGCTGCACGCGGAAACTGAGTTCGCACAATTCGCGATAGTCAAAGCTGTTGTGGTAGGCCACCAGAACGAGTTCCGTCTCTTCGACCGAAGGGTTCAAGTTGAGGCTCGGATCCTGCGCAGCAAACCATTCGTACACCTCGGGATTGGCAAAGAAGAAAACGTTCTTCAGGTCCTTCGCATGAATCGCGTCGAGCGCAAGGTACAAAGCCGAAATAATGGAATCATCGCGCAACGGAAGCCCCATCACCTTCAGGCGGTTCTCGTAGAACACGGGCGACTTGCTCGTGTTGTTGCTCAGGTAATAGACCGGCACACGCTTCGCCACGCGCTTTACCGTCTCGACAGCGCCCGGATAGGGCTTGCCGCTCAGGTACAGCGTTCCATCCAAATCGAATACTACGGCTTTTACCGGCTTGTGTTGCATGTGCCCCAATGTAGAAAAATTTCTACCTTATACCGCATGAGAACACCCGACAGCCGTTTCTACTGCCCGCAAATCGACGTGGGCGAATTTTCCCTCGACGAAAACGAGAGCAGCCATGCCATTCGGGTGTGCCGTGCCACCGCGGGCGACATTCTGCAACTTTCCGACGGGAACGGCCGTTTTGCCGACGCCACCATCGTGAAGGCAGACCCGAAAGCCTGCATCGTGCGCATCGACAGTTTCGAGACTGTTTCCAAGGAACGCCCCCTGCTGAGCCTCGCCATCGCCTGTCTCAAGGACGATGCGCTCGAAGAAGTCGTTTTCCATGCGGCTCAGACAGAAATTGACACCATTTATTTCTTGCGCACGGACTTTTCGCAAGAACCGAAGAACTCCGACCTGCACAAGCTAGTCCGGCGAGCCGAACTCAAGAGCCTGGTGAGCCTCAAGCAATCGCGTAAACCGTGGCTGACCCGCATTGTCGGTCCAGTCGAATTCGACAAGTGGATTTCGGCCTACAACGACGACCTGGTGCTCTGCGACATTGACGGCCAGAAAGACGTCCCAGTCCTGGAACGCCCGACCACCCTCCTTATCGGGCCGGAAGGCGGTTTTTCACCCAGGGAAATCGATGCCATCAAGAGCTACAATCGGGGGAAATCCACCCCCATCAGTCTCGGCAAAACACGCCTAAGGGCCAGGACTGCCGCCATTATCGCCCTCGGAAAGTTCTTTTGACCGCCAAAAATTGCATTTCATTTGCGGAAAATAGACCTAAATCACAAAAAAATAAGATTTTTGCTTTTTTGACTTGACTTTGTCATTTGTTTAAAATATTTTTGATTATAGACTTCACATAAACCCCGGCAGGGGAAAACATTATATTAACAAGGAGTTTTTTATGAAGAAGTTGATCGTCGCTATCGTCGCGGCATTCCTCATGATCGGCTGCAGCTCGACCCCGCAGGAAAAGTCCGCTAGTGCTCTCGTCGAAATGCAGATGAAGAAGAAGGCCTACCTGAAGGACCACGTTCCTGCCGGTATGGGTATCGGTGTTTCTACCGACGAGCAGATTGCCATGGAAAAGGCCGACCAGAATGCCCGTGTTGACCTCGCCAAGGAAATCGACGCCCAGACGAAGGCCCTCATCAAGAACTTCAAGGAAGACGTGAACGACCAGGTCGCCGAACACTTCCAGTCCACCTCCAAGACGGTCGTGAACACCCACATGAGCGGTGCCACCCTCGTCGACGTGAAAGTTGAAACCACCGAAGACGGCCACTTCAAGATCTACGGCATCATGACTCTCGACGCCAACCTCGTCGAAGAACTCATCAAGAGCCTCCAGGCTGCCGGCCAGTATGACGACGCTGTCGCCAACAAGATCCGCGCCGCCGCCAACAAGGCCTACGCTGAACTCGACGAAGAAATCGAAAAGCAGCAGTAATCTCTGCCTAAGCGATTTTAACGCAAAGGACCCGGTACAAACCGGGTCTTTTTTTATTGCCAGCCGAATATGGATTACGGACGCTTCGCGTCCAGAATGACAACTGCAGGTATTACTGGCAGGCCTTCTTGAAGGCGTCGTGCAAGCGGGTCGCGTTCACCTTCTTCACGGCGGTCGCCTGGGCGATACCCTCATCGCGGCCAACACCTTGCGCCTGTTCCGAAATGGACTGTTTGCCCGCCTCGATAGCAAGAGTGATACGGGATGTACAAAGAGTCTTGCTCGTGTTCATCTTGTCGGCAGAGGTAATCTTCGCCTTCATCTTCGGGAGCGACGCCTTGTCGGAAATAGATATGCCCGATGCTATGAGGTGGCCACGCAGCGCACCGCAAGCCTCGGTCGGGCCTTCGCATTCCAGAGTGTAGGAGCAGGCGGCCACGTCGGTATCGTAGTGAACCGTCTTCGAGATCACTGCGGACTGGCGCACGTACCTGAAGTTCAGGTCGGCATGCACGGTCACATCGCCGCTCGGGTGCAACTTCTTCACCTGTGCCAGCGAGAACACGGCCTCGCCTTCTTCGTTCGTCTTCTCGTGCGCGATGTCGCGGCTATCCTGCGTAAGGGCCAGCGGGAACCCGACAACGGGACCCATGTAGTCGGCCACGGTAACGATAAGCGCTTCGCTCGTAAGGTCGGTCTCGAACTTCAGCGAAGACATGCCTGACACGAGGTATTCCTTCAGTTCGCCAAGAGTGCTTTCAAGTTTCATCTCGGCAGGGACCTTCTGCACGCAGCTCAGGTCTTCAAGAGATTCGTTGTAGCGGTCCGCGAGCTTTTCGAGCGCGACCATGTCCACGCCCATCTTGCGGTAATCGCGGTCGAACATATCAAGGCGGATGATGGAATCCTTCGCCTTCATGTCCTTGCGGATAGCATCGAGGTCGACAAGAATCTTGGACGCCATCTGGTCGGTATCGATTGTAGCCGTCGACTGGAACTTGCCGTTCGTCTTGGGGCCCGGCGTCACCTTTGCGCCCTTGAGCACCATGTTGGTCGAAGTGTTCTTGGTGCTCTTGGCAGTAGAGGTCACGTTGCCCTTTGCGTCTTCCTTCACTTCGGTCACGAACTCGCTCGAGACGTTCGTGCGCAGCTGCTTGGCAAGCCCTTCGAGGGCGAGCATGTCGGCTTCTTTCTGCGATTTCTTGGAAGTCGCCGTATAGGTCACCGTTGCCGCCGAGGCAAAAGTCGCTAGCGCAACCACAGACGCAAGAAATAGTTTATTCATAATTCCGCTCCCGTGCGATTACTGGATTTCGAGAATAATGAGTTTCTTTGTAATGTTCTGCTTGCGCACCTTGGCAAGGCCTTCGAGACTTTCCACGAATTCGCCGTATACCAGCTGGGCGTCCTCGTACTTGTTCGGGTCCACATAGATAAGCAAGTCGTAGGTGTTGCGGCTCATGGAGACCACCTGCATCTTGTTGAATTTCTTCCTCATCTTGATGGAGACCATGTTCGAGATTTCTTCGGCCTGGTCGTCGGTGAAGTCTCCCGTCAGGTGAGCGACCACCTTGTACTGCACGCCCTTTTCCTGTTCTTCGGCGAGGCGGCCACGGACCTTGTTTTCGAGTTTCTTGATAGCAAGCGAGATAGCCTTCTGCACAAGCACGCGCTGGCTTTCGCCGTTATCCTTGAGGCGGATGGATTCACTCGCCAGGAGGTTTGCCGTAGAGGCTTCGCTCGCACTCAGGTCAATCACGATGTAGTCTTCCTGGATGCTGCCCGCATAGGTGATGTTGATATCGGCACCCACGGAGAGGCCCGCCACATAGGCAAGGTCTTCGTTGTTGCCCGCGATATCGGACTGGAGCTGCACCACTTCGTCGAGCTGCGCCTGGCTTTCAAGCCCGATGACCGTATAGTCGCGGCTGGTAAGGTAAGCGTTGATGACTTCCATCGCCGTCTTGGCGAGCGGGTTCTTACGGATGACATCGATGCTGCCCGCCATCTTCGCACCCATCGCCGGAGCGACAAGCACCGTCGGGCGCATCTTGAAGTTCACGGTAGACACCTTGATGCCGTCATCCTCGACAGGTTCCTTCGCCGCCTCCTCGATGGATTCTGCAGGAGGCACCTCGCCCGTTTCCCAAGAAAGATCGGCCTGGGCCTTATTCTCCTTTTTCCGTGCAGCGGCGGCAGCAGAGCCGTCATCCTGCGCAGGAGGGTTCGACGCACAGGCGCTAAGCAGTGCACAAGAAATGGCAAACACGGCAGCAGCCTTGCCTACAGAAAAGATCTCTTTCTTTTTCATGGTTGTTTCCTTTTTTTCCTAAACACTTATTCCTGTTTCAGTATGCCCTGCTGTACAGCGGCTTCATACTCTTCTTCTTCGTTCTTGTACCTCACGAAGTTACGCGCCTTGCCCATGTGGTTGTTGCGCAGGCAGTATACTTCGTAGGTCTTCTTGGCGCTGGCAGTCTTGCCGTTCTTGAGCGCCACCTTGATATCGAAATTCGCAATCGTGTTCAAGTTGATTTCTACAGGCACTTCGTAGTTGAGACCGCTGAGTTCCGCGCCAGAGAAGGTCTTGACCGTAGCACCCTTGCGGGTCACGGTGATGCTTGAAATCTCGCTCACGTCGGCTTCGGTAATCCCGGCAAGGGAGAACCTAAGGTTCGTCTTGTATTCATTTGCGGGCAAGTCAAGGTGCTTGCGTTCTGTCTTTCCGCCAGCGACCCTCACGCTCACCTTCAGGTTCTTGGCCTCTTCCTTTTTCGGTTCCTCTTTCTTCGGTTCCTCCGCCTTAGCCTCTTGTTTCTGCGGTTCAGGCTTCTCTGCGGCCTTCTTCTCGGTCTTTACTTTGTCCGTTCCGGCATCGGAAGTCGCCTCTGCAGCAGCCGCATCGTCCGTCGCTTCGGCAGCCGGTTCCGCCGCAGGTTTCTCGTATTCGGTCACCCACATGTAGCACGGGATTTCGACATCGCCTTCGCTACAGGTGGCAAGGAAGCGCTTGGTGCCATAGGCATCTTCTTCCCATTCCATAGTGCGCTGGTATATGCCGTTCTCGCCCACCGTATCGGATTCACCCAAAACCGTCACCACCACGCCCGGAGTCACGCGAGCCTGGAGCGTCACGTTGGGGAAATACGTCTTTTCGGCAAGCGGCGCAGCCTGGAACTTGAGTTTCTTTTCGAATGCGGCCCTGCGTGCGGCAAAAGTCTTGTCGAACGCTTCAAGCTGCTTTTCCATGGTAGAGACGTCGGCAGCCTCGCCAGCTTTGGACACCAACGAATCGATAGCCTTGGAAAGTGCATGCGTTCCGGAACTCTTCAATGCAATCTTCTTCACGACGCCGGTCTTGGAGACAATCACCGTCTGGTCCTTGACCATATTCTCGGTCACGCCGTTCGAACCGGTCACATCGACACTACCTTCCTTGAGCGATGCGACCATCTGGCCACCGACATTGCCCACGAAGCCCGCCGTACCGCGGATTGCCGCCACCGCCGTTGCCGTGCGGAACTCGATCATGCTACCAGGATTCTGCTTTTGCACATCAAAGAACACCTTACCTTCGCGAATGTTCACGGCGACCTGCTTCTTGAGCGAGTCAAAAATATCTACAGAGAGAACCACATCGGAAAGTTCTTCTATCCAGAGCGACGAGCCATCTTTCAAAGCACACACCGCCTCGGATTCGACAGCCGTGCGGATATGGTCATTCTCGACCACATTCTGCCCTATGCGGAGCTTGTTCCAATCGCCTTCGCTATTCCGCTGCAAATCGACATCGCCCAAAGCTTTGCGGACTTTAGCCTTCAACTTTGACGGGGCTTCTGCCTTGGCAGATTCAACCTTTGCCGGAGCGGCCTGATCGGCCATTGTTCTTGGATTCGGATCTTCCTTGCACGCCCAGAATGCGGCTGCGGAAAGAAGAACCACAGAAAACAGGGGTAACTTTCTGTACATCATATTTCAAATATAAATAGAGCGACACATATATGTAAGTTTTGGCCGGCAAAAAAAAGGACATTTTTACACTTGAAAAGCCACATTTTGGGACGGGTGTTTCTATATTTGCATATATCAAAATATTTGCATAAAAAGGATTTTTATGAAAATTGTCGACATCCTGAAGCAAGACAAGATGAGCCTCTCGTTCGAGGTGTTCCCGCCCAAGAAGGAAACGAGCTTCGAAAGCGTGAAGGCCGCCACCGAAGCCATCGCGGCGCTTGGCCCTGCGTTCATGAGCGTCACCTACGGCGCAGGCGGCGGCGTGAGCCACTACACGCTCGACATCGCGAAGAACCTCAAGGAAAAGTTCAACATCCCGATGCTCGCCCACCTCACCTGCGTGTCGAGCAGCAAGGATACCGTACACCAACGCATCGAAGAAATGAAGGCTGCGGGCATCAAGAACGTGATGGCGCTGCGCGGCGACCTCACCCCGGAACTCATCGAGAAGGGTCGCGACAACTGCGACTACCACTACGCCGTCGAGCTCATCCACGAGCTCAAGGCATCCAATGCCGACTTCTGCATCGGAGCAGCCTGCTACCCCGAGAAGCACCCCGAAAGCAAAACCCAAGCCGAAGACATCAAGCACCTCAAGGAGAAGGTCGATGCGGGCGCGGACTTCCTCACCACGCAGATGGTCTTCGACAACAACCTATTCCTGAACTTCATGTACAAACTGCGCGAAGCGGGCGTCACCTGTCCCGTGCTCCCCGGCATCATGCCCATCACGAACGCGAACCAGGTGGAACGCGCCATCAAGCTTTCGGGCTCCTTTATGCCGCAGCGCTTCAAGTCGCTCGTCGACAAGTTCGGGAGCGACCCCGAGGCCATGAA
>Ga0310696_10003411_pt1 | contig 19867 bp, 15 predicted proteins | sample AusTroGonzalo_MG_4_FD_203885 | JGI IMG/M metagenome (GOLD analysis project Ga0310696, IMG submission 203885) | Bovine rumen microbial communities from tropical cattle in Woodstock, Queensland, Australia - Gonzalo_02 (v2) (version 2) | ecosystem: Host-associated > Mammals > Digestive system >... | reverse complement strand
GAATTTGTCAAGGTAAATGCACGGGCGGACGGCGTGGCGGCTGGAAAACGGCAGGTTTTGCAAGCGTAAGCGCCCGGATTTGTCAAATTAAACGCCCGGATCATGCACGCGGGCGTTTAACTGTACACGACGTGCATTTACTTTTTCAATCCTCAGACGGAAAAATCGGGAGTTCTGATTCGCTCCTTTTCGGTGGTATTTTTCTGCTTGCCGCCATCGTGTGCGCAACTGTATTTCTCCTGCTGAACAATCTGAAACGGCGGTCGGTTCTGATACTCGGCATGGTTTATGAACTTGTGCCGACATTGATCGCATTGATACTGACAATTGGATTGACGGATCATCTTGTGAACTGGCGGCAAAACTATCCAGAAGAAACAATGACAATCTCGCATTTTCGTGATTATCTGTTTACGCTTCCTTTTTGGTGCGTCAGCCTTGCTGGTGGATACGGACTATTTCGCCTGATGAAAATACAATGGAGGCAAAAATCAAATGATGTCAGAAATATATCAGAGATTGAAAACCAGGCAGATGAAGTACAGAATAATCCCTGACTAAACGCGTCTCCCTCGTTAATTCCGTCCCTCGTGGTTGAAATGTGCCGTTGGACGAGATAGATTAGATGAGTGACGAAAACAGAAATGGACGGAGAACTGTTTCGGATGGATGAAACTTGTGACCAGATGCTGACAGACGATGCGAATGTGAAGGATGATTGATATGACAAAGCCCCCACTTTCATACTCACATAAGATACAGCTTGCGTAAAGAGAAGAACAAATGAGAGACAACTTTGCGGAAATTGACTGGCGTCAAGTATGCGAGGTGTCCCGCCTGAAGGGAACGGCAGGATGGGATTGTCTCTTGCGGGCGAGAGAGTACTTGGTGTATCAATCTTGGTGCAGAAAGATTCTGGAAGAGTTCTTTGCCTGCAAAATTGGCGACGACTTTCATATCTTTCTTTTTGAGGTGGAGTCACCCAAGGAGGATGCCGACCGTTTCGTATGGGTGGTTTGCGGCAATGTGCCGCCATTGTATCTGACGACGAATTGCTGCCCCACGCCAAAGGAGGTTGCCGAGACCTATTGCGACCTGGCTGAACAGTGGTGCGATGGAACATTGCCTGACCTGGATTTTTCGGTCAAGGACGTGCCTGATATCATAGTCAAGGAAGAGTTGCGACGGCGACTTGCCGCATTGAAGCACGCTATTGAGCAATATTCCTTCCAGTCATACGAAAAGGCTGTTGAATTATCCGACAACCGGCATCGAAGTCTAGAACGAGAGTGCGTTGGGTCCTATATCATCCTGCGCAATGAGCACCTGGTAGAAGACCTTCATTATGCTGCCGTTCACGATGCACGCGCCATGTGCGCACCACTGCCGATGACCTCACTTCCCCGTGTGCTTGAATTGTCCGACAAGATGAATGTCAAAATACTTGATGTCATCAATTCTACAGCCCCCGTCTTTGCCGCCAATGGTTCAATTGAGGATTTGCATTGGACGACAGTACACCCTTTGCCTGAAAAACTGGATTTTTCCCCGTTTTCCAATCTGCGGTCGTTGAGCATCAATGCACGGACTTCAGGAGCAGTCAGAATAATCGCTCAACGGCTTGAAGAGGTAACGGTCGCAAGTTTTTGCAAACGTGGAATGCTTCAAGTGGATCTGTCATCCATTGGACAATTGAACAGTGTGACGAACCTGACGGGAAAGGCCGAATGCCTGCTGCCGAAGGGCGTTCGGCAATTATGTCTTGGCAGTCTGTCTGCCAAGGCGGCAGAAAAACTGGAGTTCAACGACACGCTGTATGAACTGGATATTGAAGATGGCACAATCACAGACCTTGCCTTCCTTTCAAGATTTCCTTCTTTGAGGAAATTGCATCTGTATGGCTTGTCCAAGTTGACGGACCTTGATGGCCTGCGTGGGCTTCCTCTGGAAGAATTGCGTATTGATACATGTAACGCCGTCAATGATTTCACCCAGTTGTGTTCTTTGCCACTGTTAAGATTGTTCATTCGACGCCACGGAAGCAAGCCATTGGCGGACATCCGCTTCATCGCCGACATTCCCACGTTGGAAATGTGCAGCCTAGAGGCAAAGGTGACTGACAAGGACCTGACGCCGTTGGAAAACCTTAAATGCTGTGACTACAAGGGGATATTGACGGATGAACGACGTGCGCAGAACCGCCGATATCTCGTGGCAAATGGTTACATCAATACTTGGTACGACAGGAGGAAAACATGACCGGCGATACTCACGGAGGAAAACATAAAATCTTCTGGAGATGCCTTGTCGCCGTGGTTCTTGCTGTCATTCTGATTGTTGTGGCGGCAATATCATGGTCTGCTTATTGGTATGAACAGGACAATGCGGCTCGCCGCGACCCGATGGAGAATCTCGCCGATTTCCACACGGAACTGCAATCGTATTTGTCTGCGCATGAAGGCAAATATCCTGCTGGGCAGGGAGCAGAGGGATTAGGGGAACTGCAAGTATATCTTCCGTATTTGAGGGTAAAAGACGACAAGGTGGTCGAGATAAATCCAGACATCTTCACGGAACACCATACTTCGTATGCATACATCGCCTCTGGACTGACCACAAAGGACCTGGACGACGGAATGCCAGTGATTTTTGAAAAGCCTTGGAACCGCAAGCGTGTCCATGTCCTCTTGAAAAACGGACGAATTGAGGTGCTTGAAAACAGTCAGCTTAACAACTGCCGCCAGGTGGTCGAATACTACAGAAATCGTTTGCAAGGGGAATCTCCCGTATGGGAAACCTTGCGTCGCAATGCGGAATATATCGATAGGTAGGTTAGGAACAAATAATATGAAGCCCCTTCTCCGCAAAATCTTCTTCTGGGACGAGCCCGCGCAAGGGAGCATCTTGACCACCTCTGGAAAGAATGCAACCGCTGCGGAATGCACCATTGTCATCGAATATCCGTCTTCTGCCCATGCAACAATGCCTGGCGCGGAGATGGACGTTTGCGCGAACTATAGATGGTTCGGATTTCGCTATGATTTTTCCGCCAAGGTCATCGTCGATGGAGTACATCGCAACTATCGCCTGCGTAGATATTACTATGGTTCCCGTCTTTGGCTTTTCGATGACTTCACGAATGAAACGTTTTTCTGGAGGCAGGATTTTCTTCCCGGCAGTTCATTCTGGACAATCCAGGGCGAAAAAATCGGGGAACTAAAGACTGTATCCCTCACTCGTCATGAAACGGTTTTGCACGATTTTTGTTGCAATTCATTTGTAAAAATTTCCCTGGTTAAATCTCTACAAAAATCGAAAGAATACAAGACGCTTGTTCCTTCTGGTTTTGATTATCGGTTTCTTTTGTTTTTCATGGCGCTTGAGTTTTTTGATGAAATATATTCTTACACTCCATAATGAAGAACAGTCAATGCATGCCATTCATTCAAGACTTCAGAAAATCCTTCTGACCGCTGGCGCAATCGGTTGGGGCATTGCGGTTCTGGGGGTGCTGCTGCCGTGGAATTGGATTGCACCGATGTTGCAGAGCATGGGCGCAACCTACGATTTTTCTGACCGTCAAGTGCAATACTGGCTGAGGATGGCTTGTGGTGGCTGGAGCGTCATCGGATTCTTATTTCTCATGGTTTTGCTGTTTCCCGCGAAATACCGTAATGTGGTTCCACTGCTTGCCATCGGGACGCTTTTCGAAGGGGTGGTATTGCTGTCATGGGGCATGTTCCTGAAATTGCCGCTGTTTCCATTTGCTGGCGATGTGGGCTTTTGCTTCGTGGTTGGGGGTGGATTGCTCTTCACTGGGACGAGACTTGGGCAATTTTCTTGGCCGCTTCTTGCAGGACGCACCGCCGATGCGTCCCCATGGCGACTTGACGGAATTGAGCCGAGTATCACGGCTGCTTATCTTGAAGCAATCTCGTTTGCCTTCGGACTGGATTCTGCGCAGGAACTATTCCGTCTTCGTCCCGACGACTCCCTTTTCGCCCTGTATGATTCCTATTACAAATGCAGCAGACGCAAAAATCGCTGGGGAGCGGACAATATGGAACTGGAAGAGTGCTGCGGTGCATTTGAGGCACTTGGCAGATTTTCAGGGACAGAGTTTGATTGCAGGAACTCTTTGCATGAGCAGTTGCGGACTATTGCCGCGAATCGAGACAACCAGCCGCTGACTGCCGAGGAAATCAAATCAATGCGTCTGACAATGCGCCTTCTGCCATATTTGACAAATAAGCGATGAACAATTGGCTAATACAAATATGATTCCATTGGGATATTACATCGTCAGGAAGTCGGGATCGAAGCCCAGGCCATCCTGGACTACGCCAGATTATTTGACTGTGGCAGGCTGTCTATGCGAAGGCGTCCTTCCCGGGCTTGAATCCGCTCCGTTTGACGGGGAGAAGATTCAGCGGGAATGGGACTTGCCTCCTTGTGAGGCCAGACGTCTTTATGATTTCACACAGGAGCATTGCAACATCAACTATGAGCTGTTCCACATCTTTCTTGATTATGGTACTCCTGCACGCATTTGCCGTGAATTCTTCAAGGAAAGGAACGATGTGCTAATCATCGGTCTGTGCTCCAATGATGCGCATTTTCTGGATGCACCAGGTGTCAGCAAGGTTATGCATCTTCCTGAAAACGCCGTGCTTCTAGGCTGGGATTTGTACGAAGTCGGCGACTATGTTGAGGATGGAGCACCATTGCCGCCCTTGGATTGCCAACGCCACGGAACATTGGGAATATTGGGACTTGGTTGCACCTTCTGCTGCTGCGACACGGACGGCACTCTTCCCAAACGCCTTGGCCTTCAACTGAACTCGTATGGAATGTACCCAGATGAACAAAGCGCAACGAAGGCGGCGGAGATTGTCAATTCCGAACGTCTTGGAGAACCCTGCCATTACCTTCCGTTCGCTTTGTTCAGATTTCGCCGTTTATTTGAGTAGAGGAATTATGATTTTTCCGTTTCACGGGGCAGTCGCCTTGAAAAGGTCGGGAGTTTGAGGTTTGAGGCATCGGAAAATAATCCATCGAAACGATTGGACAATTGTCCATTTTTTTGGCAAGATTTCTAAAAGTTTTTGGAATTTATTCCCAAAACCGACTTGAAATGCAGGGTTATTGGACTATATTCAGAGAAAAACAAAAGAGTCAAGGGGAGAAATGTCATGCGAATCGATAGAAAAGAGTATCTGGATCGTCTGCAGGCCTGGCGTGACAGGCAGGTAATCAAGGTCATCACGGGGGTCCGCCGCAGCGGGAAGTCCGTTCTGCTGGAGATGTACGCGGAATGGCTCAGGGAACAGGGCGTTCCGGATGAGCGGATTGTCCGTGTCAATCTGGAGGACCTGGACTTCGAACCGCTCTGCCAGCCGACGGCGCTGCATTCATACGTCAAGGAGCGGCTTGCCAGGGGGAAGATGACCTACGTCTTCATTGACGAGGTCCAGCTTTGCGAGAACTTTCCGCGGGTCGTGGACAGCCTCTACCTGTGCCCGGACATCGACATCTACATCACTGGCTCCAATGCAAATCTGCTCTCCCACGAGATTGCGACCATGCTTTCCGGCAGGTACGTGGAAATCAGAATGCTCCCGCTTTCCTTCCGCGAGTATGCGAATGCCTGCCACGGAACCGCCGAGCCGCAAAGACTGTACAGGGAGTACACCGAGGGAAGTTCCTTCCCGTATGCGCTCGAGCTCTCCAATGCGGGGCGCGAGCTCGACGCCTATCTGGACGGACTCTACAACACCATCCTGGTGAAGGATGTCCTGACAAGGCGGCGCGTCCAGGACCCGCTGGTTCTGGACAGCGTGGCGAAGTTCGTGTTCTCGAACATTGGAAGTGAACTGTCCGTCAAGCGCATCGCCGATACCCTGACCTCAAACGGACGCAAGACCGACAGCAAGACCGTGGAGAAATACCTTTCCGCGCTGCTGGAGAGTTTTGTCATCTACCGGGCCGGACGCTACGACATCAGGGGAAAGCAGCTTCTGAAGACACAGGAGAAATACTATGTGGTAGACATCGGGCTGCGCCGGCATCTCCTGGGAGGACGGCAGGATGTCGGTCACGTCCTTGAGAATGTGGTGTATCTGGAGCTGCTGAGGCGCGGCGGGAAGGTGCATGTGGGCAAAATCGGCGGTCTGGAGGTGGATTTCGTGGTGGAGAAGTCCACAGGGACGGAATACTACCAGGTCGCCGCCAGCGTCCGCGACCCATCGACCCTGGAACGCGAGCTTGCCCCGTTCGGCAAAATCCGTGACCACCATCCAAAGTTCCTTCTCACCTTGGACGAAGACCCATCCGACAACATCGACGGCATCCTCAAGCTGAATGCTCCGGACTGGCTATTGCAGGGATGACGAAGCCAGCGCCCCCGTCCATTCTCCGCGAAATGGAGCATATCACGCTATTCAAGAATAAAACGACCTTTTCACCGACTTTTTTTAGCAGAGAATTATGAATACTCCGTCTTGCGGGAGAGCCAACTTAAAAAGGTCGAGAGCTTGCGATTTTGGGGCGTCAGAGAAGGATTATGGATAGCCCCCGGTTGGCCGACCAATTCTTTTCTGATAGCCCGCCTTTGGCTTTTCCATCGGTGGGCTTTCTTTTTGCCGTAATGTCCCTCAAACAACGGCACTTACAGGGCATTCTCCGTTTGCGTGAACTCCCCTGCCGAGAAGGGATAAAAGGTCGTTTCGGACGCTTCTCTGGCCGCTTTCCCGCCGTTTTTCTCCGTTTGAAAAGCCCGCCGACTTTTCCCCTAAATCGGCATTATTCCACCTCAAATCCCGCCATTCTCCACTTTTTCTTGAATAGCGTCGGATGGATGTCAAGAGAAAGGCTGTTAAAATCTTCTCCGCGGAAGAACAGCCGAAGATTTTGAGGTGTGGACAGAGAAGAATCCAAATCTCAAATACGAGATATGAGATACAACTGGCGACCTTTTACAAATCGGCGGTTGGGGCAAAAAAAGAGCCGCCGTGCATCCTATTCCAGCATTACGGTTGTCTCATAAAAATCGCAAAGGCAGTTTGACACATTGAAATATGTCGATATATTAAGTCGCATCGCAAAATCAGGAGACAAGACAATGGAACTTGACGAGAAACGAATCCCCGCTGTATTCAAGGCGCTGTGCGACGAGAACCGCGTATGCGTGCTGAAGTACCTGATGCGCGGCGAACGCTGCGCCTGCCGTCTGCTCGAAGACCTTCATGTGGTGCAGTCCACGCTGTCGCACCACATGAAGATCCTGTGCGATTCCGGCCTGGTGGTCGCCCGCAAGGAGGGCAAGTGGATGCATTACTCCCTGTCGCCCGAGGGGCTCTCGGCCGCGATCGGCTTCCTCCAGTCGCTTGCCGCGTCATGCGGAGGCGGGGAGGACCGCCAATAGAACGGCATTTCTTTGGCGAGGCCAGACGCCTCGCCTTTTTTAGAGCAATACACATCGACACATTTCAATCTGTCAATATAAGTACAAGGAGAACACCATGTGGAACTTCATCCAGGACGAGTTGCTGGGCATGCATTGGCTGGAACGGATGACGGGGCGCTGGCTGGAGGCGGCGGGCGTTGACACGGGCGGACGGCTCGGGGGAAGCCTTCATTTCTTCATCTACGACTGCGTCAAGATCATGACGCTTCTGTGCGCGCTGGTTTTCGTCGTCTCGTACATCCAGAGCCATTTCCCCCCCGAGCGGAGCCGCCGCATTCTCGGACGCTACCATGGCTTTCCCGCGCGCGTGGTCGGCGCCCTGCTGGGGACGGTGACGCCCTTCTGCTCGTGCTCGTCCATTCCACTGTTCATCGGCTTCACCCGCGCCGGGTTGTCCCTGGACGTGACATTCAGCTTCCTCATCTCGTCTCCCATGGTGGATCTCGGAAGCCTGGTGCTGCTGGCTGGCGTCTTTGGATGGCGGATCGCGGCAGCCTACGTCGTGCTCGGCCTGGTGCTGGCGGTGCTCGGCGGGACGCTGATCGGCCGCCTCCGCATGGAGGACCAGGTGCAGGAGAACATTCTTCACGGGGCAATGCAGGAAAGCGCGGACGGGCCTCTCCGCTTCCGCGAAAGGTGCCGCCGTGCCTGGTCGCAGACCCTGGAGACGGCGGAGAAGGTGTATCCCTACGTCCTGGGCGGGGTGGCGGTCGGGAGTTTCATCCACAACTGGATTCCCGGCGCGGCAATCGCACGGGCGCTGGGGGGCGGCAACCCCTTCGGCGTGGTGCTGGCGACCGTCTGCGGCATCCCCATGTACGCCGACATCTTCGGGACGATCCCCGTCGCGGAGGCGCTTCTTGGCAAGGGGGCGCGGCTTGGCGTCGTGCTCTCGTTCATGATGGCGGTGACCACGCTGTCGCTGCCCTCCATCATCCTGCTGAAGCGCGCGGTCAAGGGGCGTCTCCTGGCGGTCTTCGTCGCGATCTGCGTGCTCGGAATCATCATCGTCGGATACTTTTTCAACCTCGTCCAGCATCTGCTGGCGTGAACAAGGAAACAACACATAGGAGACAACCCGCATGAAAATCAGAATCTACGGAACAGGCTGCGCACGGTGCAGGCAACTCTTCGAAAACGTCAGGGCCGCCCTTGACGCATCGGGAATCGACTCGGAAATCGAGAAGGTGACGGACATCGGGGCGATTGCGTCTTCAGGCGTGATGGCGACGCCCGCGCTTGAGGTTGACGGGCGGATCGTCGCGTCGGGGGCAGTCCCGTCCGCCGCCGCCATCGCGAAGCTGCTGCCGACGGAAGCGGCGGCGTGTTCCTGCGGTTCCTGCGGAGACCGCCCCGCCTCCGAAAAAGCCTGCAACGCCGAAGCAGGGGGAGACGGGAAAGGAGGATGTCCGTGCTCGCGCGGAGGCTCGCCTGGACGGCGGTTGCTGGGATATCTGCTCGTCACCCTGGCGCTGGTCGCCCTTGCCGTGGCATTTGTCAGGGAAGACGGCGTGGCCGACGGCACGCCGCGCCACGCGCGGGATGCCGTTGCCGAGGCGACACAGGCGGCAACCGTCTATTACTTTCACGGAAACATGCGATGCGCGACCTGCAACCGCTTCGAGCGGCTGGTGCGGGAAGTCGTCGCGGATAGATATGCCGGGGAAATCGCCGAAGGCAGACTGCGCCTGGAGGTGGTCAATTTGGACGAGCCCGGGAACGGCCATTTCGTCCAGGACTTCGGCCTGACGGCCAGAGGCGTTGTTCTCGCGGGAAGCAGGGGGCATCGCTCCCTGGACGGGATCTGGGATGCGCTCGCACGCGGGGACGCGGCCTTCAAATCGTATGTCGGGGACGGGATACGCGAAATGCTGGAGGCCGCCGAATGAGCGGGGTTGCCTGGAGCGCGGCCACCGCCGCATGGATGGGGCTGCTGTGCGCCATCAGCCCATGTCCGCTGGCGTCCAGCATCGCCGCCGTGGGCTTTCTCGCCAGGCGGGCATCGGGCACGGGGAAGGCTCTGGCCGACGGCGTGGCATACGCACTGGGCAGGACGCTGGCATACGCTGGCATCGGCGCCCTCCTGTCCGCGGGGCTGGCGGCGGCCTCCCCACTGTCCCATCTGCTCCAGAAGCACCTGAACATGCTCCTCGGGCCGCTCCTCGTCATCATGGCGGCATTCCTGCTTGACCTGATCAGGCCGCCTTTCCACAACGGCGCAGCGGGCGGCTCCTTTCTTCAAAGGGCAATGGCACGCCTTGGGGCGCTCGGGCCTCTGTTTCTCGGCATGATGTTCGCGCTGAGCTTCTGCCCCGCCTCCGCGGCAATCTACTTCGGGGGGCTGCTGCCAATGATGGCGGCGAGTTCGGCGCCGCTTCTTCTTTCCTGTGCATTCGGGATAGCCACGGGGCTCCCCGTCCTCCTGTTTGCCTGCCTGCTCGTATTCTGCGCCGAGAAAGTCGGCAACACACTCCATTGCCTGTCATCTCTGGGAAAGTGGTTCCAGCAGGCGACAGGCACGGTGTTTCTGGCGCTGGGCGTCTGGCTGACCATTCTGGTGACGCTGGGCTTGTAGCAAAAGGGCGCCGGACATCACTGTCCGACGGCCTGCGATCCAACCTGATTATTCTCCGAACAGCATCGCGCGCTGTCTTCCCAGAGGTCAGGGAGCGGCACCCTGAGCTTCTCCAGCGTGAGGTTCTGGGGGATGTCGCCCTCCAGGATTCGGTGGACGATGTCGGGCGCGAGCATCGCCAGGCGCATCGTCCAGGCGACCTTGCCCGGCTCCCGCCCGATGGCGCGTGCCAGCTCCGTGCCGTTCTTGAACTTCCCCTTGTCGATGTCGGGGTGTTTGAAATGCGCGACCATTCCGAGAAGCTTGACCGCAAGGCGCTGGAGATCGACTTCGTCGCCAGCCTTGGCAGCCGTCGCTACTACATCCAGTCAGCGTTCACAATGCCTGATGATGTGAAACGCGAGCAGGAGAATCGTCCATTGCGCCTTTTTTTCATGGACAAGAAGAGGAAAAGCCAGTTTTTTATGCTAAATTAATATATTGACGCCTGAACATGGGCGGTTGGGCCGTTTATGGGGCGAAGACTTTCTTCACGAAGTCTTAGGGCGACATCCGAAAATGGCCTTCAGGCATCGCAGGGAACACAAGCGATTTGCCTGATGTAATACGCCAACTACACCAACATGGAGAATCCGATATGGAATTCAAGGAGTTGCTTGCAGCATTTGCCGCGAAATATGGAATAGAAGGTCTCGACGACACAGATGGGGCGGCGGTGCTAGATGTAGATGGTGTAAGCGTGGAGTTGCTGGACGATCCGCAGACGCAATGCGTGCTTGCCTGCGCCGAAATCGGGCTTCCGCCACCTGAGGCGAATGGCATGTTCGGCACTCTGATGCTGCAGGCCAACTTCATGTTGCGCGGCACGGAGGGCGCGACGCTTTGCCAGAATCCGGAATCCGGCTGCTACGCCCTCGTGCGCCCGTTCCCGCTGGCGCTTACGGATGTCGAGTCGCTTGGTGCCGGCCTGGAATCGCTCGTCAACCAGACGGAGAACTGGCGCAAGATGCTCACCGGCCTGCGCTTGGCCGAAGATGCGCAAAAGCAGGGGGGGGCGTCCGCGCCAGCCGGTGACTCTCACCACGACATGCTTTCAAAGGGCTATTTTCATGTGTAGCATTTTTACCTCCTGCGTGTATACAGGGCGTAACAATAGCTAATAATCAACACTCATCGAGAAGAGTACCACAATGCCGATTCAAGTCAGCTCAAACTACAGTGCCAACTTCCAGAAGTTCGTGGATTTTGCGGACAAGGCGTATGCCACGAAAGACGAGGACACCGTCGTGCGTTTCACGGGGATGCCGAAGGGCGATTACAAGGGTTCGTTCGCGTCGTTCTTCCGCACGTCGGAAATGAAGACGGCGAACGACCAGGTCCGAGACCTCTTCCGCAAGGCGGTGGCGGAGATGTTCGGCGGAGAGAAGTTCATCCCGGACATCGTGCGCGACAACATGAAGTTGGAGGATTTCGGCAAGGGCAAGCCCCTCACGGCGAGGCGCATCAAGCTGGTGGCGACGGCAATCAACATGCTCGGCGGCGGTAAGTTCATGGACTCTGCGAGCGTCGGCAAGGCGACGTCGATGGGCTACGTGTCCGCCGAATTGCCGAAGCTCGCGCGCGTCGCGAACATCTACCAGCAGGCGACAGGCTGCACCGACGCGGAGGCGGAGGCCGCCGCGCTCGACCCGAACTCGAAGGCTCGCCGGCTCTTCGACTGCGGCGGACGCTTCACGCTCAACGCGGACAACTTCAAGAAGGGGCTTGCGCTCATGGACAAGTTCGCGGGGTGGTACGGAAACCTGCAGGACGACCATGAGGCCGGGAAGCTCGACACGCCGACGAAGCTCAATTTCAACAGCGGCATCTGCAACCGCGATGCCGGAACGGCGGTGCTCAAGTTCCTGATGGAGGAAATCGCCGTCAACGCCAAGCTCCCGCTCGATGCGAAGAATGTCGAGGACCTGTTCGGCATGGCGAAGAACCCGGCGATGCGCTTCGTCGGGCGCAACTACACGATGTCGTTCGCGAACTCTCTGGCGCAGATCCCGCCGGAGAAACGCACCGTGCTCTACGCCGTGTTCGACGCCTTCGACAAGCTTCCCGCCAACGCCGAGCAGCGCGCCAAACACGTGGAAATCACCCAGAGCGCGATTCTCGCGGCGCGCGTGATGAAGCATTTCGACGCCGTCGCGGCGCTCCAGTCCGCCGGCAAGCTCGACCGAGCCCACCTCATTCCGATTCTCTATTCCGAACTCCAGCTCCCCGCCAACGCCGACAACAAGCAGATCAACGACGCGTTCGACGCGAAGCTGATGAGCGAGGAGAATCTGGACATCGTCACGCCTCTGCACACGCTCGCCATGCATTCCGGTGCTACGCTGGACGAAGCCGCGGCGGCCATCCGTTCCGGCAGGAATGTCGGGAACGCGCCGGGGATTTCGTCGGCCGCCGGCCATCTCGAAGAATTGGACGGCACCGCGGCAGGCGGACGAGCGACGATGATCGGCGACCTCAACCGGCCCTCGACGCCGTCGCTGACCGGGAGCAAGACGCTCGCCATTCCGCATGAGAACGCGAAGTATGTATTCAACTTCCCGGACGGCGTGACGCTCGCCGCCAAGAAGGGCGCATCGGAGGCGGAAGACGTACGCGCCTCGAACAACGCCATCGCGGACAAGCTCAAGGACCTTTGCGGCGGGGTTCATGTGAACCAGCTCTCGAACGTCTATTTCGCCCTTTCGCAGAGCGGCATCGGCGGCAACATCAAGCGCGGCCTCGAGAAATATGGCATCAGCTCCGACGAGCACATGGCCATCACCTTCACGCTCTCGCGCAACGACGAGACGGGCGCCGTCACGATCAAGTATTCCGAGCCGGAGGGCTTGCCCATCCGGTTCAACTGGACCACGACCATCGACGTGGACGGAAACACCACCACCACGCCGATGCGCGTCGACCACGGCCAGTATGAGGCCAAGGCGATGACGTTCGCCGACCAGATCGCGAACCATGTGCCCGGCAAGGACAAGGCCGTCGCCGAGTCCGTCATCAAGGACATGCTCGTGCATTGCGGCGACGATTTCGAGCTGAAGGACATCGTCTCTCAGACGATCCGGGGGCTCTGCATCACCGGAACTGCCAAACTGCGCACGATGGACCAGATCAAGGCGCGCATCGACGCCGTCCGCGCCAATCTCGAAGAAGTGCGCCGCGAGGCCGCAGGCAACGAGGCCATTGAAAACGCCGGCTGCTACTTCCTGTCGGGGTTGAACGGCAAGAGCGTTCCGCCGGGGCTGATCGGGAGGATCGTCAAGGCCGCGTCCGCCGAGAAACCTGGTGGATTCGCGAATCTCTCCGCGACATCGACGCCGCAGCAGATTGCCAAGGCCGTCATCGACATGCGCGCGGCCGTGGAGAACACGATCCACAACTCGTTTGCGCAGGACTATCTCGAAGGCGCTGACGAAATGGGGCCGGCGCGCGAATTCGCGTTCTCGCTTCTCGTCGTGAAGTTCACCCCGGCGCAGCTCACGAACGTGAACGCCGCGTTCCGCTCCGAGACCGCATCGAAGCTTTACGCCGTCCTGGACGAGTTCATCAAGCGCGAGTATCCCGCCGGAATCGGACCAATCTCCCGCAGCCTTCCCTCCTGGATAGACGACGAGTGCACGGCGATCGAGCAAGTCGCCAACCAGTACATCCAGACTGTCGAGAGGCTGCTTGGGAAGGAGTACGGCGGCCTCATTAAGGAGTTCAAGAATCCGTTCGACATGGCCGCGTTCGGGGAGAAGGATGTCTTCGACATGCTTGTCCCCCTGGCCGAAAACGACATCCGGATTGACGCCGAGACCGAACGCCGGAACGGGTACGTCCGCGATGGAAGCAAGGTGGCCAAGACCAAGGCGGTCAACGCCTATTCCAAGGCGGGCGAGGGCAATGCCGAAAAGGTGGACAAGCTCATCAACATTGCGCTCAAGCACTGCGCCGGGAATGAAGACGCCGTCAAGGTCGTCGCCAACAACATCGACACGATGCTCGTCTCGAACACGGCCAAGCTGCGCTCCATCGAGCAGGTTCGCGAACTCTCCAGGGCCGTCGCCGCCAACTTTGCCGAACTCAAGGAGCTTTCCAAGGACAATCCGGCCATCTACGAGGCCGGCAAGCGCATGATGGCGGCCATGGGCGGGAAGGCTCTGCCGCCAGGGATGATAGCCAAGCTCATCGGAGAGGCGACGAACGTGAAGAACGATGCCATTCGCAAACTGTCGCCCCGTTCGTCGGCTCTGGACATCCACCACGCCGTCACGCAGTTCCGCGACAATCTCGTGCAGGCGATGAACGCGAGCGGCGCCGAGATAGCGATGGGCGGACCTGATGAGAAGCAGGCGTGCCGCAACTTCATCGCCGCGGTGACAATGAACCGCTGCGGCGGCGCCAATGCGCTCCGCGCCATGCAAAATGCCTTTGCAGGAGATAAGCCTGCCAAGATGCTCGCGTTCTACACGGCCATCAGCGACGGCTACTTCAAGGAAGGTCTCGACCACGAATCGCTTATTCGCCTTGAAGACCTTGCCGATTCGCACATGACGCATCTCATCTCCCTCAAGGGAGCCATCGACCTCGCCGTTGACGGCAGGCTCGGTGCGGACATCGTCCCGTTCAACGGTCAGCTTGATCCCGATGAAATCAACGGCGGCGACATCTTCGATAATCTGCTGAATGCCTTGCACTGAAGTAGATGACATGGAATTCAAGGAACTGCTCACCTCGTGGAGGAAGAGGCCTTGAAAGGGGCTGCAGTCGAGAATTGCCGCCTTTGGCCTTCGGGGACGGCGGCGTCATCAGTGTTTGATCGAAACCCAAAGAGAACGAACCATGGCTCTGGACATCAACGGCTACAACGCGGACTTCAACGCCTTCATCCAATTCGCGGCAGACCACATCGCCACCAACGACAAGGCCGTCGCGCGTTTCGAGGTCGGCGCCGCGCCGTTCGGCGGTGCCAGGACGGTTGTCGCCGCCGACCCGCAGGCCGACAAGGTCGGCAAGTTCCGCGACCAGAACCAGCGCGACCTCAACAACACGATCCGAACGGCCTTCCGCAACGCCGTCATCAACATGTTCGGCGGCGAAAGCCGCATTCCGGACAGTGTGAAGGACGCGATGCTGCTCAAGGACTATAACAAGGGCAAGCCCCTAACGGCCCGGCGCATCCTGGCGGTGAAGACCGCCATCGACCAGGACGGCTCCGTGAAGCTCAACACCTTCCGCTCGGCGGATGCCGCGACAGTCGCGCTCAACAAGGGCTGGACCAACGAGGAACTGCCCATGGTCGCCCGCGCCGCCCGCTTCCTCTCTGAGGCGACAGTCGTGGACGAGTTCACCGCGATTGACCAGCTTTCGACGCCCGGCTCCAAGGCGAACCGCCTCATGAACTACGGCGGACGTTTCATGGACAGCGCCACGAACTTCGCGAACGGCCTCCGCCTCATGGAAGGCTTCAAGGAGTGGTTCACGGACATCTGCAACACCATGCGGCCTGTCCACGAGCAGAACTACAAGACACGCGACTACTCGCCCGCCGACACCTTCACCAAGCTCAACTTCAACTCCAGAATGCTTGACATGGACTATCTGCTGGGCTTAGAGAAGTTCGCCTTCGAGGAGCTGGCCGTGTCTCCGAAGGCCGACCTCGCCGGGACCGACATGGAGAAGCTCTTCGGCTTCAAGAACAACAAGGCGATGTACTGCCTCGGCACCGCCCACGGCAAATCCATCTACTCGACCATCGCGAACATCCCCAAGGAGAAGCGTGCCGTCCTCTACGCTGTTTTCAACGCCTTCACCATCCCCGCGAAGAACGCCCAGGAGGCCCATGACAAGAACCAGGGCAACGGCTCAGCCACATGGCTCAAAGATACATACGCTCCGGCCATGGCCGGCCGCATCCTCAAGAACTTCGACAAGGACGAGGCGTTGTACAATGCCGGCAAGCTCACGGCGAAGAACATCATCAAGCAGTTCTTCAACGAAATCCCCGACAAGGGCGATTACGACTACGAGACCCTTAACAACTATTTCGAGGATGTTTTCTACAAATTCAACCTCGACGAGGAAGAGGGCGGACAATACACCGACATATCCTCGATCGCTGGGCTCAATCTGGAGAACTCCGGCTGCACCTTCGAGGAGACCGTCCGCATCCTTCGCGAGGGCAGGATGCCGCCCGTTCCGAAATACCTCTCCACCGGCTGTATGCCGCTCAGCAAGTTCGACGGCACCGTAGCCGGCGGACGCGACCTCATCAATGGTGACCTCGACCGCCCGGACCTCTGCTACCGTTTCAAGACCGACCTGTCGACGGCCCTCATCAACCACCAACAGCAGCCCGGCTTCGGCTTCACCTTTCCCGGTCAGGAGAAGTTCTACACGAACAGCTCCGAGCAGGGCAAGGCGAACATCACCCGCGTCGGCGACAACGTGGTCGCCATGTGCGGTGCCGTACATGTCGCCCAGGCCAACGCCGTCATGACCCTCCTCTCCCAGTCCGGCCTTTCCAACCTGCGCGGCGGGCTGCCGCAGGTCGGCTCCACTGGCAACGAACACGCGCCCGTGGACTACACCCTCACGAAGAACGCGCGCACCGGCGCCGTCACCATCAAGTACAATAGCCCCGAGGCGCTGCCGTTCAAGTTCGAGTGGTCCGCCACCGTGGACATCGATGGCAACATCACCACGACCCCCATGACAGTGGAGAAGAAACCTCTCCCCGCCGACATGGCCGCCACCGCCGTCGGCAACGCCGTCGCGCGCCAGAATGTCAAACTCGACGACGCCCAGAAGGCCAAGGCGACCAAGCTCGTCGGTGACCTCGCCCTTGAGCATAACCTGAGGGGCAAGAAGCTCGACCTCTTCTCGAACTTCGTCGTTCGCCTTTTCCTCACCGACCAGAGCGCCGCCTCCGACCTAGATATCGCCACCGACATGGCCAAGAACATCGCCGCCTGGCGAAAGATTGCGACCCCCGCCGACCGCGTCAAATCCATCGAGAATGTCTTCGTGCAGAATTTCAACGAACAGATTGACACCGCCCTCGCTGAGGCCCAGAAGGCCGACACGAAGCATTTCAATGGCGAGGACCCGGACATCAACAACCAGCTGTACGCCGACGCTGAACGCTATGTCTACACCGTCAACGGCCAGGTCTTCGACAGGGAGGTGGGCGACAAGCTCGCGTCTGCGTTCAAGGCAGCCATCAAGGGCCAGGCCAACCTCCGCGGGCTGTCCACCATTGTCACCCAGACCGCCAGCAACGCCCTCTCAATGCTGACCAATCGCGCCTCACTCGCCAGTACAGACAAGAGCCCCGACGGACATTCCACGAACCTCCCGGGCATCGAAAGATATGTCTCCCGCGATTTCGCGAGCGGCAAATACCAGATGCTGACCACAATCTCCTCGAACTTCTCGGGGAAGTTTGAGCCGATGTATCTCGACCTCACCGTGGCCAAGGACGGCAAGTCCGCCACGTTCGTCTCTCGCAACAAATTCCCCCTCGCGATGGGCGCTGGCCCCAATATTCAGGCCTCCTACGGCAAAGTGGAGTTACAGGCCACCTTCAAAGTCGACCTCTCCGGTCCCAAGCCAATCGTGACCGATTGCGAAATCAACCAGGACTTCGCAATCGACTGACCACGCCTGCATAGAGCCTTCTCATTTTGTGGAAATTCTGAACATATTCCAGGAGAATGGCTTAAGCGTTGCTGTGAGTTTGCCGTCCTTCAGCGAGACGCGCTTGGCGGCGATTTTAGCGGGCTTGACAGGATGACTGTCCGCCGTGTTCACGGCGTCTGGATTGGCGTGGTGGATTTCGATGGCTTCGATGACCTTTGTCGGTTTGAAGCAGCCGAACTCCGCCGTCAGTTCCGCGGGCTCGTCCTGCGAGCGGTTGATCGTGAACACGACCAGTTCATCCGCCTCTTCGCGGAAGACCACGCTCGATTTGACGAAAGGTATGCCCTCGGCGCGTATGTCCGTGCTGTATGTAGGGGAGTCTGACGAGAGCTTGAGCGCTGTCCCGCGTCCGTATTTGGACATCAGTGCGAACGGATAGAATGTTGTCTGTCTCCACGCGCGTCCACCAGGCTCGGTCATGATTGGCGCGATGATGTTTACAGTCTGCGCGATGTTGGCGACCTTGAGCCTGTCCGCATGGTCCATCATTGTCTGGAGGATTCCGCCGACCACGAGCACGTCTGTCATATCGTAGATTTCCTCGTTGATGGGGCGCGCGGCCTGCCAGATGGTTTCGGGGTGCGCGTTTGTGTCGCCTCTGTACCACACGTTCCATTCGTCGAGCGCGAGCATGATTTTCTTGTAGGATTTCCGCTGGGCGGCGACAGCGTCGCAGCAGGCGATGCTGTCAGCTATTTGCTTGTCAAGGACCTCTGGCGCCGCAAGAAATTTCGGAAAGTTGTGGTCGGAGTTGCCGAAGTAGGCGTGGACCGAGAGCATGTCGACGCTGTCGAAGCAATGCCTCAAGACATTGTAGTCCCAGTCGCCGAAGGTTTCCATGTTGCGTGATGACGAGCCGCAGACGCAGAGTTTGATGGAGCGGTCAACCATTCTCATCATTTTCGCCGTCTCCTGGGCGATGCGTCCGTACTCCTCAGCCGTCTTGTGGCCAATCTGCCATTCGCCGTCCATCTCGTTGCCGAGGCACCAGTATTTGATGTTGTGCGGCTTTTTGCTGCCGTTTTTGATTCGGAGGTCGCTCCAGTAGCTTCCCTTCTCGAAATTGCAGTACTCTATGAGTTCCTGCGCGGACTTCGGCGTGTTCGTGCCGAGGTTGACGGCGTACATCGGTGCCGTGTTGGCCTTGGCACACCACTTGACGAACTCGTCCAGACCGAATGTGTTCGGCTCCATCGCCAACCACGCATAGTCTGGACGCGACGGACGGCTCGCCTTCGGCCCGATGGCGTCCTTCCAGTCGAATCCCGAAACAAAATTGCCCCCTGGATAGCGTGTGAGAGGCATGTCGAGTTCCTTGACAAGTTCAATGACATCTTTTCTGAAGCCGTCCTTGTCTGCCAGCTTGTGGCCAGGCTCGTAAATGCCTGTATACACGCAGCGTCCGATGTGCTCGACAAAGCCGCCGAAGATGTTCTTGTCTATCTCGCCAATAGGATAGTTTCTGTTCGCGTATATTCTGACTTTCATTCTTTGTTTCTCTCGAGCACAAGTGCTAAAGTTACGAGTTGCGAATAATCCGTAACTCCCCAAAATTGGTGAATAATCACCATCTCTCAACTTCTATACTATAATGACAATCCACGCGGTTTCAAGCGTGGATTTTTTATTTTGCGAACACTTGCATTTTCCAGAATGGGCATTATATTTATTCACCACTAGTCAATAATAACTCTTCAGAGGAGCCTTGCAATATGTCACGCATTCCAGAGAGCATTCTCAAGCACCGCCAGCCCGGGACGGAGATAAAAAAGGTGGGCGACAAATACTACATGCAGCGGATAACCTGCAAATGGATTCCGGAGACAAGGCAGAGGAAGAAGGTCGTCCTCGAATATCTCGGACAGGTCACCGAGGAGGGGCTTGTTCCCAAAAGGCACAGGCTCGCCGCCATTGGGGCCGTCTACTCCAAGGAGTTCGGCGCGACATGGCTTCTGCGGCTGCTTTCCAAGGACGTCCACGATCTTCTCAGGAAGCATTTCGCGGACGACGGCGACTGGATATACGCATGCGCCATGCTGCGCTGCATCCGAACCTGCGCCATGTCCTACATCGAGCATTCCTACAGCGTG
>Ga0310696_10003410_pt1 | contig 19873 bp, 32 predicted proteins | sample AusTroGonzalo_MG_4_FD_203885 | JGI IMG/M metagenome (GOLD analysis project Ga0310696, IMG submission 203885) | Bovine rumen microbial communities from tropical cattle in Woodstock, Queensland, Australia - Gonzalo_02 (v2) (version 2) | ecosystem: Host-associated > Mammals > Digestive system >... | reverse complement strand
GTGTTTTTTGACACGTTTGAGTGCGTTGTGAAGTCGGTAGATAAAGGTCGGGTACTTCATTCCAACGGCGAGGCAGGCGTCCTTGCGGTTCATCAGCTTACCGTTTACCTCAACACGTTTGCCGACCGGTTTACCGGCTGCCACGGCTTCGTCCATGCTCATGCCGTCCTTGATCCGCTTACGCAGAACGTCTTGAGGTACGCCGCTGGTTTTTGCCGCGTCGACCATGGTGCACGGCTTGCCGTTGAGCGTGTAACGATGCGTGAACTTGCGCTTGCCGAGGACCTCGTCACGTGTTGCCCAGCGGCAGTTGCTCGGCGAGTACTGAGCCGTGTTGTCGTCGCGCATGAGCCACGTGGTCTTGTTGCTCTGCTTGTGCTTTTGGTACGGTGCGAGCATGTCGTTGATGAACTGTTGCTTGCCATTTTCGCCAAGCCATTCTTTACAAACCCCGACATCTTTGTATCTTGCATAGTCTTTATTTTTGGGGTTTGTGCACTTCGACACGATGGCGAGGTATATTGTCGCCAAACGTTGTTCGTCTTTGTTTTGAGTCATTTTCATCATTCCTTTCGACAGCATTATAGTCGACCTCAAAAATTTATGTAAAGAATGGGCGTCACGTGACGCCCGTTTTCCTTAATCCTTGTGAAGTGTCTCGGGGTCAACGTAGATTTGGCGGCCGTACGGCATTTTCATCTTGTCTGGCGGCGTGGTCAGCAGCCAGATTACTGGAATGCCGTTCCATTCACTCTCGTCCGGTACGTCGGCGTAGCCGTCGGTGAGCATCAGCACAACCTTTGGTGGTGTCTCGCTGCTTGTTTGGTAGTTCACCGCGAACTCGGCGCATGCCGTGAACGACGTGCCACCACCGCCGAGGCACTCAAGCTTTTCAAGGTTTTCGCCAATTTCCTCAAGGTCAAACGGTTGGTTGACAACCTCAGCGTCGAACCAGTACAGCTTGCCCTTGACGTTGAGCTTGTACTGTTCGATGATGCCCTGGACCTCACTGATGATGGTGATGATGTCCTGCTCCGACATCGACCCGGACGAGTCGGCGAAGCACAGGATGTCCTCGAGTGCACAGTCAGTTTCGGAGAACGCAGGCATGTACGTCCCGAACACGTCGGGATCAATGCGCGTGTCGGGTGGCGTCCAGCCGTAGTCCGTGTTCACTTCAACGATGTAATCAGCAAGTGCTTGGCGCCAATCAATTTGCGGGCGCTGCAGTTTACCGATGAACCGCTGCAGACCTGCCGGCACGTTGCCACAGTTCTTCAGGTGCTGCGCGGACGCAAGCATGCGCGAGTGCCAAGTGGTCTCCATTTGCTGCTTGTGCGCTTTGCCCTTCTTCTCCTCCTCTTTCCAGAGGTCGTGGTTGGTGGGTGCGTTGATACGCTGTTCGCCGGTGCCGAACACTTTGCGTTGTTTTTTACCAGCGCCACCGCCGTTCGTGTTCTTCTTTTTCTTCTTTCCTTGTTGGCCGTTGCCGCCTTGTCCGCTTTGGTTGCCTTGCTGGTCATCGTCGCCGTTGCCGCTTTGGCTGTCGTTGCCTTGGCCGTCGGATGATCCGTCGCCGCTTTCGGACGAGAACACGGAGATTTTGTCAACCTTGGACATCAGGTCACGGTAAACCTCCTCAACAGACATGTTGACGTACGAGTTGTCGCTCAGCAGGCCGTCAGGTCTGCTCATGAACTGCTTGCCGCGGCTGTTGCTCTTGACGTCGCTGATCAGCGAGTCAATGTAAGCGTTGACAATGTAGTCGGCGGCAATGTTGTACAACTCAGGTTCACGTGTTTCGCGGCGCCAGATGTGACCAAGCGCCGCATGCATGGTTTCATGCACCAACACGTACATCAATTCACCGTCGCTTAGTGTGTCGATGTACGATGGGTTGTAATATATCGCGTTGCCGTCTGTGCCCATGGTTGGACCTTTTGAGGCGTCCTCCACGGAGTCCATTGTCATCAGCAACGCAGCGAAGAACGGGATTTTAACAATCAGCATGCTGCGTGCGCGGGCAATGCGGTACTCAGGTGTGGTTTTATTTTGTGTCATTTGTGTCCCTCCTTCTTTTGTTGATTATTTTACCATATTTTAATGTTTTTTGGAGCCCCCTGGTGAGCAAGGAATGAAATTTGTGGTAAAATATTTATGGAGGTGATCTGGTGGAACTTGGTAAGCTTAGAAAACAAAATGGCAATCCACGTGCACCGGCACGTCCGGAGGCGTACCTGTGCGCCGTGGAGGACGACAACTTCTGCGGGTACATGACTGTTTGCCATCTGCCTGATTTTAGCGATGACGAGGCTGCGTTCGTTCAGCATTGGGTTGGGAAAAACAGCAACAAGAGTTGGTGGTTCACCCAGAGCGTTTGGTGGACGTCAGCAAACAGTAAGGATGAGTTACGTCAAACTGCACTTGTAAAGACAGGGCGCGACATTGCCGTGACGTTTCCTCAGATTAGTGTGTTTGAGTTGACTACATTTGGTCCATGACACGCTTGCGCGGCGGTGGACAGTCACGGTGGGGAACGTCACGGTGTACCCAGTGGCGTAGAGAGGGGATTTTGATGAAGCAGCTGTGCGTGCACAACGACGTGCATGTTGACAGACACCATAAACCTGCGTACGAGCACACAACGTCGAAGAACGACTATGTGGCGAGGCCTGTTGATCTATTTGGACGTGCAGTGGTCAAGACGTACGGTGCAGTGCTGGCGTGGTTGGTGCCGGCTGTTGACGTGGTGCTTGATGATGACGTGCATGTGCAGTTTCTGCTTGGGCATCACATTCCGCCGTGTGGTTTGCAATGTACGGTGTACGCTTGGGTTTTTTCAGGGTCGTTTGATGCGCGTGTGCTTAATGTTGAGCACCTTGGTTTGTACCATGACAACAACTTTGCTGAGGTGGTTCAGCGGCTTGACAAGCTGTACACCAAGCCGCCGGCGAAAGTTGACAACATGTTGGTGTTTACGCTCGATGAGTCAATGTTGATTTTCAACGCGCTGAACGGTGTGTATCGTCATATACATTCGGCGCACGTTGGTCCTTGATATTTTGTTGGTGTGAAAAAATTTGGAGGTGGCTTGTGTGGAGAAGCTTGAGTTGCGTGACGTTGTTGAGGATGCTGTGAGCAAGCTGTCGCATGAGGAGCTTGTTAAGATGACGATGTTTGTCAGGGATTACGCCGACACATCGCTGCGGGAGCGCTTGGATTTTTACGAGATGGGCACGTTTGATGAGATGAACGACGGCATAAAGCCGCTTGACTTGGTTGACAAGCTTGTGCAGCCGTTTGATACTTTGGCGGACTACTACAAGTTCACCATTTACGGTATGGAATCGTGCAGCGTGGAGGACTTGGTTGGCGACATTAAAAATGACCTTGACGTGTTGATCGACATCATTGTTGCCCATGCGGAGGAGGACTCGTTTATTGACCAGTTGCCAGACTACTTGGTTGAGGCGATCGACGATTACCTTTATGGTGAGGAGGAGTAATTATGAGCAAGTTGAACCGTGCGGCGTTTGACGAGAACACGGAGGAGATTATCAATCAACTGACTCAGGTTCAGATTGTCAAGGATTACCGTGCAGGCGATTTTGTGCAGGCGCTGCAACGGGCGTCCGGCGACATTCCGGAGTCGCTGATGATTTATGAAATGGAAGACCTTGATGAAATTTGCAAGGAGCTTGGGGCGTCGTACTCGGCGTTTGTGCACGCGATCGACAGCGGCTCGTTCGCCAGCAGCGACCCGTACTTCATCTTTGACTACGGTGAAATTGAACCAACGAGCCTCAGCGACGATGATGTGATGGAGCGCATCAACGACAACATCGAGGAGATTGCACGGTTGACGGTTGACCACATTGACGACGTGTACAATTACCTGTCGTCGGAGGCCATGGAGATTGTCAGCGCGCTTGATGAGTAAGACAAAAATTAAAAGGCAGCCCATTGGGCTGCCTTTTTTGTTATTGAAGTGGGTCAAGACGAAGCTGAAGCTCTTGGATGTAGCTGAGTTTCTTACGTTTGGCGCGCCACGCCATGGTTTTTAGCCGTCTGCGTTCGTTGTGATGAACTCTGTTCGCTGTGTCAATTCGTTCACGTTTTGCGTGACAAAGCTTGTCGGCGATGGCTATCAACTCATGTGGCAGTGGGTACACGGTGACCAGTGCGTCGTGTTTGGTGAAGGCGTGCAGCGACTGCGCGTAGACAACGCAACGGTGTCCGTGCATGTTGTGCTTGAGGTTCACGAACCTTCTCAGCTCTCTTGCATCGTCGTCAACCAGGTCCTTCTCGACCAGTCCGTACTTGAGGACACGGGCAAGGTACTCGCGTCTCGGTACAGACGCGGTGACACGCCGTCTTAGCCGACGTGCACCATGTCTGGTCATCTTTGCCATGGCGGTTCACCCCCGACTTAATCATAGATGATCAGGTCGGCGATGTCGCGAATGACCGCGGAGAACTCCGAATTTTTGACAATCAACGTGCGCGTTGCCGAGCAGCTGCGGAGAATGTCTCGCATAACGAGCACGGAGATGTCACGGCGCGGAATAGTCTTGATGTACTTGCCGATGGTGGTCAGCATTGTGTCGTACTTGCTCTGCTCAGCAGGCTTGGAGAAGTCGATGTTGCGAGACTGGTACGAGTAGACGTTGGCGGCGATCATCGACGACAGGGCGTACAGTGCACCGAGGTCGCGCGCGGCGATTTCGCACTTTGCTGCCTTGCCGTTGACGATGTCCTCCCACTTGGGCAAGCTTGCGTAGACGTCGATGTAAGCCTTGAAGTCCGTGGCGATGCGTGCGCTCACTGTTCCAGCGATGTGCGGGAACATAGCGTCCACCAAGTTGAGGCCACGACGAGCGGCGTACTCGGCGCCGTCGATGAGGTACTGGTTCACCAAGTTCCAGGAACGCGGCGTGGGGAACGCCACGTCGTCCGTTGCTGGGTCAAAGTCAAACAACCGGTCAGGGTTAAAACGCACGTAACCGATGATGTAAGGGTGGATGTGGTTCTTCAGCGCCCATTCGCACCAGTCGTCGGTGTCCACCGTCATCTCGTAGTGCGTAAACCGGTTGCTGAGCGGCTTTGGCATCTTGTATGCCACCGCTCTATCTGTGACGCGGTTGCCGGCAGCGATGACCACGCAGTTCTTTGGGAACTCGTGTTCACCGACTCGCCTGTTCAAGACAATTTGATACGCAGCCGCCTGCACCGCCGGCGGTGCCGCGCTAATCTCGTCAAGGAACAACCAATTTATAATGTCGTCGCTGGGGTCCATCTGAAAGATGGTCGGTTTTAACCAACGCGACACCATTTCATGCGTGTTGGCATCCTCGTCTTTGGTCGGGATACCTCTTAAGTCAACCGGGTTCATCAACAGCAAGCTCGCTACCGTCACGATGGACTTTTTGCCGGTGAGTTCAGCGGTGCGTTGGGCCATCTGCTTGATAACATCGGATTTACCGATGCCAGGGCAGCCCCAGATCATTTTCGCCGGCTGGAGACCGACGTCACCGCGCTTGATTGCCGCAGCGTAGAGAATCGGGAACGTCTCGAGCACTGCGTGCGGGGTGATGGGTGCGATGTTTTCACTGTGTACTGTTTTTGCCATAGGTTTTTCTCCTTTCATTTGGTCAGTTTTGCCTTTCGGCTGACCTGTATGTGATTATACCACGTAGTTTATTTTTTGGGAACCCCTTAACTTTGTTTTTTGTGGTGGTTGAAAACAACAGTATAATGTCAATCATCATGTTGGTCAGTCAGGGTGCACATGGCGATGTACTGTTTGGCTTGTTCGATCCAGGTTGGTTTGAGCTTGTGGACCATTAGCTCAATGCAGTTTGCCACAGCGCACAGCTGCAGCCGATTGAGTGCGTTGTTGTTGTTCGTGAACAGCTGGTCAACGAGAAACTCAGCCGTTGGCGGCTTGTTGTCGACGAGGATGTTGTCACCCGTTCTCCATGAGATTTTGTTTTCGTCGCCGTTTTTGTACGTGATGTGAACGCTGCACTCGGTGCCAAACGATGACATGATGCGTATTTCAAACCACACGTCCTTGATGCCCATGCGGCGCAGCTGCGGGTTGTCGAACGATGCCCACGTGTCCATCCAGAGCGACCCGTCGTCAAACATGGGTATCGTGCAGTGTGCGTAGAATTGGCGTACGTTGCCGCCGCTCAGGCACCCGTTGACCGTGTTGTCGTAGATGTTCATGTGTTCTCTCCTCCTTTACGGTCCGCTGACGTTCACCATGGCTTGACGCGCGAGGTTTACGCGCGCGTGCTTGTTGGCAATCATCTGCTCGTAAATTTCACGTTGCTGTCCGGTTGGATGCATGGTTGCGTAGTCGTTTATGGTTGTGCTCACGCCGTTGATCTTTAATCTGAAGCCAAACTTGGCCATGTACGTGGCGCGAAAATCGGTAAATTCAACGTCGTCTACGCTTATAAAGCCGTTGATGTAGTTCACGGTGTTGATTACCCTTGGTTCAATGTTGCTGATTCTCATGTTTTCCTCCGGGTTAAGCGGTTGTCGCTTATTTCATTTGTATTATACCATAAATTATATTATTATGGAGCCCCCTAATTATTGTTTATGTTCGCTGTTTTAATTTATGTTTATTTTGATTATGTTTTAATAAGAAGGAGGTGTGTTGATGGGCGGACGCAAAGGGCTAACAGCGCGAAACGTTTTGTTGAACCTGTTGGCTCAAGGTACGCAAGCCGACGTCGCGAGGGTTGTTGACGCGTTGATGAAGGCGATCGCCATACACACCGACGTGATCAACCAGCTCAGCGGTGTTGAGCAAGTTGGTAGTTTCGAGGACAGGGTTGTTGACCTGCACGAACAGATGGCTGATGCTGTGTTGCAGGAGTTGATTAACGGTGAGGATGGATCGAGTCACCGAAAAGCTCAAGGAGGCGAGTATGATGAAGAACAACAGTGAAGAGTTGGTACAACTTAAGGAGAGTATCAACACGTCGGAACACCTGGTTGAGAACGCTGAACGTGCATCGTCACGGTGCGTGGACATGTGTCGTAAGCTGGCGATTTACAGTGGTGTGATGGCACTTGCTGGCATGCTGCTGTTGAGTTTCACCGGAAACACCGCCGCGGTGGCTTTCGTGGTGACGTTTGCTGTTGTTATGCTGTTTTACAGGTTGAGGGGTGTTAAGCGGAATGCAAGCAAGGGAGCGCAGACTACGGCGGTGCACAGCTGACGTTGTTGACGACGGGGTAATCGCGCGGATGGTCGACGCGGCCACAGTGCAGGTAATGGTTACCGCGATGGAGAACGTACTGTCAGTGTGGCACGATGCTGTCGAGGACAACCTGATCAATGAGCAGTTCGCCACGTTCGATGAGTGGTTCAACGTGTACCTCAACGCGGTGGTTGACGAGATGGTGAACGAGATCGTCAACAATGACGAGGAACTTGATTACGACTACAGCCAGATGGGTAACGACGCCATGACGGTGATGTTTGAGCGCCTTTGCGAGGCGATGCAGGCCAATTTGCAGGAGATCACCGCTGAGTCGATTCTGGTTACCGAGGTGTTCGGGTGAGCAAGCAGGTAAGGTTGTACAACGGGCGTGTTTTGCATGATGTGCCGTGGCAGTCTTTGTCAGTTGAGCGGGCGTCGGCGCTTGGTTTTCGTCAAGGCCAGTACGTACAGATGACCACACCAGGTGGCGAGGAGTTTATGTTGGCGTTTGGCGTTGGGCGAGCAGGCTGGGTGACGGTGCTGATCAACGTTGACGGAGCGTACGCTAAGGCATACTCAATGGAGGGCGACGCCAGACACGTGGCCGAGGAAATTGCCGTGCTGCTGCTTGACCACACGTGCGCGCAGGCGGCGGCCAATGTTGGGCTTGACGATGTGCATACTTAGGTTTGCGATTATTGGGTTTTATGGTACGATAACGGCTGGTGTAGAGAACACACCGGCCGTTTTTACATGTGTTTTTGAGAAGGGGGATTTAAATGTACGTAACCTTGCAGGACGATGGAATTGGGCCATTGTTTGTGGGTGCACACGAGGACTTGAACGCAGCGCTCGATGACGGGGAACTTGATGAGCTGTGTTGGTACTCAGGCGCTGATGGAGAGACGTTGAGGGCTGAGCTCGCCGCTGGTGTGGGAACCGACGGTGTGTACCTGAACGCGCTCTGCAACGACGAGGACGGTGCCTCGGGGTACGCGGCGAATTGGGTCTACCGCGTTGACGACGACGTGCATGACGTTGCGATCGTGGTCTGCGCCGACAAACCTGTGATGCTTTACTCTTGCGACACGCTTTCGTCAGTGTTTGACAAGCTGCCGTCTTGGGGCGAGCTTGACGACGATGACCGCGATGATTACATTCACGCTGCCGTGGAGGCTTTGTCCAAAGGTAAGCGTAGGTATAGGCTTGATTATGACCTTACACGTGGGTTGGCTGCAAAGTGCGGTTTTCCGACGCTTGACGTGGAGCAAGCCTGGGTTGTGAAACGACAAAACATTTCAACGTGAGGAATTTTTTTGAAAAAATTTCAAAAAATACCACACGGAAATAAAAAGATTTGATAGAATAAAAAACGTGAGAGCAAAGTTAATTGTTTTCACGCGATGAGGAGGGTTTATCTTTGCTTACGATGACTGACTTAAAGCATGCGTTCGCGAACGCGATGACTAAGGTCAAAGGGTACATCAACACTCATCGCCTCATCTGCTCCACCGACGTGGTTTTTGAGGGGCTGTCCGATAACGATAAGTTTGCTGTGGAGATGTGGTACACCGGAAAGGAGCACACTTTCCACGTAACGTTCTCGAGGCATTACCTGAACAACAAACGCGAAAAGGCGGAGAAGATGTTTTTTCGGTACATCACCACGTCGAACCCGGACGGTACATTCAAGAACTACACGCAGGTCAAGGACGAGCTGCGTAAGCTGCCGTTCGAGACGCACTACGACGTCACGTACCAGAACGACTACCTTGTCACGGACGTGACCGAACCGTTTAACGGTGTGGTTTGCGAGAAGTGCCACAGGTCGTTCAGGTATGAGCCTGGCGCAAAGATCTTCGACAACGTGTCGAGGTTTATGTGCACGTGCGGCGGTTCGCTCGTGGCGGTGATCAACGGCGTCAAGCAGGTGCACGCGAACACCGAGGACCGGTACACCACGTGTGATCCACATCAACTTGACAACTTCCGCAACGTGGATTTTTCACCGTTGGCTGACTTCAGCAAAGAGGTTCAAGCGAAGGTGAACGCCGCGGTGCTGGAGACTGGCAAGCTGAACGCCAAGACGATTCGGCCGTTGGTGACGGCGGCTGTGGCGGACGGCGATGTGGAGATGCTCAAGGCAATTGACGCCACGTTCCCTGTGCTGTATGCGCACATTTACCGTAAACTGCAACCCGATGTTCGCAAAAAGCTGTGCATGTTGGCGCTGCCGTCCAACAGCGACGTGCTGCGTGATGAGACCAAAACGACTGTAACGACGGTCGCGAAGGCACCGCAAGTGGCGTTTAACTTGTTCGACAACACGCCGTACGCTGACAATGGTGAACTTGTGCAAAAGTTGGCGGCGACGTTCTTTGACGACGATGCACGTGCGGACAGCAAGCAGGTGACGGTGCAGGTTGTGCATGAGCAGGTTGAGACTGTGCGTGTGTGGTCGCCTGAGTTCACGCAGGCTGTCGCGGCGATCTTCTTTAATGAAGCGCAGCGTGAGCAGTCGGCAAGTCAGGTTGTCGAGGTTGTGGCCGACGGCAGCACGGACGACGCGCAGGTGATTCCACATGATGTCGACTGGCTCAGCGTTGCCAAGGTGTTCTTTGGTGAGGTTGATGCGCAGCCGTCGTCGGAGACCGTGGTTGTGGTGCAGCCGAGTGAACCTGAGCAAGCGAGTACATCGGTTGCTGCGGTTGATTGGGATGCAGTCGGGCACGTGTTCTTTGACACGACGCAGCCTGCTGTGCAGCAGCAAACAGGTGTTGATTGGCATAGAGTCGCGTCTGTGTTCTTCAACGCCGCCTGAAAGGAGGTGAGGGCCAATGGATATGCCGAAATGCGTTGCGGTGGACTTTGACGGGACGTTGGACCACGGTGTGTACCCGGACGTGTTTGCCCTGGATGAGTTCGCGCTCAGCGTGCTGAGCGAGTACCAAGCGCGTGGAGGTAAGGTGATTCTTTGGACGGTGCGCTGTGGCGTGCCGTTGGACTTGGCGATCGCCGCGTTGGCTGACCATGGGTTTAAGCCAGATGTGGTGAACGACAACTTGCCGGGTGCGGAGATTTGGCTGGACCGCTGCGGTGCGGATGAGCTGTCGCGCAAGGTGTACGCTGACGTGTACATCGATGACCGGGCGACGGTTGATGGCGTGGTGGACTGGTCAAAGTGGGCTCAGAGATTGCTGAGCGAGTGAGAAGATTTGTGCCATGTGCACGAAAGGGGAAAAGCTTTATGAAGATTTCAGAACAGGAACAGTTGAAGAAGATTTGCAAGAGCAACATCATGCTGCCGCGTGCGATTGAGACCGAGCTCATGACGCACGGTGGGCACAAGTTTACTGGCAAAGACTACGTGGCGATCTTTAGGGATTTGCTACATTTCAAGAGCATCAACGCTGGTGCGGAGTACTCAATCAAGGCGCCGCGTCGCAAGTCCTACTCAACTGAGACGGCGACGATGGTGTTGCGCAAGGCGTTGAAGATTGCAAAGCTGCTTGTTGGTGACAAGGCAGAGGTAAAGAAGCAGCAGGAGAAGGCGAAGCCAAGCAAGAAGGCGAAACCGGAGAAGAAAAACGTGACAAAAGCGACCGTGACAAAGAAGAAGACTGGCACGCAGCACACGTACGACGCTGTATCCTTGTCGAGCTTGGCGAAGACGAAGATTCGTAAGATTGTGTGCGACGACCTTCGTCGATTCAAGGACATTGACCATAACGAGCTGCAGGTTAACATTGACTTGGTGTACGCCACCAAGCGCCGGTTGACCATGGCGGTGAAGAATTAAAAATGTGTAAAAGGGACGCCGTTGGCGTCCCTTTTTTGTGTGATTTATGCGGTTTGACGTGCTGCGCTTGCGCAGAACGACGCGTGTGGTGCGACGGGGCATCCGCCGAGACATTTAGTTCGGTGTGTGCACGTGGGGCACGCGGTGCGTAGGCGTTCACGAAAGTCGTTGAACTGTGGCGACGTCCACGCTTCGGCCACGCTGTGTTTATGCAGGTCGACGCCCCAGCGCATGGTCTGGTCAAATGAGCATGGTGTCATGCACATGTTCGGTGACACGTAGGCTGAGAACCGAGCGCCTTCGCACGCGTCCATGAGCGGCCAGTGTACACCGGCGTTCGTGGACACCAGCATGGGCGCTGAGCACGAGTCGAGCCCAACGGCGAACGGTGGCTTGGCGTTGGTGAGCGCCGTGGTCAAACGGTTGACGTTCTCGTCGTCAACACAAGGCTTTAGCAGCAGATCTTGGCGATCACCACCAACACCGATTGGCTTGAACCACAGCAGCACGAGGGCGTTCACTGGCAATTCAACACGGCCGTCCTTTGTTGGCCATGTGCCGGTGGTGATGACCTCCGTGGCGGCGGCGATTGTTTCGCGGGAGACCACCATGTGCACGTTGACCTTGGCGCCGGCGTGGGCGAACATGTTGATAGCCCTGAACGTGTAGTCGGTGCAGGTCAATGTGCTGTCGCCAGGAGTGTGGTGCCAGCTGACGGCCACTGCGCCGCAGTACTTTGCGGTGGCGTTGACGGTCTGCTCAGTTAAGCCGGTGCCTGCTGTGGTGTAGCTTGGCACCACGCCGCGTGATTGACAGTAGCTGATCATGCCCTCAAAGCATGAGTGTTCGTCAGGGTTACCGGCACCGCCGAGGGCAACCTGCATCAACCCAAGTTCCACACTTTCGTCGATCAGGCGTTTGAAGTCGTTGAACGCCATGTCAGGCGTTGCGCCTGGTTGTTTTCGACCCTGGTAACACGGCACCGGGCAGATCAGCGCTGATCGGCAGCCACCCATTACGCCGATGTCGAGCAACGCTGGACCGGTGGTGCGGGCGAACGGGTCCACACCAGTGGCGTGGCCGTGCTCGTCAAGCACGTCGGTGCGGATGTACATGCCTGTGTCGCGGTCGAACGCTTCATTAAAGTGCCCTTCCTTATCGTTGAAGACGTGAATGTTCAAATTTTTTCACCTCACCGTTTGTCTACTCTTGCATGACTTCGATTATACCACATAGTGTGTATTTTGCACAGTTTGTGAAAATTTTTTGTTTATGGGGCTCCCTAAAAACAAAAGTTGTGGTAGAATATCCGCAGGTAAGCAGAAAAGGGGTTTACCAAAAATTGGAAAGGGTGAGAAAAAGTGAAACTCGAACGAATTTCCGCTAGTCGCTTCAACAAGGGGGAGTTGGCGATTACAAAGGCCGGTGATGGTGTACTTGTCATTTCCGACGGTGCAAAGGAAATCTGGGATGGTGTTAAACCGAAACGCCCCAACAAGAACATCACATTTGTGAAGGTTGATATGCGGGTACCTGAGCACGCGAAGATGGCCAAGGACATGATGGCTGATTACAAGGCGTGGATTGCTAAAAACGGCCCCACCCCGATGCGAACCAGGCAAGTTGGTGCGAAGTCGTGAGCAGCGGCGTCGTGGCAATGAACGCGGTGCTGTTGCCTGATGTTGTTGATGCGTTGCGGGCCGCGGAGCAGGCCGGCTTGTGTCGCGCTGGGTTGTGCGACGATGTAATCAGGTCGGTCAGTGATCATGCACGTTTTGAGTTAACGGCCACGAACGGGCGCCGCATCGTGCGTGGTGCACCGGCAAACGACCCCATGGCTGTGATGGGGCTTTCCTATGAGGAGATGCAGTCTTTGCTCGGAGGGAGTGAAGCTGATGGCAACTGAGTTTGCGCGTAGGCTTGCCTTGAAGGACGAGGAGCAAGCATGTGAGGCTGTTGTTGACGTGCCGTTTACGATTGAGCACGTCGACGAGTTGAGGACTGCCATTACCAAGTGGCGTGCGGCGCGTCAGGCGCGTCGTGACCTATTCTCGCAAAAAGTTGATGATGGGGGTTTGGTTAATGGCTGAGGACAGAAAGATGATTGCATCGCAGGCTGTGGCTGAGCGGGTGCGGCAGTATGACGCCGCGCACCCGGACGGTAGCGATACGTATGCGTTCCTGTTGGACATCATGACCGATGATGTTGTAAACCACAGGTCCACGGTAGGGGAGCACGTCAGGGCAACGAACATTGACGAAACTATTGTGCCAAAATCGAACGGCACCGTGTCAGCGAGCGTGCATGTGGACTTGGTTGACGATGCAAACGAAGTGCTCGTGCCTGGTTTACGTATGGTGTTCATCATTCCGGCGCAGGCTGTGCGTGACCTTGTTGCAATTCCTCAAGCGTTGGCTGAGTTGATGGCCTTGGCGTTCAGTGGGTACATGGTAAACCCGATTGAACGCGAAAAGGTGATTGCGTTGCAGATGAAGGCGTTCAACCACACGGCCAAGAAGCCAAAGATGACGTATGTTTGCGACGAATGTGGTAAATCATACAGGTCGGCCAAGTATTTTCTGGCACATCTGCGGGCAAAGGGCCACAAGGATGGGATTACCCAGCAGTACGGGTACTGGGGAGGCAAGTACGCAAGCGAGCTTGAAGGGCTCAAGTAACATAAACACAAAAACGGCGCTAAGCGGTTGCTTAGCGCCGTTTTTTTTCATGGTCCGTACAGGTAAACGCGCGCGTCGTTGATGGCGTGGATGATGCCGCGTACGTCGTTGTTGGTCAAGACATCAGGTGGTACCTCACAATTAGTCTTGACCCACGCTGGTGTGATTTCGCGCATTTCGAGCAGGTCAATTGCCACGTTCTCCTGCTGCTGTTCATGGACGTAAAGCGAGAGCTGATGAATTGGGTTTGTCGGTACGCCGAAAATGAAATGCGCCACGTTGCTGATGTGCGCGTGCAGATAAACGTCGGGGTTGATGCGCACAACGGCAAAGACCAAGCGCAGCCGTGATGTTTTTGAACAGTACTTGATGGCGTCAAGCCCCTGGTCATGCAGCGCCGCAAGAAGTTCAGCACCACGCTGTTCGTTGATTTCAGCTTGAAATGCTTGTTGCCAGGTAAGCCGCCGCCAAAGACGCCAAAGACGATGCGTCATGATCTCAATGTCCATTGGTTTGCCTCATGATGGTCAGCTCGTTTTGTACAGCACGACAAGCGTGTTCAGCGTTGATCACCGCCTGCTGCGCGCGAATAAGGTCCTTGGCAGCCAAAGCTCGTTCGATGTTGCGGCACTCGACGATCAACGTTGTGGCGTTGTCGCCGTTGGCGTGCACTGTGAGCTCGTTGGTCATCGCTGTCAACTTGGCGCTTGATGGCAACTGGTTTTTGTCAAGTTGTCCGTGAATATGCGCCAACTCCTGCTCGACGTTGTCAACGCTGGTGATCAACTCCTGCCGCACGTTGTGCACTGCGTGTGGTTTTTCAGGTAAAGCTACCCAGTAGTTGAACGCCAACGTGCACGACACGGCGGACAGCAGCAGCACGGTGAACAACAGCACTAGACACAGCGCTTTTTGGGTGTCGTCGTTCTGGTCAATCATAGTTTTCGCGTCCAGGCATGTGTGTCCACAGCTCGCGAAACGCCGTGCTTGCGGTTTGCCACGGGTTCTTCACAGCTGTCTTGGTTTCGTTCGGCAGGTCCTCGATGATTGTCTCACGGGTTTCAAGTGACCTAAGCGTGGACCACGCGTCGTCCTCGTTCAGGCCAGCGGCAACCGCGGAGGTGATGAACTCCTGCTCAATGCTCTTCACGCGTTCAATCGTGTAAGCTTCGTAAAACGCACGAATGGCGGCAAGAATTGGGTTTTCTTGGTCATGGCCGCGGACGATCTCGTGGTGCATTGAGTCAACGCTGCCGAACTCTTCGCACACGGCGCGCGTTGTCAGCCACCTTAACGCAAAGTCAGCGAAGTCCTGCGATCGCTCCTTGTAAGTACGGTTGCGCACGCGGTCAACCCAGTTTTCAAGCACCTGTTCATTCATGTTGTTGGCTCCCTTCTTTTTTAACAAAATCGTCACACGGTGTGGACAAAGCCTGGCACAGCATGTGGTAATGGATTGCGCAGCTCAAGCCCCAGTCGCCGGCGTTGCTCAAAAAGTGCTCGCAGTTAAAGCACACGTGTTCGTCGCTAATGTCCTTGTCGTAGAACTGACAAGGTGTGCCGTTGAGCACCAACGGCGTGAGGATACACTGGTGCGTGGTTTTACCCATCATGGTGAATTGTCCCACGTGATGACGGCAGGTTGCGCATGTTTTGCCTTGTCTTGCGGCCTGTTCGTTGACAACGAGTTCAATTTTTTCCACATCCTCACCTCCCGTTAATGTCGCTCAACTTGAGCGCAGCGAAAAGCGGTTTAAACAAAGCCTGCCAAGCACTTTGCACCTTGTCTGTCGACGCGCCGTACGACGCGAGGACAAGCGGCTTGGCATCCGGCCAAAGGATTTCGTCGTAGTAGTCGTTCATGATACCGTCAAACGTTGGCGTGGCGTCGACCTCCTCGAGGTAAACGTCAATAATGTACTCCGGCAGTGTCCAGTCGGCTTGCGTCTCGTCATCGACCAAGCCGACGCGCATGTACGCATCAATGTACATGTCCTCCTCGTCGTCGGTGTGGAGCTCGGCTGTGAGTATGCAGACGCAGATTTTACCTGGTAGCAAAGCACCGTCGTTGACTGTGTACATTAACCGTCTTCTTTCGTTGTCGACGTGGACGTCGACGGTGATGTCGTGCGTCATTGGTTCGTGTTGGGCACGCACACAGTGTAGATTTCGCACGTCTCCGGGTTGACGAGCGGTACCTTTGCGTATTTGGACGCGTTGACCGCCATGCGCTGTTTGTTCTCGCCGTGCAGCAGCTCGTCGATGGACTTGGCTTCCTGGATCAGCTGCTTTTCAGAGTTGCGTTCCCCTCCGTCGTACAGCAACGCTGCACCGGTCTTTGAGCTGGTGCAGATGAAGAACGACCCACGCGGAATGAATGGATACGCGTTGCGGTAGTTGTTTGTGCTGCGGTACAGTACGTGGTCATGACCAAGTTCATGTGTAACCAGTTCACCATTTTCGTCAAGGTCAAGCGTGTGGTACGTGTACTCGCCGCCGAAGAAGTAGTCGGTGTTCACCGTGGTGTACTCTTTGTTGCCGTCCACCACGACGATGTCCACGTAGTCACCGTTGTCGAACTCCGGGTCGCTGAGCGCGGTGAAAGCTGTGCCGATTAGCTGTTCAGCGGCGTTGATCTTTTTGCACGCGTTGACAACGTGGTCCATGTACTCCGTGTGGTTGTTTTCGCTGCCGAGTGCCTCGGCAACAAACTTGTCGTTGTAGCCGTAGACGGTCGGCTGGCAGTCGTTGACGTTTTTCGTGGACGCGACGATGAACGTGTCCTCGTTGACCATGAACAACCGCTCGACAATGCTGTAGTCATCGTAGTTACTGCAGCGGCTGAAGAAGGACGGCCTGGACAACAGCTGCTTGGTGATTTCGTTCTCGCCCTCCTTCAGCTTCATTTGATACAAATCCTTGTCATAGCAGGCGCGCAGGCCACGGCCAAGACGATAACGTTTGTTGTACTCCATGTTTTTTCTCCTTTCTTAAACGACCTCGACGATGCGAGTGCGGTACTCGTGTTTAATGTTGAAGCGCCGCAACAGCGGCATGAGCTTGTGGAACACCGAGTGCTTCATGTGCAGTGGGTTGATCAACACAAGCGGTGTTTTTTTGTTGAACAGCCCTGCGTTGAAGTTCGGGTTGATGCCGTCGACAATCACGGTGTCGGGGTAAGCCTGCTTGAAGAACTTCTGCCAACGCGGATGACCACCGATGAGCACTGTGCCGGTGGGCAGCGTCTGCTCGCTGGTCGGTGGGCAGTTGTCGTCAAGCTCCTCGTCGTCACCACCGCGTTCAACGGCGTTCATGAACTCGCGGAGCTCATCGTTCTCGTGCTCAAGCTGGTCGTTCTGAATGACAAGCTTGTCGACGGCCAACTGCATGCTGTTTAGCTTGCTTTGCTTCTCGTCAACCATGCCTTTGAGGCGTTCAATCTCAGCGGTCAACTTGAGTATTTCGTCGTTGTTGACCGGTTGCACGGTCTCCTCTTCGACGTCGTCCTGTTCGTCGACCTTGGCTTGCTTTTCGCGTTGAGCCTGTTTGTTGATAAGGTCAAGTGCGAGGGCACGTTCCTCGCTGAACGCCATGGCCATGCGTTTGACCACGGTTAACGCAAAGCACGTGACGTTCATGGCTGCGCGGTTTACGTCATCGTCGTCGTCGATGAGCTCAGCCATGTTTGACGATGCACAGACAATGTCCTTGCAGTCGGCCTTGGTCAGCTTACGTTCGAGCATGTCGATCGACAGCTTTTCCGACGCAAGCACATCGCGCACCGCCATGTACAAGCCCATCGAGATTGGGCCTGTTTCAAACAACGTGGACGACTGCACTGCTTTGATTGCCTTTTTGCACTCGGCGTTGCTGCCGTCAAGCGGCGCAATGCGCTCGAACGGTGAGCGAATCATTCTGGTGATGTTGGACGCGACGTTGCGCACGTTTTCACTGGCTTCGTCGAACCGCATTGTTTCGGTGTCGGTGAACATGGCCCAGAGGATTAGCGCAATGCGCAGGTCCTCCTCCGTTTTTGCGTCGACGGCGTCCATGTACTTGTCAACGTTGTGTTTGTGCTCGTTGGCAAGTTTTGATTCGCGCGGGAACCATTTTGAAATGAGTGCAGGTAAATCATCCTCAGGAATTGACTCAAGCAACGTGTAGGCAGCTATGGCGTCAACTGAACGTTGAGCGTCGCAGGCGTTAAGGTACTGCTCACACGGCTTGCTCATTTTAACTGGTTTGGTTTCACTTGGTAACTGCTGTAGCCGTTTACGAATGTCGCGCATGGCTTTTTTGTTGGTAGCCAGGGCGCGCGCAAGCATTGGCAACGGCTCCACGGTAACTGTTGTCGATTTCGATAATCGTGGTTTTTCGTTTATCTGTTCGTTAACTGCCTTTTTTTCTGGTTCAGGCGGTGGTGTTTCCTCGTCGCTGACGTTGACCACCTCGTTGACTACGATCTTGTCGTCAGGTGTCAGCGTATTGAGCGGTTTGTCAATCACTACCACGGCGTGGTCTGGCCAGAGCAGCGCGTTGTTACGCATGGGGTCCGGTTTGAACTCATCGTGGCCAACGTGTCGTAGGAGACCAAGTAGATTACTGTAAGTTGTTTTTTGCCCGATTATACTTGTGAGTAGGGCGATGCTGTTCATGCATTTTACCTCCTCTTCTCTTGTCTGGTGACATTTTACCACATTTTGTGTAATTTGCAAACAAAAAAGACGCCCAAAATTTGAGCGTCTTTCCGGTTTGTTACGGGTGTGGCTTATTCGCCGCCGTTGCCCTCGAGTGCAGCGACACGGTTGGCGAGTGCGGCGATCTGCGCACGGACATCGTTGCTCTCGTAAATCGGCGTCGCCGTCTGGCGAACGACTTCCTCAGGTACAGGCATGTAGATGTCGTCACGCGACTTGCCGTTGACGGTAGTCATTTTGCCGTGAATGTTTGACTGCAGACGCTGGAACAGCGCTTCCGTCTTCGGGTTGATTGTTACTTCGTTGTTCTCTGGCATGGGTTGTCAACTCCTTTAATTTTTCTCCTCGAGCGCCTTGATACGAGCTTCAAGCGCAGCGATCTGCGCGCGGATGGCGCCGATCGGCGTTGCCTGGTTGCGTACAGGGTCACCCTGTTTAGCTGTGTACGGGTCAACCGTCTTGCCGTTGACCGTCGAGGCCCCGCCATGGATGTCAGCAATTTCCTTGCCGAGCATCAGGTCGTATGCCTTGTTCTTGATTGCGACAGGGGTTTCCTCCTGCGTCTGCTCCTGCGGGGTTTTGTCGCCCTGCTCGCTCATGGTGTCCTCTGGTTCGAGGATTTGGTTCTCGTCGCCCATGTTAATCCCTCCAATTCATGAAAGCTACAATCTTAAATATAAATTTGGGCATTTGCAGAAATGACCAGAGGTGTTAAGATGTAAAAAATTACATTAAAGGGAGTGTGGTTGAGTTGTCTAAGCGGGTGTGCACATTTGATGTAAATGGTTACAGCTTTTTACTGGGAAGCCGTAACGGGAAGTTGATGACGTTGACTGTGATTTCCAACGGGCGTAGAATTTATCATGGGTCATGGCGAACGTTGAAACTTAGGTCAATGTTTAACGGAGCATCATGCGCGTATGTAGCGTTGTTCACCAATGAACTTTTGCTGAGACAACCCGAGCAGGTGTACAGGGAGTTTACAGATACTGTGCGACACTATCCCAAGCTTGCTTCTTGTCTTGTTGAGGCCGTGGATGGTCTAACAAAACTGACGCAATGCTGATATTATTGAATGGAACAATGAAGAGGGTGGGGAGGTGCTGGCGTGAAGTTTGATGAGCTCGATGACTTTGCTAGGAAAAGAGCAATCGAGAACCAGATCAAGTTTGAGGGGTCAGTTGACAGCTGGTACATTTATGAGCTTGAGGAATTTGCCGAACGGATGCAGAGCAACGGTGTTGACGTTGATGCGAGAAAGATTACGTTTGACGTTGATTACTCGCAGAGTGCGTTCATTCGTGTCAAGTTCCGCAATCAAGTGTCTGACGCGCTCTTCAAGTACGCTTGTGTTGATTTGCCGGCTGAGTTGAGACAAGCTATTAAGGACGCTGACGTTGACGAGAGCGTGCTTGATGAGTTTGACTTAATGCTTGACACGGGTGCTACTTACGTGGAGGGTGTTGCCGAACGAC
>Ga0310696_10003408_pt1 | contig 19877 bp, 5 predicted proteins | sample AusTroGonzalo_MG_4_FD_203885 | JGI IMG/M metagenome (GOLD analysis project Ga0310696, IMG submission 203885) | Bovine rumen microbial communities from tropical cattle in Woodstock, Queensland, Australia - Gonzalo_02 (v2) (version 2) | ecosystem: Host-associated > Mammals > Digestive system >... | reverse complement strand
GCATATCAGCTTGACCTTGCGGCGGTCGGCCAGGAACCTGACGAACTCTGCCGTCTCGGAGAATCCCGACACAGGCTGGATGAACACCGCCGACGGCCGGACCTTGGAATAGAGGGACAGCAGCAGGGCCGCCTGGGAGCGCACCGAACCGTCCAGCTCAACCACGCAAGGGAGGTTGCACATCTTCTGATAGGAGGAGGTCTCGGCGGTGACCTGTCTTGCCATACTGAGGATCCTGGGGCGATTGGCCTCTATGGTGCTCTTCCAATCATTGCTCGTGTTCCCGTAGTGATAGCTGGGGCACGAGGATTCCCTCACCGCAACGGCGACGGAGCTGCTCGACGGGTCGAGCTTGGATGATTCGATCCTCATGATGCCCATGGCGATGACCCTGTCCTTCTCGTCCAGGATGGCCACCTGGTCCCCCTTCCTGATGTCGGGATCCGCATTCGTCACGCCTATGGTCTTCAGGTTGCGGCGCCTCCTGACGAAATACGCCGAATCGTGGTCGCAGCCGACGCGCCTCCTGCTCTGCTTGGGAGAGATTATCCTGAGGCCCACCAGGGACAGCTGCACGGTCGGCTCCTCGCGACCTGCGACCATGGTCCCCAGGATCGCGCTGTCCGCGATGATCTCGAACGAATCCATGTCGCGGCTGAGCTGGTTGAGGATGACGGTGCGGTCGTCCGGGATCAGCAGATTCCCGCATCCTTCGCCGTATGCGGTGTCGACAGCGCTGCGTATGGCCTTCACATCGCGCGGGAACGCCGGGAACATCCTCCCAGGAGAGACGCTCAGACTTGCTACCATGGATTTACAAAGCGGACATCTGTCGCCGTCCACGACCATGAGATTGCATCTCACGCACCAGTACAGACAATCGCCGGCCATCGATCGCACCTCGCTGTCCGCCTTCTGCTGATGGAGGGGAGCCCTTCCCGGGATCCTCTGGCCCCTTGTTCTTCCACTTGGCCCTGTTGCCGTGGTGGCGCCTGCCGTTACCTTCGGGCTTCTTTTCTGATCCCGGAGCGGCCTCCTTCGTACGGTCCGCGGGCCTTTCCGAGGGTTTCTGACCTTTCCCGTTGCCGGATTTCTTACGGCCGCTCCCGGCGTTATTCTGCTTCACGGAAGGATTGGCCTTGCCTGCCTGCTTCTTGGCTGCGTCCGCAGGCTTCTTCTCAGGACTCTTCGCTGCAGGCTTCCCGTTCTGCTTGGACTTCGGATTGTTCTTCTTGGAACCATCATCCTTGCCTGCGGGTTTGTTATTCTTCTTGGCGTTGGATGATTTCTTCTTGGCAGGTTTGTCGGAAGCTCCGCTTCCCTTTCCGGTATTGGGGACTGCGGCAGCCTCCGTCTTGGTCTTCTTCTCAGGTTCCTTCTTATCCGCGGGCTCGGTCTTGTCCTGAGCATCGTCCGGCACATTCTCGGGCTCTTCGCCGTCCTTGCGGCCGGATCCCTCCTTGCGGCGCTTGATGCGGTTGTCCCACTTGGCAACCAGGAGCTTCGCGTCGCGGTTCCCGCGCTCCGCTGCCATCCTGACCAGCATGCGGTACTTGTCCTGGTCGGGCTCGCATGCGATCCCGTCCTTGTACATCAGCGCAAGGTTGTACATCCCCGAGGAGTCCCCCGCATCCGCGGCGGACCTGAGCAGCTGGAAAGCCCTCTCCTGATCCTTCTCGACGCCCTCCCCTTCCAGATAGAGCAGGGCCAGATGGGTGCGCGGGGATCCGCCGGCCACCGCGGCCCTCTCCAGGAGCCTGCGGGCCGCCTCCGGGTTCTTCTTGAACCCTCTTCCCGACAGGTACTTGCCGGAGAGGGCCACCATCGCGACGGTGTTGTAGCAGCGCGAGGCCGCCTTTATCAGATCGTTCTTGACGTCCTCATCGGACTGCCTCTTGTGCATGGTGTCGATAGCGATCCTGCGGAACTCGTTGACCATCGTGCTGGAGTATATCGCGAACCACTCCTTCGCCTTGTCGAGGTCCTTCTCGGTCCCGAGACCGGACGACAGCATGACGGCCGTCTGGTATTGGGATTTGGGATTGCCGGTCTGGGCCGATTTCAGGAACCAGCGGAAGGCCTCCTCCGGATCCCTGTCGACGAACTTGCCGTTGAGATACTGGTCGGCCAATATGGCCATGGCCTTGATGTTGCCGCGTTCCGCGGCGGACTTCAGTATCTCCACCGACTTCTCGATGGAGCGGTCCACGCCCATGCCGTCGCGGTACATCTGTGCGAGCAGGACGTCCGCGTCCAGCCATCCGGCCTCCGAGGCCTTCTCCACGTATTGGAACGCCTCCGCATAATCGTCCGGCGTCAGAGCGGACTTGTAGATCATGTTGCCGCAGTTGTAGATATCGTAGGGGTATTCCGAGGCCGCGAGCCCCTTCATGACATCCCTCAGCTCCATGATGTCGCCGTAGGTGTCCCCCTGCATGGTGGCGTACTTGCGCCTGGCGTCGAAGTTCCCGGCATCGGCGGCCTGCTGGTAGAGGGCCTCGGCCCTTGCCGCGGATTCCTCCGTCCCTTCGGCCATCAGGATGTCCGCGAGCTCCGCGCAAGCCATCGGATGCTCCCTCTTGGCCGCCTCCTCCAGCCAGTAATGGTACCTCTCGGGGTCCCTCTCCAGGCCGTTGCCGTCGCGGTAGAACGTCGCCAGCCTGTACTGTGCCGCCGACGACCCACCGTTGGCCAGCGACAGGGTCTCCTCGACCGATTCGTTGATGGATTTGGCATATGCGTCGCAGACCTCCTCCGCGGGGCCGTCCATGAATATCCTGTGCTCGTTGATCCATACGGCACGGGTGCATGTGCGCTTGATCGTACCCAGGCTGTGGGATGTGAACAGAACGGTCTTCCCGGAGCGGACCAGGTTCTTGAGATGCTCCGATGCCTTGGACGCGAACGCCAGGTCCCCGGTGCTGAGGGCCTCGTCCACCAGGAAGATGTCCGCGTCGACGTTCACCATGACGGCGAACGCCAAACGCGACCTCATGCCCGACGAGTATGTCCTCACCGGATTGTCTATGAAGACGCCGAGATCGGAGTACTCCGCGATCTCGTCGATGTGCTTCAGCACCTCGTTCCTGGGGATCCCGTACAGCTCGCTCCTGAGTATGATGTTGTCCCTGCCGGAGAGGTCCCCGTGGAATCCCATGCTGAGCTCCAGGATGCTGGCGATCCTCCCCTCGACCTCCACCGTCCCCTCGTCGGGCTCGACGATCTGCGAGACTATCTTCAGGAACGTGCTCTTGCCGCATCCGTTCCTACCGAGGATCGCGACGATGTCGCCCTTCCTGACGTCGAGGTCGAGGCCGTCGAACACAGGGTAATCGGAATACTTCTTGCTGCCGAACCTGGCGTGCTTCACGTTCGGATCGATGATCTTGAAGGCCTTCTTCAGGCCGCGGATGCGGATGACCACATCGTCCTCCATCGCAGCACCTCCGGGAACCTCTTCTCGTAATGGAAGAACACAGTGGTCCCTGCGAAGAAGAATATCACGGCCAGTATCGCGCTCATGACGATCAGGTTCGGATGGGGGAATATGCCGTAGTACAGGATATCGTGGAACACCTCCACGAAGTAGGTGAACGGGTTGTACCACACTATCGTCTCCAGGAGGCCCTTGGCCTCGCTTACCAGGAAGAACGTGGGGGTGATCCAGAAGACCAGCCTCATGGCCACGCTCATGAAGTACCCTATGTCTTTGACGAAGACCGTCACCGTCGATACCAGGAACGAGCATCCTAAACTGAACATGAACATCAATCCTAGCTCCACCACCAGGAACACCGTTCCGTACCAGTTCACGTACTGTCCGGACAGCAGGATGACCATGATTATGAACACGTAGGCGAAGACCACCGTGAGGAAATCGGTCAGGACCGACGCCAGTACGACGATCTCCCTCGGGAAGTGCATCTTGGTGATGTACTTGGCGTTGCCCACGACAGCCCTGCCGCGGAGGCTGCTGGAGATAAACGTTATGGGGAACATTCCTGCGCTCAGATAGATCCAGAAATCCTCCAGCGGACGGGGCCTGATAGAGGTGAACGTGATGTACAGGACTATGATCATGATCACCGGCAGCAGGAGATGCCATGCGAATCCGAGATAGGAGTTCTTGTAGCGTCCGGCTGTGTTCCTGCGGACGAGCGCCATGAGGATGACCCTGTTGTTCCATACGTCCTTCGCGCTCCGCACTATCCTCTTGAAGGGGTCCTCCATGCTCACACCTCTCTGAAGGCCAGGATTATGCACGCCAATATGACTATGCACACCGCGACCCCGATGAGATTCTCGTAGGGATACGGACGCTCTCCTAGGATCTTGACGTTCACCGTGGTGTCCCCGTCCCACAGATCGTCGTAGCTGTCCAGCCCCTCGCGCAACGTAAGGTTCAATGTGACATGGTTCGACGAATCCCCCACGCTCAGGGAATCGGGCTCCAGCATCACATCGGTGCCCAATATCACTATGTCGGTGAGCGCGTAGCATCCGGAGAACGCATAGCCCTCGACGACCGCTTCGCTGGACTCGGGGAACTCCACATAGGTCAGGTTACGGTTGTCGCTAATGGCCATCGCGTCTATGTAGAGCACGCTGTCCGGCAAGATCAGCCTCTCGATCGCATTATCGGACAATGCGGAATACGAGATGACCACCAGCCCGTTCCCGAACTCTATGTCCTTGAGACTCGTGCAGTCGCAGAACGACAGGTGGCCAAGGCTCAGGACGGAATTCGGTATCTTGACCGACTCCAGGGATTCGCATCCGTAGAATGCGTCGTCCGCGATCGCCGTTATGCCTTCGGCTATCTCCGCGCGCTTCAGGTTCTTGCATCCGGCAAATGCCATGGAGGCGACGTCGACGTTTGCGGGGATATACAGCTGCTCGTCAGGCTTCTGCGCGGGATAGGCGAGGATGGCCGTGTGCTCGCGCACCTTCTCGAACAGGATCCCGTCGCTCACGACATACTTCTCATTATCGGACTCGAACGACACCAGATCGCTGCACCACGCGAAGGCCCCCTCATCGATGAACGTGACGGAGTAGGGGATATTCACGGACGTGAGCCCTGTGCGCATGAACGCGTAGTAGCCTATCGTCTTCAGCCCATCGGGCAGCTCGAAAGAGGTCAATGATCTGCATCCCATGAATGCGAGCTCGTCTATAGCGATTATCGACTTGTTCCCGAAGGAGTCCTCCTCTATGACCACGGACTCCAGGGCCAAGCAGTCCATGAATGTGGAGTTGTTGATGACCGAGATGCCATAGGGTATCGTCACCTTGCGCAGTATCTCGTTGGATGCGAAGGCGTTCGAGCCTATCGCATTGACGAAGGACGGGATGTTATACTCCAGGTCAGCCTTGCATGTGGGATACATCAGGAGATTCCCCCATGTGGAGATGAGCACACCGTCATCGGACAGGTAGTAGGGATTCCTTGGATCCACTGTCACCGATTCGATCGACCTGGAGATCATGAATGGATTGTAGAACTCGGACACCGTCTCCGGGATGGACAGCGTGACGATGTGTTCCTCGTTGAATGCCCCGCTGCCGATGGTGGTGACGGTGTATTCCCTGCCGTCGAATTCCACCGAGGGCGGGACCGTCGCATCCACACCCCCCGTCTCCGTATCGTAGTCGATGACCGCGACCTCATTCGGCCCGATGACTTCGCAGACCAGCGGGCCGACGGCGAATTCGATAGGTTCCTCTCCGTCCGCATCGGCTGGGGCCGCCAGCACTGCGGCTGACAGGATGGCCAGGACTGCGATTGCTGCGATGAGGGGTGCCCGCATCATGGAGGACCGTACGTTTTTAACGATAATAAAAGGCAACATCCGCACAGGTCCCCTCACAACAGTAAAATATGGGCCACCTGCAATAATCGGTCATGCTGAACGATGCAGTATGGGGGACCAAGATGGCGCTCGTCGTGGTCGACCCCCAGCGCAAATTCACCCTTGACCTCCCCGATTGGGAGGCCCGCATGGCCTCCGCCGTGGAGAACATCAACGAATTCACCAAAGTGTTCCGCGAGTTCGGGGCGCCGGTGATCTTCATAGCCTTCGAGGGGGAATCCCATTGCAACTACCAGGGGAACGACGGCGACGAATGGCTGCCCGGGATCGAGACCTCCGCTTCCGACATCATCGTGCGCAAGCAGAACATGAACTGCTTCAAAGGGACGGATCTAGAGAAGATCCTCCGTGAGAACGGGATAGATTGCGCGGTGTACACAGGTATGCTCACCGAGTTCTGCGTCATCAGTACGTATTTCGGATCCTCCGAGAGGGATGTGTTCCCGTATCTCGGCAAGGACGCCCTCATCCCGTACTACGAGGAGGGCAACCGTTCCGCCCAGGTGGTCTGCAACACCCTGGACATCCCCACCATCAGGCGGTTCCTGTCCGGGGAGCAGCCCCCGATGGTCATAGATTTCTGACAGATATCCGAGAAGAATCGATCGGAGGGTCGGGCCATCCTCATGGCCCTTCCCTGCCGATGCCTATGGTTTTCAGTTGAAGGACCCGCCCGAAGGCGGGTGTTTGGGATCAGGACCTCAGGTTCCTCCTGTGTATCAGGACCGCTGCTGCGGCGATGGCCACTATCGCGATCACCGCGCAGCAGATCAGCAGGGCGTTGTCCACCAGCACATTGCCGGTCTTCACGGTGATGCCGACTTCGCAGTCGGCTCCGCCGTAGACGACCGTGATGGACGAGTCCGACCTCTTCAGCGGCTTGACTATCGAGGGATCGAAGGAGAAGGAGGTCTCGTTGCCCACGTACGGCACCTGGGATGCGGATCCGTCGGCGTATGACACCTTCAGGACCAGTCCTGCGGGCTCGAACCTCTCGCCCTCCAGGTACGAGGTCTTGTCCGGCTTGGAGAACACCTCTATCGACTGGACGGCGGGTCCGGGGGCCGGACCTGTCCTCTTGAAGTCGGCCAGGATGGCAACGTCGGATGCGGGCATCGTGAAGGCGCCTCCGGTTATGGCGATCTCGGGGTCGGCCTCCCATCCGCTGAAGGTGAAGCCTTCTGCGGGTATGGCCGTCAGGGCAACGGTCTCGCCGGCTCTTGCGGAGGAAGGCGATATGGTGACCGTTCCCTCTCCCTGCTGATACACCGTTATGGAGTAGGTCTGCAGGACGGCGATGTCGCAGTTGCGGTCTATGATGACATGCATCGTTTCGCCGTTGTATCCGGACACATCCCTGTGCAGGGCTCCCTGCAGGTCGAGGCAGTATGCGTTGGATCCGGACCATCCCTCGGGCTCTACGTACGGGAAGGTCACGGTGGCGTAGCCTCCCAGATCGCTGATCGCGGTCTTTCCGGACACTGCGGACACCGTGACGACGAGGGTTCCCTCGGGAACGGCTGCCTTCTGAACGGTGCTCAGGCTGTCGTAGGTATCGTACAGCAGCTGCAGCGTCACGGGTTCGTCGTAACCGGCGAACACGGCAGCGACGACGGGACCGTATCTGAGGGAGCCGCAGTCGGATGTGATGATGAAGGCCATGTGGCCTTCGGCCATCGATCCGAACGCTCCGTTCTCCACGGTTATCAACGGCCTCTCTCCGGTATGCATCGTCACAGTCCTGTCTCCGCAGGATACTTCCCCGATGTGCTCCAGGCATATGGCTGCCTGCCTCTCGGCGTTGATGAGGTCCATCTCGGTGATGGTGTCGCCGATGCCCCTGTACAGTATGGTGGTGGTCACATCGGCGTGACTGTCGCCGTGAACGTACACGGCCTCGGTGACCATGCGGTGGTCCTCGACGATGCACTCCTCGGTGATCGTATCGGTGCTCCTGTCGGTGATGAAGGAGTGCGTCACGGTCGTGAGGATGTCCTTGCCCTCCGAGTCGATGAGGATGGCGACGACCTCGGTCGAGTCGATGTCGATGACCTTCCTTCCTCCGTCCTCGAGGACGATCTCCACTGTGGTGGCCGTCGTGGTGGTGACCCTCTCGTTGCCGCGCTCGTCTATGTCCGTGATGATGAGACTCTGACTGTACTCAGCAGACGTCATGTTGCCGTCCTTGTCGTCGGTCTGGACTGTCTTGATCGAGATGACCGTGTTCTCGTCCACGCGGTAGAAGTCCTCCGCGGTATACGTCACGGTGCCGTCCTCATGCTCCTCGGCCGTGGGCTTGGAGGTGATGAAGAACATGCCCTCATTGCAGGTTATATCGTAGTTGCTGTTGACCGGCAGGCTGGCGAAGTACACGGTGTACAGGCCAACGGCCTCTCCGGCTGTCCTGGCAAGCACGATGCCCGCAAGGGTGTCTCCGGGGATGAGTCCGTAGACCTTGTAGGTCAGTTCGGGATCCTTGTCGCCCTCGGTCTTGAACGCGGGGTCGGCGTCGACGATTGCATCCTTCTTGGTGATCTCCAGGATTCCCGTGACGGTGGCGACATGGTAGTTGCGGGTAGGCTCAGCGGATATGCGTATCTCGTACTCGCCGACGTTCTCGCCGGCTGTCCTGGACAGGGTGTACTGTATCAAGGATTCGGGATCGCCGGCCTTGAGACCGGTGACTACGGCGGTGAACTTGGGGTCCTCCGATCCGTAGACCTTGCTGAAGGAGTCGGCGGTGACGACAGCGGTCGAGCGGCTGATCTCGAAGTCCGCGGTGGCGGTTCCTGCGTGGTAGCTCTTGGTCTCGGCAACTGTAGCTCTCACCGTGTACAATCCGGCGTCCACAGGCACGTCCTCGGAGTACTCCTCCTCGGATGCCGCCTGCAGCTTGTACTCGTAGAGGACGGCACCTCCTCCGAGGTTTCCGGAGAGGAAGGGCTCGTTGGGCACGTCCACATACTCCCATCCCTCGATAGTCACTTCGAGGAAGAGCGAGGCCTTCTTGATCTTGAAGTCCGCGGTGGCGGTTCCTCCGAGGTAGTTGGCTGTCTCAGAGACGGTGGCCCTCACGGTGTAGGTGCCGACCTCTGTAGGCACAGCGGTGGTGTATGCGCTATCGGGTGCATCCGTCAGCTTGTACTCGTAGATGACCGCCCCTCTTCCGGGGTTGCCGGTGAGTGTCGGCTCCTTGGCCTTCTTGCCGTAGGTCCAACCCTCTATGGTGACGACAGGCGAGATGGGGGCCTTGGCGATCTCGAAGTCCGCGGTGGCGGTTCCTCCGAGGTAGTTGTCGGTCTCGGCGACGGTCGCCCTCACGGTGTAGGTGCCTGCGTTGACGGGGACGTCCACGGAGTACGCTTCCTCGGATGCCTCCTTCAGCTTGTACTCGTAGGTGACCTCTCCCTCTCCGGGGTTGCCTGTGACGGAAGGCACGTTGGCCTTCTTGCCGTAGGTCCATCCCTCGATCGAGACAGTGGGTGTGATGGGGGCCTTGGCGATCTCGAAGTCCGCGGTGGCGGTTCCTCCGAGGTAGTTGTCGGTCTCGGCGACGGTGGCCTTCACGACGTACATGCCTGCGTTGACAGGAACGTCTGCGGTGTACTCTTCCTCGGATGCCTCCTTCAGCTTGTACTCGTAGGTGACCTCTCCCTCTCCGGGGTTGCCGGATACGGAAGGCTCGTTAGCTTCCTCGCCGTACGTCCATCCCTCTAATGTGACGACAGGTGTGATGGGGGCCTTGGCGATCTCGAAGTCCGCTGTCGCGGTGCCTCCGAGGTAGTTGTCCGTCTCGGCGACGGTGGCCTTCACGGTGTACAGACCGGCGTTCACCGGCACGTCCGCAGTATATGCTTCTTCGGATGCCGCCTGGGGCTTGTACTCGTAGGTAACCGCTCCGTCTCCGGGGTTGCCGGATACGGAAGGCTCGTTAGCTTCCTCGCCGTACGTCCATCCCTCTATCGTGACGACAGGCGAGATGGGAGCCTTGGCGATCTCGAAGTCCGCGGTGGCGGTTCCTCCGAGGTAGTTGTCCGTCTCGGCGACGGTGGCCTTCACGGTGTACAGACCGGCGTTCACCGGTTCATCAGCAACGTATGCCTCTTCGGAGGCTTCCTTCAGCTTGTAGGCATAGGTGACCGCTCCGTCTCCGGGGTTTCCTGTTGTGGAGGGAGCCTTGGCCTCCTCGCCGTACGTCCATCCCTCTAATGTGACGACAGGTGTGATGGGGGCCTTGGCGATCTCGAAGTCCGCGGTGGCGGTTCCTCCGAGGTAGTTGTCGGTCTCCGCTACCGTCGCCTTAATGGTGTAGGTTCCTGCGTTGACAGGGACGTCCGCTGTGTAGGACTCCTCTGAAGCCTCCTTCAGCTTGTAGGCATAGGTGACCGCTCCGTCTCCGGGGTTTCCTGTTGTGGAGGGAGCCTTGGCCTCCTCGCCGTACGTCCATCCCTCTATCGTGACGACAGGCGAGATGGGAGCCTTGGCGATCTCGAAGTCCGCGGTGGCGGTGCCTCCGAGGTAGTTGTCCGTCTCGGCGACGGTGGCCTTCACGGTGTACAGACCGGCGTTCACCGGCACGTCCGCAGTATATGCTTCTTCGGATGCCGTCTGCGGCTTGTACTCGAAAGTGACCGCTCCGTCTCCGGGGTTGCCGGATACGGACGGGGCCTTGGCCTCCTCGCCGTACGTCCATCCCTCTGCCGTGACGGTGGGCGAGATTGCCGCCTTCTTGATCTCGAAGTCGGCTGTGGCAGTGCCCGATTGATAGTATGTGGTCTCGGCCACGATCGCCTTGACCATGTAGATGCCTGCGTTCACAGGCACATCGGTGGTGTAAGACTCCTCTGAAGCCGCCTTCAGCTTGTACTGGTAGGTGACCTCTCCGCCTCCGGTGTTCCCTGTGACGGACGGGGTCTTGGCCTCCTCGCCGTACGTCCATCCCTCTGTCGTCACGACAGGGGAGATGGGGCACTTCCTGATCTCGAAGTCCGCGGTGACCGTTGCCGATTGGTATTCCTCGGTCTCGGAGACGACCGCCCTCACGGTGTAGAGGCCCGGATCGATCGGCACGGCATAAACGTATCCGACATCGCTGGCCGACCTGAGCTTGTACATGATGGAGACCTCGCCGCCGCCGACGTTCCCTGTGAGGGTCGGGGTCTTGGCCTCCTCGCCGTACGTCCAGCTCTCCATGGTCAGGGTGAGATTCAGAGGCTTCTTGGTGATGTAGAATGTGCTGACGGCATATCCGCCGAGATAGTTCTCGGTCTCGGCGACGGTCGCCCTGATGTTGTAGTTGCCGACGGTCGTCGGCACCGTTCCTGAATAGGCGGATTCTTCCGCGGTCACGGCCTTGTACTCGTAGGTGACGGCTCCGCCGCCAGGGTTGCCGGACACGACCGGTACGGAAGGAGCGTCCCCGACAAACCAGTTCTCGATCGACACCTCCGGCTTTATCTGGCCCTTGGATATTGTGGCCTTGACGGATCCTTCCGCGCCATCGTTGTGGTTGGAGTCTCCCGCTATCATATAGTAAACGGTGTATTCCCCGACTTCTGCCACCATGGGGATGCTCGCACTGTATTCTTCCGACGACTCCAGCCTGTACATCGCCGTTCCTCCCAGAGGGATCGCGAGGATGATGAGCGGCTGAGGGTTCCCGTTGTAACCGTAGTCGTAGGAGCACGGCGTGACGATCCAAGAGGGATCTGCCGGGTAGATCTCCATCTTGACAAAATCGGGATCTGTGCCGTAATGGTTGCGATCCTCGGCGCACCTGTAGTAGACAAGATACTCCCCGGCATCGGTGGCGCTGGGGACGCTCTCAGACCAATTCTCCTGGTCCAGACTGTAGAGCACAATGCCTGAGCCGGCGTAAGCGACTGAGGTCAGCACCTGTGCTTCTCCCGTGTATTCCAGTTCGTTGGGCACAGGCGGTATGACGTCCGGCTTCTGCTTCTCGACCGTCACATTCAGGGTGTACACCTCTGAATCGCTGTGGTTGGCATCTCCGACGCTCTTGTAGTAGATCGTGTAATCGCCTGCATCGAACAGATGGAATGAGCTCCAGGTGTAGGAGAAGTCCTCTCCATCCAGACTGTATCTCGTCGAGCCGCCGAAGGCCACTCCGTCCTCTTCTATCGGGTTGATGTCCTCGTCTTTGAATACGAAAGGCCCTGACTTAAGGACAGGATGGTAGATGAAACCGGACTGGGCCTTGTCGATGGTCGCGACGACCCATCCGGTATCGACATCGTTGCCGTCGGAATCCACGATCTTGTAATCCACATAGTAGTCGCGCGAACTGATGGCCTTGGGCAGGGACTTGGAGTATTCGTCGTTGCCGACCTTGTAGTAAGCGGTGCCTCCGACTGCCGTTCCGGGCGAGATCAAGGTCTGTTCCTCGGATGTGTAGACCAGATCCAAGGCTCCCGGATAAACCTCCCAATAGACCCCCTGCTGCACGTCATACTTAGCGTACAGCTTCAGGTCTCCCATCGTCTTCTCCGGGACGGAATGCGACATCTGCGTACCCTCCTGGAAATCGCTGGTGGTGAACCATCCGCCCTTGGTGTAGCCCTCCTTGGCCGGCTGGGCTGCGATGCCGTTCTTCTCCCCGTATGTATACGTAGAAGGCTCGAGGTCCAGCTTCGTGTCACCGTCGTAGTACTCGATCTTGTAGACGTTGGGTTCCCAATGCGCGTCGAAAACCCTGCTTCCCGTGGATCCCTTCTCGATGGTGACATCCGGCAGCCATTCCGGATCCTCGACGAATAATTCGGTCCACGCCACGAAGGTGTACCCTTCGACCTCCGGATGGGGCAAGGTGAACGTCTCTGACTCTATGGTGTACTCTTTGTGTTCGAAGTGCCCCTCCATATCCACCTGGTAGTGTATCTCATAGGGGAGCGCCAACCAGGTCGCATACAGCGTCAGATCGCCGTAGGCCTCCTTGGGGAGGTAGTCCATCCTGTTACCGTCGGAATCGGCCCACCATGAGAACACGTAGCCGTCCCTGACGACAAGGTCCCCGTGCCCATAGTCAGCGCTGTTGTAGAGCGGCCAGTCGTAGCCGTGCTGGTAGCTCTCATGGCCCTGGTGTTCCGGATCTGTGAAACGACCGCCGTTAGGATCGTAGGTCAGGCTGAACACCAGCCCGACCCCGAAGAATGTGGCGGTGTACTCGGCATCCCCGGATACGAACTGTAAACCGGGGGACCAGCCCTGGAACGTGAACGTATCCGCTTCGGAATCCGGCCTTGTGGGCACATCCCCGTAGTAGATCGGGATGTCGCCGTACGGGACTTCGGTGGTGTCAAGGACCTCGCCGTCGTAGTTCTTCCAGGTTATGATGTAGGATCTTACAGCTTCCGAATAAACGGCCTGGTATGTCTCGTCCGTCATCACATCGGTGATGTGCGGGATCCAGCCTTCGAAGTCGTAGATGTAGTGATGGTCCGGTTCCCTCATCGGATCCGCGGGCCTCACTATCTCGTCGCCGCTGGTTCCGAAATCGTACAGCTGCTCTGACAGCAAGGTCCCGTCCCAGTCGACGAACCTTATCAGGTACTGGTTGACTATGTAGTTGTATGTGGCCGAGAAAACGACATCTCCGGTGAGCTCTCCGGAGGTCGGGACCTCCGGGGACCATCCCTTGAAGGTGAACGAGAACTGCGTCGTCGGTGACCTCGTCGGATCCTTCGGCACGGCTATATCGGAAAAGCTGGTCCCCGCTTCGTACATCTTCTCGGAGAGGATGGTGGCATCCCAGTCCATGAACTTTACACAGTACCTCAGTTCCGTTGTCTTCTTGAATTCGGCGTGATACACCGCGTCCTCCATCGCCATGACCGGTTCCGGGGACCATCCCTTGAACTCGTAGTAGTGGTCGTCGTCTGGCGGTCTTGTCGGGTTGTTGACCGGTACGAATATCTTGGGTTCGGTCTCCATTGCAACCGTAGCCTCGAAATAGACCGAATCGTCCCAATTGAGGAATGTCACCTTGACTGTCTTGATCACCTTAATGAACGATGCATAGTAGGTGACATTGCCGGTGACCGCGGGAAGCCGTTCCACCGGCACGCCCGATTCGCTGTCGACGTCCTCGGACCATCCGATGAACTTGTAAGTGTGCTGCACGGTTTCTTCCCTGGTCTGCTCGGGTCCGTCGTACGACGGGGGTGAACCGTAATCGACGTTCTCATCCGTCTCTATGACGCTCACGCCGTCGTAGGTCATCCAGGTGACGGTGTACTTGTTCAGAACGGCGCTGTAGACCGCCTTGTACGTGACGTCTGCGACTGCATCCGTGACGGCGGGATCCCATCCGGCGAAGGAATAGGTGTACTGGGCATCGCCGGGCTTGGAGGGCGACGGCGCCTTGTCGAGGATATCCTGTGCAGAGGTGCCCTCGTTGTAGTGGAATACCTCGAGGACGGTGTCGTCGTAGTTCACGAACGTTATGGTGTAGACGTTGGTGTTCCTCCAGTCGGCTATGAATGTCACATCCCCGCTGACGATGTATTCCGTTCCCGATGCGTACTTGGTATCGTCGACCTTCCATCCGTCGAAGACGAGGTCGCCGATGTCGCCGTAAATGCATCCGGGAAGGGTTATCCTGGTCCCCAGCAGCAGCTGGTATGTCTGCTTCTCGTGACCTCCCAATCCGGATTCCACTGTGACGGTAGCATAGTTGAGATCATCGGGGAAATTGGACTTCCAGACGTATGCGTAGTGCTCGGCCTTGGCTCCGTCCGTCTTCACCCATCCTACGTACTTCCCTCTCTGGTCGAACGGCCCGCCGTCCACGAAGAATTCGCCCAGCAGCACATGCGCGTTGTGCATCGGACCGATATCGTGGTCATAGAAGCTCTGGAAGTACTTTCCGATGTAGTACATGGTGTCGGTAGGACCGACGTTCATTCCGATCGAGTGCCTGACGGTGAGATGGGTGTTAACATCCCTGGTGAGATCCACCTCGTTGACATGCTGGGCGAAGAACCTGTAGACGCTCTGCCTCTTATCGTCGATCGAACAGTCGAAATCCACATCCTGCGAGTACGATTCCGTCACATCACCTATGGTATCGCTGGTGATGCCGCCCAACAGCGGGTTGTTGTAGAGGACGATCTGTCCGCGGACATCCTTCAGATACGGATACTCCGTCAATGGGGTCCCGAGCGGGCTGTCGCCCACCCTGTAGATGAAGGGCTTGCCGGTGGACGGGTTGATCTCATCATACATATCGCTTAGGATCTCGATGATACGGTCGTTGGTGATCGCCACATTGTCCTCGTCGTCTCCCTGCACCTCGGCAGAGAATCCCACGATGAGCGTTTCTGTCGGGTGCAGGACAAGGAAGTCCTTTATCCAATCGAGCACCTGTTCCACAGACAGGTCGTCACCATCGTGGTCCCTGGCATAGAATGTACCGCCAGTGGAGTTCTTACCGTGACAGATCCAGAGGTTCTCGCCGTCATCCTCGAGCTGGTACGGCCTTCCATCGCTCCAGGTCAGGGTACTCCACATCGCACCCACCGCATATGCCCACGGGTTCCATCCGTCGTAAGGCACGAGATGCTGGTTGTTGATACGGATGTCAAGGATCCTTACACCGGCCCTGAGCTGCTCATCGATGTACAGAGCTTGGGTCTGGGCCATCTGCGACATGTGCGCGAAGTCCCCGAGGGACGCATTGTAGTGACACTTTGTCGACCTCATTCCGGAATCGTGGGTACCGGGGATGTTTATCTCGTTGAGTCTCCTGTCTCCGGATATTCCGGACATCCAGTTCTTGTCGCTGATCGAGTAGTAGTCGACTATCTGACTTTCCCACTCTATGAAATCATCGTCCAATCCGGTGCTTCCGGTACGGTTCGCCACGAATTTGGCCTCACCGTCGTCCAAGACCACCAGGAATCCTTCGGACGATATGAAGAACGTCGACGGTGACTTGTCGCCGTTGTGCTTGCTGTATCCCTTGGTGAACTTCCCAGTTCCGTTCTCACTGGCCACGAGGATGCTAGCAGTATCGGCCAGCGGACCGTCGATATCGAGATGATTGTCTTCGGACAGATAGATTCCGTTACCGTCGATGGCGTCGTTGTACATCACGACCAGATCGCCGCTGACGGCGATGTCGTCGGAATCATCGTTCATGTAGACCCCTCCGCCCTTCTCGGCGGAGTTGTAGGTTATGGTCCCTCCCCACAGGTTTATGTTACCGTCATCATCGACATAGATGGCACCGCCGTTTCCATCGGCCGTGTTGTAGCTTAGCGTGGTGCCGCTCCTGATGTTGACGGTGGAACCGTCATTGATGTAGATCGCACCGCCGTCATCCGCATCGTTATAGCAGATGTCGACCCTGCCATCGACTTCGATTATACCTTCTGTATAGATGGCACCGCCGTCATCGTCAGCATGGTTGTAGCATACCTTGGTGTTCCCGCCTATGACCACCTTGCGCTCATCGGTGTAGATGGCCCCGCCGTCCCCATCGGAACTGTTGTAGCATAGCTCCGAGTTACCGCTGATGGAGATGCCTCCTTCATCGATATAGATGGCACCGCCATCGTCACCGGCCCAGTTATAGTTGATGATACAATCGATGAAGTGGAGCCCCGTATCGTGGCAGGTCATGTAGACGGCACCGCCCTCTCCGTCGTAGGTGCTGTTGTACAATATCTCGCAGTTGCGGAAGATGTAGTCGTCAACCCGGTAATCAATCATCAGGTCGAGAAACATCGCACCTCCCTGTTCATTCGCGTGATTGTAAGCGATCGTGGCGTTCGATACCGACAGTGCATATTGGCCGAGTATGGCGCCACCGTTGTACTTGGCCGAATTTTGCAGAATTCCGCCTCCGGTCATCTCCAGCTCGCCATCTACAAAGAATCCGCCTCCGTTGCGCGCGGAATTCCGGTAGACGGTCCCGCCCTCGAACGTGACCTTGCTGCCGCCCTCGATGTATATTCCGCCTCCTCCGATCGCACTGCCTCCTGTGATGCGCCCGGTACCTATACTGTCCTTGATGACCAGGTCCGTGTTGTAACAGACGTTGAGGACGTTGCCGTCCTGGACGTATTCATGTGCGACTTGCCTGTCAAGAGTGAATCCGTTAAGGTCCAGTATGACGTCTTCCGACACATAGATGTCATCTCCATCATTCCCATAGATGTCGTTAGCGAGGGCGATTTCCAGCTTTTCTCCACTGCCGTCGCTATGGTCGTTGGTCATGTACTCTCTCAACATTTCCCAGTCGGTGATGAGTATCGCGCCCAGCTTCTCGTTCCAGAGATCGATGTCCACGTAGAGTTCGGAAACATCGTCCTCTACCTTCTGATAGAACGGGAGCCCGTCACCGCTGGCCTCGTTGTAGGAGAAGACCCCTATATTGCACAGTTCTGAATTGAAAAGACGGGTAACGGGATCGTAGATGTTCTCCATAGCGAAATCGACCGTGGAGAACGGATTCACCTCGCCGGACAGTTCGATCGTCGCACCTTCCTCGAGCAGGATGTTCCTGCTCATCAGGGCCTTGTTGTCGATCACACGGATGAGACCCTCGATGTGGAGCCCTCCGGACGCCTGTAAGAGGATGGCTCCTGCGTTCACCACCGCCTCGTTGTTATCGATCATCGAATTGCTGAGATACAGGCTACCATGGGAGATGTAGATCGCACCTCCCTCTTGCGAGCACTTGTTGTACTCCGCGATCAGCCCGTCCGCATACACGACCCCGGTGTCTATATAGATCGCACCTCCGCCTTCCCCTTCGGCGCTGTTGCTTTCGATATGGGTGCTCATTATGGTGAGGTTGCTTCCCTCGTTGAAAATTCCTCCACCTTCCCCTTCGGCGCTGTTCCCCCTGATCGTGCTGCCGGAGACCACCATGGCCCCCCTGTTGTAGATGGCGCCTCCGCTGTTCGTTACGGAGCCCCCATCGAATGTGCACCTCGATACCCATGCTCCGGTCTCCAGGGAACCTTCGACGATCTCGCCCTCTGTGGCGTTAAAGATCGACCCGCCGCTCTTGGCATTGTTCCCTGAAAAAGTGGAATCCAGGATTGTCAGTCTGGCGCTCTCGCCATCGTTGCGGATGGCCGCTCCGGTGGTCGCTTTGTTGTTGGCGAAAGTGGAAGCCGATATCTGCATGATGCCTGAATTGAATATCGCTCCTCCCTTGTCTTCCGCCTCATTGTCTTCCAATGTCGCTTTCGATAAAGACAGGTAACCGCTGTTCCATATGGCTGCTCCATCTCCATCGGTATCTTTGTCGTTGAACGCGTGATTCTTATCCAGATCAGCATCGCTGATGTCGACTGCGTAGTGCCCCCTGCCCTTGTCGTCGGTCCATAGGATGGATGACTTGTTATAGATCGCAGAACCCTGCAAGGACATATTGTCGGATATGTTTCCGGCGGTGATTAGGACCCTGCCCCCGTCGTCGTTGTAGATCGCACCGCCCGCAAACTGCGCCTCGTTCGTGTACATGAAGCCGCCGGAGATGTTCAGCAATCCCACGTTGTAGATGGCGCCTCCGTAATTGCCTGCTACGTTACCGGCAAATGTACCGCCCTCTATGTTGACTGTTCCTGCGTTGTAGATGGCGCCTCCGTTGCGTTCAGCAAAATTCACGGAGAAAGTCCCGCCCCTGATGGTCAGGGTGGCACCCTTCGCATTGTATATGGCCCCTCCATCCGACGCGGCCTGGTTCGATCTGAACATACCGGCCTCGATTATGACCTCACCATCGTTGTAGATGATACCTCCGAAACCGCAGTAGTCCGAGGTAACTCCGGAGCTCCAACTGCGTATCATACCGCCTTGCTTTTCGACGGAGGAGTCCTTGATGACAAAGGTCACATCATTCTGGATGGCGAACAGCTTCTGGTCGAACTTCGGCTCATAATCTTCGCATGCCCTGTTGATGGTATGGCCGTTCAGATCTAGAACAACGGTACGGTGCTGTCCCGGGGTGTTTCTGATTTCAATCGTGTACGGGCTGAATCCGTAGAAAGCATCTATCGGATCGCCGACCAGTTTGATCGGCTTGATGCCTTCCTCGACTTCGATATACTCCCGTAGGTCATCCCAATTGCCTATCTCTACGTAATTATCATCCGCAGATATGCCACCGCTGTATCCGATGGCAAGAACAGACAGGAATGCTAAAATCCCTAGAGCTATGGCCTGTTTCCTGTTCATCATAGTCTCCTCGCTCTCGATTATGCCGGCAGAATAAGCCAGCAACATTAATTCTGGTAAAAAAGGACCCTGTCAGTATAATAAACATGGCCTGTCTTTTTCAAAGAAAGTAGTAACTCCATGAATCTGAGAATTGGCAGGGCCTCGGTATTGCTGTTTCACCGATTACAGGGGGCCATCGCAAGGGATCCCATCCACATACCCCATTTAACCGATGGACAAATTGAAATAGCGCTTCCGTAAGGGCGATTTTGCAGCGAAATCGGAACATCCTACCTCATCAGACCGCGGAGAGCGGTCGCATCTTCCACACACGATAATTGCGTTCACGCAATTATGATTCTCGTTAATTGCAGAAAATGGAATTCTCGCAATTGACGGTTCTTAACCGAAAGACGGTATCGCGAATACGTCCTTGAAGAAGCAGAAAACATGGCGGGCCTGAAGGAACCCGCACGGTAGACTTATCGATTTTTCAGGATTTTCGAGATTCGGATTTTTCTAACTATTCTAACTATTTCAACGGCCAGATGGTCCGTTAGAACAGGGTCGCCGTGATAAGAATTGCGTTTACGCAATCATGGATTCCGTTAATTGCATAAAACACAATTTTCGCAATTAACTCTCAGTAGGAGTTGAGAACGTCCATGATCTCTTTGCATACGAACAATTGATTCCTCTTTTTACCAGTGGTCTCTGACAAAATGCCCGATTCTACCAAATTATTCACAATCTTTCCTGCAGTAGAAAGATGCACATTACATATATTGGCGACATCCGCTTTCCTCACGAACG
>Ga0310696_10003407_pt1 | contig 19887 bp, 14 predicted proteins | sample AusTroGonzalo_MG_4_FD_203885 | JGI IMG/M metagenome (GOLD analysis project Ga0310696, IMG submission 203885) | Bovine rumen microbial communities from tropical cattle in Woodstock, Queensland, Australia - Gonzalo_02 (v2) (version 2) | ecosystem: Host-associated > Mammals > Digestive system >... | reverse complement strand
ATGATAGAATTGGGATATACACCAACAACTTATGAAGAAGTTATAAATGCGTTTTTACCGTTGGCGGAAAAACTCGCAGGGGAGAACGTTCTTGAAAAGGCGCGCAATAGTGCCAAACCAGATTTGTTTCATATTATAGGGCCCAAAGAACGTGGCGGTATGTAAAAAAACGGGGTTCTCCCCGTTTTTTTTATTGTCTGAGGTATGCGTATATGATATAATACCTTTAGTTTAATGTAGGGAGAAAACTTTGCGCAAGATTTTAGTATCTTTTTGTTTTTGTTTGGTTTTTTATTGTGTGTCCGCGCATGCCGCTGCGCCTGCATCGCTTGATGACACACTTCGCGCAACATATACGGCTTGTTTTGGCATAGATGAAGAATTGAAACCGTTAAAGGTCAAGGCTGGAATCAACACTGCTGTTACCGCTGTTGGAACCGCCGCTGGTGCTGGGGCTTTGGCAACCGGTTTAGTAAAGAAGAAGACCGACAAGGAAATAGAAGAACTTGAAAAGAAACTTGCGGAAATACATGAACGCGAACGCAATGGCGAATACGCCACCCCAACCGATGATGAAATAGAAGCGTTTATAAACGCAGACTTTGACCTTGGCACAACAAATACCGCATCTGGTGGTCAAAGCGAAGCGGACCAGATACAAGCCGAAATAGATGAAAAGACCGAAAAATCTGTCAAACTTGGGAATTGGCGCACAGGGTTATTGGCTGGTAATACCGCAACCAATATAGCGGGTGCGGTTATAGCGGGGACCAATAAGGTCAAGGGTGATTTAGAAGCACAAATAAACGATTGTATTACTGCGGTAGGCGAACTTCGTCGTGCGGTGGGACGTGCGGAAATAGAAAACGATGCTAACCTGGGCGAGGCAAAGGTAATATTAAACGCATGTGCTAAATATGAAACGGTAGATATAAGCAAGATAAACAAACGTGCGACTGGCGCGATGGTTTCGTCCAGTGTTGGTGCTGCGACTGGTGTGGCTGGGACGATAAGCAGTATATTTGCGAATAGCAAGAAAGTAAGGGACGATAACAGCGATGCTGGTAAGAAGAAAGAAAAAGGGTTAAACACAACCGCCAATGTATTAGCGGGTGCATCTACGCTTGCGAGTGGAACTGCTACGGTATTTAATGCGACACAAATCAAAGCAATCAAAGATGTATCTGCGGTTGCCGCTGAATGTACGGGGGCTTTGCAATAATGAAAAAGTTTTTAATGTGTATTTTTGCGACATTGTTTTTGTGCCCGGCATTTGGCGAGGATGACGGTTGGGTTGATAATTTAAAAAATAATTTTAAAAGATATGCCAAAGAAGCGACATTGGCTATTGAGGCTGGAGTAGATAAGGCACTAAACGATGAAAGGGTAAAAACGGGTATTGCATATGCAACAGGTGGTGGAAGTATATTGGTGACTGGGGCTATAGATGCGATGAATTCTGAAACAACCAAAGAGGCATTAATAAAAGCAGGGACATCCTTTAGTAATAGTGCAAGTTTTATGGCTACTGGTGGAGCGGGTTATTTAGCTTCGGAATACCAAGAATCAAAAATTCGCGAAAAAGAAGCCCATGAAAAAGTGGAAGCAGAAGCCCAAAGACGGGCTGCTGTGAAAAACGCTAAAACTGCCCCTGATCTTTTATCGGCCAATGGTAAATGTATTCATGTTAACGACAAGGGGGTGGAAGCGGCTGTTTATGGTATGGCGCATAAGTATGCCAAAGGAAGAGAAGATATTGCTAGGCAACAAATGATGGATATATTTTATTCTTCCTATACTGTGGCTGATGCGCAAATATGTATAGATACAGTATTAAAAATGTGTGTGGTGATGCTTAACAGGACAAGTGTGCCGTCAATAGAAGAAAAGGAAGCTGTCTCGGCATGTCAAGATTTGAAAAATTATCTTGCGTATACAATGCAATTTCCTGCAGCTTGTAACGGCAAGACTGGGAAATGTAATCAGGTTTTTAATTATGGAACAAAAGTCACCATAGCGGATGGACGTGCACTTATCGAATTCCTTGTACAGACAAAAACCCCGAAAATGAGTGTTTGGTGCGACGAGAAAAATATAGAAATGCGTAATAATCAAGATTATTACAAATGCAAACTTACAGATGGTAAGGGTATTTTAGATTATGAATTTGAGTTTGATTCTTTGGACCATTCTTTTGATGCGATATATGGTATAGATGATTTCGGCTCGCGTCGCAATTTGGTGAATGCGGCTGTTCCTATTGCTTGGCCTGATAGCAAGTACGAAATAGAATCTAAAAATAAATTCAGGGATAAAGTCGCCATAGTTCAAGGTGTGTCAAAACCAGAATGTGAGAAATATAATGAAAATATATCGAAAATTTTTGGCGGATATGCAAAATCTGTGAATGATGGAAAAGATTGTGAAACAATGTGGTATCCACCATCCCAACAAAATACAACAAATTCTTTGGCTAAAGATTTAACAGACACACTGGGAATCAGACATGATATTTTTTCAGGATTAGAGCTTAAGAATAGTGGGGAAATACATGATTTTCTTATACTCTTTATAAAACATAAAGCAAGTGCATTAGGCTATGTTGCCGAGGGTGTAAACTGTGCATATAGCGCTGGGGATTTAAATTATACTAACGCGGATATATTTGACGATTATGTATTTGATGAGAAAAGCCAAAGGTATGTTTATCGTACTAGCCCCATTAATTCGCACTTTTTCACAGATCACGAAAAATACATACTGTGCACAGTGGATAAACTTACAGGAAATGGAAAAGAATATACCAATCAAAGCCAAATGTTTATGTTCAAAGACATGTCTGAAAAGACGAAATATCGTTCAGTTGCTGGTTTATCGGGATTTAAGTGTGCAACAAAATTTGGTGGGACTTTTGATGGCCAGAATTGTCGTGGGCTTAGTCGCGAAGAGTGTGAATCAGATGTTGTAAACAACGCGACCCCGGGTGGAACAGAATGGAATGAAGATTTGCAAGCGTGTGTGTTAAAAGATGCAAAATTATTGGACCAAGTTGATTATGCTGCTGGAAAGGCAAAAAAGTATGCGGAGTTGAGTATAGGTGTGGCATTGTCGGTAGTTGCGGCGTTCCCAAGTGGTGGTGTATCAATATTGGGGGTTGTTGCTGCGGTAGGTGCGGCTGTTACCGAAACAATGGAAGTAGTTAAAGATATTTCTAAGTTGAATGGTGATAATGAATTGAAAAGGATGTTAGGGGATGCGGAACAAGCAAAGAGTGCATGTTGGAAAAACAAAGATGTCAGTGACTGCGAGGATTGTATGATTTTGTTATCAATAGCCGAGAAAAAGTACGGCACACTTGCAGAACCCCAAACTAAAAACGCAATGGATTCACTTTTGGCGGACTGTTTAGTGAAGATACCAGATGATCCGTTTTATAAAGATGGTTATTTTAATGCGTATATAAAGCAAGAAGCCAGCAAGAATGAAAGTGGATGGGCAACTCTTTACAAAACTGCGGATGTTGTGGGTAAGGTGTCTGCTTTTGTGGCGTTTTCTGCGGGATTATTAAATATGACTACGTTGGGCGGTAAAGATGGGATATTGGTAAGACGCCAAGGTACTAATCCACAACTCACCCAGACTATGAATAGTGTAGGCGATGCAATTAACAAGGATACATATGTCAACAAACTGTACAAGTCTACTGGGAAGTTGGGTGATATTGTCGAGACAGAAGCAGCGGTCCGTAAAAAAATAATGGGCACAGAAGGCAAAATATGGAAAAGTGCGAAATATTTACAGCAGGCTGAAGAGTACATTGATAAAAACGGATCGAAGCGTTTGCCTATAAATGTCTCGGCTAATCAAGAGTGGTCTTGGAAAGAGATGAAATATGTAAATACCCACTAGATTTGCTTGACTTTTATGTTGGTTGGGTCAAAAATAAACGCGTGCAACACGTTGATGCGACTAACAACCGCGGAGTTTTACACAAAAACCCAAAAGTGAAAAAAGCAGGGTGGCACCGCGCGAAAAAATCTTAGCGCCCCTGTGTATGAAGATTTGAATTGGTGTCAATCGTTCTATTTTTTTTGGCACCGAAACAAAAAAGGGTGTAAAAAATGTTATCTTTGAAATCAAAATACAGAACGCACACTTGTGGCGAACTGACCGCCAAAAATGTTGGCGAAACTGTGACTTTGACGGGGTGGGTTCATCGTAAACGCGACCATGGCTCGCTTTTGTTTATTGACTTGCGCGATAATTACGGCATAACCCAGGTCGTTCTTGATGGTGGAAACGACGATTTGGAACGCGTGCGTCCTGAGTCTGTATTGCAAATCGTTGGAAAAGTGGTTGCGCGTGATGCTTCACAAATAAATGATAAAATTCCTACGGGTGAAATAGAGATTCAGGTGGAAAAGTGGGACGTTTTGACAAGTGCAGAAGTTTTGCCTTTCCAGGTTTTTGGCGATGAAGATACAAGCGAAGAATTGCGTTATAAATACCGCTTCCTTGATTTGCGTCGTGAAAAATTGCATCACAATATTTTGATGCGCAACAAGATGATAAAGTGGATGCGCGATAAAATGTGGGAACTTGGGTTTTCGGAATTCCAAACTCCGTTGCTTACAGCCGATTCCCCCGAGGGCGCTCGTTGCTTCTTGGTTCCATCGCGTTTGAATCATGGGAAATTTTATGCATTACCCCAGGCTCCACAAATGTTTAAACAGTTGTTGCAGGTTGCGGGTTTTGACAGATATTTCCAAATCGCGCCTTGCTTCCGCGATGAAGATTTGCGTTCTGACCGTTTGTTGGAATTCTATCAGTTAGATGTGGAAATGTCGTTCGTAGATTTGCCAGAAATCCAAAAAGTTGGCGAAATCGTTATCCCAGAACTTATAAAAACATTTGCGCCAGATGCTAATGTTTATCCGGAAATTCCACATATTTCATTTGATGATGCTATGTTGAAATACGGGAGCGACAAGCCAGATTTGCGCAATCCTATTTTAATAAGCGATGTGACCGATATTTTCCGCGGTTCGGAATTTGGAATCTTTGCTAGCGCGGTTGAAAATGGCGCGGTAGTGCGTGCAATACCGGCACCAAAAAGTGCGGATAAACCACGTTCATGGTTTGATAAACTTACCGAATACGCAACAAAAGAATTGGGTTTGGGCGGTTTGGCATATATCGTATTTGCCGAAGAACCCAAAGGTCCAGTTGCGAAAAAACTTGATGCCGAACGTATTGCCAAATTGCATGAAATTGCTGGTGATAATTCTTCGTTGTTCTTTGTTTGTGACAATGTCGATGTGGCCGCCAAGTCGGCGGGTAAAATCCGTAACAAACTTGGTGCGGATTTGGGATTAATAAACCCACGTGACTTTGCGATTTGTTGGGTTGATGAATTCCCATTCTTTGAACCGGACGAGGAACGCGGTGGTGCACCAATGTTCACACACAACCCGTTTTCATACCCGCTTGCCACATTGCAAGAACTGGAAACAAAAGACCCGTTCACAATCAAGGCAGCACAGTTTGATATGGTTATAAATGGTATTGAAATGTGCAGTGGTGGGCTTCGCAATTATAACCCCGAAGTTATGAAAAAATGTTTTGATATTGCGGGTTATCCTATTGAAGCAGTGGAAAAGAATTTCAGTGCTTTGTACACCGCATTCAAATATGGTGCCCCACCACACGGTGGTTTCGGTTTTGGTATAGATCGTTTGATTTCCGAAATTTTGGGTACCGGTGAAAGTTTACGTGAAACCGTAGCATTCCCAGCCAACCAACGTGGTCAGGATTTATTGATGGGTTCACCGAACGAAGTAACCGAACAGCAACTTCGCGATGTTCATATCCAAATTCGTAAAAAGAACTAATCATAAAAAATATTCCCCCACATTCTTGTGGGGGATTTTTTTGTTTTTTTTAACAAGTACAATATGATATAATATTCCTAAATGGTGTGGGGGAAAACTTTGCGCAAAATCGGTTTGTTTAGCATGATATTTATTCTGTCTGGTGTATCGGCACACGCCGCTCCGGTGGCATCGCTTGATGATACCCTTCGCGCAACATATATGGCATGTTTTGGCATAGATGAAGAATTAAAACCATTAAAGGTCAAGGCGGGAATAAACACTGCGGTTACTGCGGTTGGAACTGCTGCTGGTGCGGGGGCGTTGGCCACGGGTTTGGTAAAAAAGAAAACCGATAAAGAAATCGAAGAACTGGAAAAGAAACTTGCGGAAATACATGAACGTGAACGTAATGGCGAATACGCCACCCCAACTGAGGATGAAATAGAAGCATTTATAAATGCGGAGTTTGACTTTGGTACAACAAATACCGCATCTAGCGGTCCAAGTGAAGCGGATCAGATACAAGCAGAAATAGACGAAAAAACGAAAAAATCCATCAAACTTGGAAATTGGCGCACAGGGTTATTGGCTGGTAATACCGCAACAAATATAGCGGGTGCGGTTATAGCAGGAACCAACAAGGTCAAGGGTGATTTAGAAGCACAAATAAAAGATTGTATAGCGGCGGTGGGTGAACTTCGTCGTGCGGTAGGACGTGCGGAAATAGAGCAAGAGGGTGATATAAGCGAAGCCAAGGGAATATTAAACGCATGTGCAAAATATGAAACAATAGATATAAGCAAGATAAACAACCGTGCGACTGGTGCAATGGTGTCATCCAGTGTTGGGGCCGCGACTGGTGTGGCGGGGACAATAAGCAGTATATTTGCGAATAGCAAGAAAGTAAGAAACGATAATAGCGATGCCGGTAAAAAGAAAGAAAAGGGATTAAACACGGCCACTAATGTATTAGCTGGGGCGTCTACGCTTGCTAGTGGAACTGCAACGGTATTTAACGCAACGCAAATCAAAGCGATAAAAGATGTATCTGCGGTTGCCGCTGAATGTACGGGGGCATTGCAATAATGAGAAAATTATTAAAAATATTTTTTGCTTTTATATTATTTGTGCCGCCGGTAATTGCGGGACCGGGGGATGGAAATCTTGCTAGTTCTCCTAATATGGCTCTTAGTCCAACAATAAGTAAAATTAGAGCAGAGTCAAATGGGGGACAAGATCCGTATGCGTATCTTCAAATGTATAAAGATCCCAAGGTTCGAGAACAAAAATTGCAAGAACAATGGGACAAAGATCGTAACGCTGTCCCAACGGCTTCTCAGCAGGTTGCCGCATATAGTGGTGTAACTTGTATTCATATAAGTGAAATAGGGGTAAATGTCGCCGTGAAGTCGCTTGTAAAAAAATATCGTGCGAATTTATCACCTGCTGGTCAAACGGACATTGTAGATGAAGCTATGTACGAGTTTTACAGAAACTATGATGTTGCGGATGCTAAAATATGCCACAAAACAATTTGGAATATGTGCAAGATAATACTTACAGATAGTATGCTTAAAAATAGTGAGTCTGAATTTGTGACCAAATGCAAGGATATAAAGGCGCAACTTGCGTATACTATGCAGTTCCCTGCATCATGTAACGGCAAGGGAGGAAACTGTGATAAGCAATTTGCCGATGGTATAAAGGTTCAACCCCGTGAAGGAAAGGGGTTGGTGGAGTTATGGACACAAGTAAAACAACCGAATAAATCGGTTTATTGTTCTAACAACATAAAAACGCGCAATAATCAAGATTATCTTGGATGTAAACTTACTGATGGAACAAGTTTGTGGAATTACGAGTTTGAATTTGATTCATTAGATAAGTCCATTGACAGCAGTATTCGTGAGTCTGTGATACAAGCGGGTGTGCCTATTTTATGGCCAAATAAACCAATAAATATTATAGATACAGGCAGTTACAATGATAAAAAAGCTATAGTTACTGGGGTTTCTGGGGATGCGTGTACGAAATATAATAAAAATATAAATGATATTTTTGGTGGGTACGCAAAAGCGACAGCCAACGGTTGTGAAAGTATGTGGCATCCGGAACACATGGTTTATGCTAAACACGACTTTGATGCAAATGATTTTGGAACAAGTTTTGAGGTCTTTCGTGAATTACAAATAAAAAACGTCAACGAGTTGGATATATTATTTACAACGTATTTGACCAATAAAGCCGAACAACGCGGTAAATATCTTACCAATGTACACTGTGATAAGACACCGGGTGATCTTTCACGTGATACCGAGTTTACAAGAAATTTCGAAAACTGGGAAATGTTTAAAGACCATTATAAATATATACGTTGTTATGGTACATATAATGATAAAGTTTTAACAGAAGATTTTATATTTACTGATACATCTGAAGCCAACACCACACGTGCTAATGCGGGTTTGAGTGGTTTTAAATGTGTCACAAAAAATGGCGGAATCTTTGATGGTGAGCATTGTAGTGGAATTAGTAGAGATGTTTGTGAAAAGGAACCCAAAACACGTTGGGATAAAGACTTGGAAGTTTGTGTATTAGAAGATGCCGAACTTATTTCCAAATGGGATTATGCACGTAATACAACGATAAAGTGGGTAAGTACGGTTGCTGGGGTGACGATAGCTGTGGTTGCTGCACTACCTACTGGGGGAACATCTATAATGGGAGTTGTCGCGGCACTTGGTGCAACAACGGCAGCCGTGGGGCAAGGGGTAAGCCAATATGCCCAAGATGAAGCGAATAGCCAAATACAAAAGGTGCTAAGTATGGTTGGACCATATAAATCTTCATGTGAACGTAATGGCGAAGATTGTGACCTTTGTGTTCATGGATTGACTATGGGGGCAATGGCATATGGTTCGTTGTTAAATGCCCAAAATAGCGCAGCTACGGATGAAGCATTAGCATCGTGTGCTTCAAAATGGGTTGATAATGATCCTGAATCGTTTGAGCTTATGGCAAGTAAATTACAAGAAAGTGGGATAGAACCGGAAAGATTAAAAGATTTAAAGTCAACGGGGGATACGATGATGCTTATTGGTGGTGCGGTCGCTTTTGCCGCCGGATTAACAAAATTAGCAGGATTTGATAAAATAATCCCTGATAAATCACCAAGTAAAATAAAATTGTTTTTTGATAAATTAAGTGATGGTTTTAATAAAACAAAAGTTGGGCAAGGTGTAAAAAAGGTTACCGATACAAAAATTTATGAGAAAGCCGATTTTACACAGCAACAAGTACGCTATGGTAGAAATCGTATACAGAAACTTGCTGATTATTCGGCAAGGTTAGAGAGAACGTTTGGAATATAAGGTTAGGGGTTATTTTTCGGTTGACTTTGTTCAAAAATACATATAGAATATCTGTCGCAGTTCTGGGGTTGTAGCTCAGTTGATAGAGCACCTGATTTGCATTCAGGGGGTCGTGGGTTTGAGTCCCATCAGCTCCACCAGGTTTTCGCCAAAGTGTTTATAATGGTGAATGGGATAACAAAAAGATGATTCGCTAAAGGGGGTGAATAGGGTATGGTTAAAGTTCTGGTTCGTGATAATAATGTTGAACAAGCATTACGTGTTGCGAAACGCAAATCTCAAAAAGAGGGTTTGTATCGTGAATCCAAGGAACGTCAACGCTATGAAAAACCTACTACAAAGCGTAAACGTAAAAAAGAAGAAGCCATTCGCAACGAAAAGAAACGGCAATCAAAACAAAGAATGGTTTTCGGTTTCTAAAAATTCGACCGCCTTTTGGGGCGGTTTTTTTATTGGTGTTTGATGGTAATCCTAGGCATTTGTTCGTGTTGTTGCTTGTGGCGCATAGGTGTATAATGTTTGTGTCGTAAAAGACAAAAACAGCAAACAAAAACTACGGAGAAAAAAATGAAAGGATTAACAGATTATGTTTTGGCGCCCTTGACATTTATTGGTGCTATAAACTGGGGTTTAATTGGTATATTTGGTTTTGATTTGGTTGCATGGTTATTTGGCCCGGCGACACTTGTAAGCAATATTGTTTACGCACTTGTTGGTATTGCAGCGGTTGTGTGGCTGATTATTATGTTCATAGATAAACCAATCAAATAATTAACCGCCCTTGTGGCGGTTTTTTATTGTATCGCATCGTGGAATATTTCCGCCGGAATTGTTCCGCCAGTTATTTTAGGGGACATCGGGCTAAAATCATCGTTTCCAACCCACACCCCAAGCACTATTTTATCCGTTGCACCAACAAACCAAGCGTCACGGTTATTGTTGCTGGTGCCCGTCTTTCCGCCAATTACACCGTCCGCTAAGGCACGATGCCCAGTTCCGCCAACTGCGACAACATCACTTAAAAGGTGGGTTATGTGTTCAACCGTTTCTGGGGATAATATTCTTATTGTTTCGGACGGATTACGTTCGTAAAGGATTTCGCCATTTGCGGTGGTAATTTTTGTAATGGAATATGGATGAACGGACATTCCGTTATTAAATATGACAGCATAAATGGTTGTTAAATCAACCAAACTCATTTCCGAAGCGCCAAGAACAGTTGAATATTCACGATTCAAACGTGCGCCAACGCCCATACGTGCCGCCATATCAAGTACAGAATTTAATCCATATTTAGCGGTTAATTTTATTGGAACAGAATTTACGCTTTTTGCAAAGGCGGTTGCCAAGCTTATATCGCCATAATATTTTTCATTGTAATTTTTAGGGTTATAATCACCAACCGAAAATTGTGAATCGGTTACAATATCTGTTGGGGTCATACCGTTTTCCAATGCAACAAGGTAAACCACTGGTTTGAATGCGCTGCCTGGTTGACGACGGGCGGTTGCACGATTAAATTGGCTTGATTGATAATCGGTCCCACCAACCATTGCACGTATTGCGCCATCACGATCCAATGCCACAGATGCCCCTTGGTATTCGGTTAAATGATTGCGAACAACATTGTTTAACTTGTTTTGTAATTTTGTATCCAGTGTTGTGTAAATGTACAAGTCTGTTTCCATAGAACCAATTCTTGATGCTAATTCTTCGGTCACAAAATCGGTCCAATAACGATAAATATTTGTGTCATTTGTTGGTGCCGCTGGTTTTAATTGCGTTGCGGCCTTGCGGGCGGTATCTAAATCAATATAACCTTGGCGGACCATTTCTTGCAAAATAACGCGTGCACGCATTATGTTACGTTCGGGGTTACGTAAAGGACTGTACGAAGTAGGGGCTTTTAACATGGCTGCTATTTGTGCCGATTGAGCAAGCGATAATTTTGTAGCGGGAATATGGAACATGGTGCGAGCAGCGGCATCAAGTCCACGTAAACCGCCGACAAGCGATACGCGATTCATATACAAATCCAAGATTTGATTTTTTGTGAAACGGTTTTCCAGCCAATGCGACAAAATAAGTTCTTGGACCTTGCGAGAGATTTTTTTATCACGTGAAAGAAATATATTTTTTGCGGTTTGTTGTGTGATGGATGAACCGCCGACTGCAAAACGGCCCTTTATTATGTTAGAAATTACGGCACGAAATAGGGAACGTGTATCAATTGGACCGTGTTCAAAGAATCTTTTGTCTTCAATAGCAACAATGGTTTGCCAAACATAGGGTGGCAATGTTTCAACCGATACGGGTGTTTCCATGATTTTATTAGCACTGCGGATTTCGTTATTATCTTTATCCATAAAAACAATAGCAGCGGGGCGTGTTTCGTGTAAAATCGCGTCCAAGGATGGCATTTTGAAATAAATAATCGCGACATAAATACCAATACCAACCAAAACAAAAGCAAATAAATTCAAACAAACAAGAAACAACCGCCATCGCCAAGATAGTGGTTTCTTTTCGTCTTTTTTGTTTTTATTCGTTGCCATTATTTAACCCCCGCACGCGATAATGCGTCTTCAAAATCTTGTTCGCTCCATACGGTTATACCAAGTTCAGTAGCGCGTGCAAGTTTAGAGCCCGCTTCGGCACCAGCAAGAACGATATCCGTTTTGGGTGAAACGCTTGATTGCACATGTGCACCCATTTGTTCCAATAATTCACGTGCTTCGTCACGTGTGTAATTTACAAGTGTCCCAGTCAGGACAATTTTCTTGTCGGATAGTTCCGTTTTTATTGTTGTTGCCGTTGGATTTTTAATTTGAACGTGATTTAATAACGCATCCAACACGGCTATATTTCTTTCGTTGTTGAAAAAGGTTATTATTTCGTTTGCCATTATTTCGCCGATACCGTCAACTTTTAACAATTCGTATGTTTTTGCATAACGTAAAGAATCAATATCATGGAAATGTTGTGCAAGTAATTTAGCGGTTGCTTGCCCGATTTCGGGTATGCCAATTGCATAAATAAACCGGTGTAATTCGGGGGTGGATGCACCACGTATAGCATTATCCAAATTAGATAAGGATTTTATTCCAAAACCGTCTAATCTTTTTATTTCATCGCCGTGTTTTTTCACCAGTGTGAATATGTCGGCAGGATTGTCAATCCATCCCTTGCCAACAAATGTTTCAAGTTGTTTGGTGCCAAGACCGTCTATATCAAAACCATGTTTTGAAACGAAATGTTCAAGTTCGCCAATTCGTTGGGCAGGGCAGCCCAAACTGTTCACACAACGATGCGCCACCATACCTGATTCGCGTACAACCATGCCACCACATACAGGGCATACAGTTGGGAAAACAAAACTTTGGGATTCGGGTGTTGTTTCGGCAACATTTACTATTTGCGGAATAACATCACCAGCGCGTTGAATGGTAACCTTGTCACCAATTTTTACGCCAAGTCGAATGATTTCATCAGCATTGTGTAATGTCGCACGCGATACAACAACACCACCAATGTTTATTGGTTCAAGTTCTGCTACTGGGGTCAAAACACCAGTGCGTCCGACTTGAACGGTTATATCTCGTAAAGTAGTAACGGCACGTGCCGCGGGGAATTTATAAGCAATTTCCCACCGTGGACTGTTTGCGCGCGCGCCCATTTTTTCCTGGGTTGCTACGTCATTGACCTTGATGACCAAACCATCTATATCAAATGGTATATCGGCGCGTTCCAAGATGGTGTCATTATAAACATTTTGTATGTCGTCAACGGAATTTGCATGACGAGCCCAATGGGATGTCGTTTTAAATCCCCATGACTCGACAATGTCAAAATATTCAGATTGAGTTTTCCAATTCTTTTCGGATACTTCACCCCAAGTATAAGCAAATGCGGATAGTTTACGTGAAGCAGTGATTTTCGCATTTAGTTGGCGCAAAGAGCCTGCCGCCGCATTTCGTGGGTTGGCAAAAAGTTTTTCGCCGTGTTCTTCGGCGTTTTTATTTAATGCCAAAAAATCCGAGCGCAACATGTAAACTTCGCCGCGAACTTCCACCACATCAGGATATGTTCCATGCAATTGTTGTGGAATGTCAGGAATCGTTTTTAGATTTTCCGTGATGTCTTCGCCGGTGGTCCCACTGCCACGTGTTAGACCACGAACTAGTTTTCCATGTTCGTATCGTGCGGCATAAGATAAACCATCAACTTTTAATTCAATAAACAAATCCTTGTTGCCAAGTTTGTCAAACCAATCGCGGACTTCGTTAACATTGAAAACATCGGATATAGATAACATTGGAACCGAATGTGGGAAAGATTTAAATTTTGATGCGACGGGGGCCCCGACATGAGTAGATGCGCCGTTTCTTGCAAGTTCGGGATATTCTTCTTCTATTTCAAGTGCGCGTTTTTTCGCGGTATCATATGTCGCGTCATCAACGATAGGGGCATCATTTTGATGGTATGCAATATCCCATTCAGTTAGTTTTTTTATTAAATCTGCGTGCTCGGCACGGATAAAAAGGTCTGGTATCTTAGTCATATACCAATTATAAAAAAAATGCCAAAATAACACAATTGAAAAAAACGAAAAATATGTTATAATTTTAAGTGAACAGATAAGAAAACAAAGGTGAAAACATGGCCATGATTTATTGTCGTGAATGCGGTAAAAAATATTCGGATAGGGCTAAAGCGTGCCCTAAATGTGGTTATCAAGACAAAATGAATTTAAACCTTGAAAAGAATATCATAGTATATTTGTTATTAACATGGTTTTTGGGGTTCGTTGGGGTTCATAAGTTTTATGTTGGTAAAAACAGCCAAGGTGTTGCGATGCTTATTATGGGAACAATCGGATGGCTTTTAATTATACCAGGGATAGTTTCGTTGTTTTGGGCTTTGATCGATTTTATTATTGGAATTTGTAATATCAGCACCCCCGAAAAGATATTCAAAAAATAAATAAAGACCCGCTAAAATGCGGGTCTTTTCATTTTTATTGTATGTTTATTCTTGTTCTAATGCATCAAGACCTTTTAACAAAATATCTTTCAATTCGTTTGGCAACATACCCGTTGTGGAATAACCACAATCAACGTGATGAACTTCACCAGTAACAGCACTGGATAAATCGCTGAACAAATATAAAGCAGCCCCAGAAACATCTTCCAAAGTCATATTACGACGCAATGGTGTTTGACCAGCATTTAAACGTAACATAGATTTAATGCCACCAACACCACTGGATGCTAGGGTTAAAATGGGGCCCGCGCTGATAGCGTTAATACGGATTTTGTCGCGACCTAAATCGGATGCTAAATAACGAACCGATGAATCCAATGCGGATTTAGCGACACCCATAACGTTATAGTTTGGAACGGATTTTTCGCCACCAAAATAGGTAAGGGTGACAATACTACCGCCGTTGGACATTAATTTAGATGCACGACGTGTTAAATCAATTAAAGAATAGACAGAAATGTCCATTGTGTTTTTGAAATTATCGCGGGTTGTATCAGCATAACGTCCCATCAATTCATTTTTGTCAGAAAACGCGATGGCGTGCAACATCCCGTCCAAATGTCCCCATTCTTTTTCAATATTAGCGAACAAAGAATCCATTTGTTCATCGTTTTGAACATTGCATTCCTGAACAAATTTTGCCCCAATAGATTCAGCCAATGGACGAACACGCTTTTCCAATGCTGGCATAGCATATGGCATAGCGATTTCCGCGCCTTCATCGTGTGCGCGTTTTGCAATAGCCCAAGCCATGGACCAGTCATTTGCCACACCTGTAATTAATAATTTTTTTCCTTTTAATAACATGATACTTCCTTTTTGTTATCAACACGTTTAAATATAACACTCAAAACACCAATGGACAACAACTATTATTTTGTTTGGTGTTTTGGGTAATATGGTTTTATGCAAGTGCACCAACCGACATTGTTATACGACGAATGCCACTGCTAATAGATTTTTCTTTGTTTATTTTCGCGTGAAGGATTTCACCCGTATGATTTACATGTGTGCCACCACACAATTCACAAGAAACATCACCAGCAGTAATAACGCGAACAACATTACCATATTTTTCACCAAACAAAGCCATGGCACCGCGTTTTTTTGCTTCTTCGATAGGCATTTCTTCGTGTAATACTGGCATATCCGCTTTTATCCAATCGTTGACAAGGTTTTCAACCGCTGTTTTTTCTTCTTCGGTCATGGCGCGTCCAAAGGAAAAGTCAAACCGGACGGAATCTGGACTTACCTTGGAACCACGTTGTTCCACATCGGTATTTAATATTTTACGCAAAGCCGCTTGCAACAAATGTGTTGCTGTATGGGCGCGTGCCGTTTGTGCGCGAATATTGGTATCAATTACTGTTTCAACCGTATCACCAACAGATACTTTTTCGGTGACAATTCCACGGTGTAACACAATGTTATTTGCGCGTGATGCTTCACTAATTTTTACAAGCACTTTGTCGCCTTGTTTTAATTCGCCCATGTCACCAACTTGACCACCTTGGGTTCCATAAAAGTTTGTTTTATCCAATGCGATTTCTACTTCGTCACCAGCGTTTGCAGAATCTACAAATTCGCCGTTGTGCAAAATCGCAAGAACATTAGATTGTAAATTTGTGTCAGGTTTATATTTTGATGTATCTTGGGTTGCAGGTAGTTCGTTTCTTGATTCCCATAATACTTTTGTTCCCTTGGTGTTTGCGCGACTACGTTCTTTTTGTTCAGCCATGGCGCGTTCAAATTCGGGAACATCAACAGAAATGTTTTTATCGCGTAAAATCATTTGTGTTAAGTCAAGCGGAAATCCGTAAGTATCAAACAATTTGAATGCTATTGCTCCAGGTAAAACATTATTGTTGATTTTTGGAATTTCTGTTTCTAATAATTTGATGCCGTTTTGTAACATATCTGCGAAAGCGTTTTCTTCATTAGTAATGATTTCAACAACACGCTTTTCATTTTTTGCTAATTCCGGATATGTATCACCCATTTCATTAACCAATGCAGGATAAAGTTTTGATAATAATGCGCCATTGTGTCCCAAAATTTGTCCGTGACGCATAGCGCGACGTAAAATGCGACGGATAACATAACCACGATCGGTATTAGATGGGGTGACACCATCGGCAATTGCGAAACCAACCGCACGCAAGTGGTCCGTAATAACCTTGAAACTTGTAATATTGTCCGTGGTTTCACGAACGCCTGTTAAATCACTAACAGCTTGTTTTAAATTTGTGAACAAATCCGTGTCATAATTATCGGTTTTTCCTTGTACCATTGCCGCCCAACGTTCCAAACCAGCACCAGTATCAACGTTTTTGTTCGGTAATGGTGTTAAATTTCCGTTGGCATCGCGATTATATTGCATAAATACATTGTTCCAAATTTCCGCATAGCGGCCACCGTCTTCATCAGGTGTCCCAGGTAATCCCCCGGGCATATTTTCACCAAAATCATAAAATATTTCAGTACAAGGACCGCATGGACCGGTATCGCCAGCAGACCACCAATTGTCTTTACCAAGGCGAATGGCTTCTTTGCCAGCAATTTTTTTCCAAAGCATAGCGGCTTCATCGTCTGATTCGTGCGCGGTTACAACTAAACGCTTTGGATCAATACCAATAACATTGGTCAATAAGTCCCAAGACATTTCCATTGCACCTTCTTTGAAATAGTCACCAAAAGACCAATTTCCCAACATTTCAAAGAATGTATGATGACGACCGTCCATACCGACATCTTCCAAATCATTATGTTTTCCACCGGCGCGAATACATTTTTGTACATCAGCAATACGGGGTGCCAAAGGTTGTTCTTCGCCCAAAAACATTTTTTTCCATGGAACCATACCGGCGACAGTAAACAACAGTGTCGGGTCATCAGGGATAAGTGATGCAGAAGGTACAATTTTGTGCCCATGTTGTTTGAAATAATCTAAAAAAAGAGTCCGTATTTCGTTGTAGGTCATATCAAAAATCCTTGTTTTTTGTTCGTTGGGCGAATTATAGAACTTTATTGCTTGGGCGCAACAATATTTTCCGTGACAGCGTCTTGAAATAATTTTGTAAATACTTCATGTGCATCTTTGTTGAACGCTTTGCGAACATTATCGGTCGCGATACGTTGTTTGTACTTGGTCACATAGCGTCCAAAATGTATAACAATATAGTTTGTTTTATTCATATAAATTGCTGACATAAAAGGATATTTTTCACGAACAAATATATTTAATCCGTTCCATAAAATTTCGCCCACATTCAAGCGATATTTTAATTCTTTGGCAATTTCATTAATGCGTGGCAAAAGCGGGCGGATAAAATCGGCATATTCAAATAATACCTTTGCGCGCACCCAAGTTCCACGGATATCAAAATGTGCCCCCGTTGTGCCATATTCGGTTCCAGATACCCACGTGCGGTTTATTCTGAAAAAATCGGCAAAATTATTTTTTAATGTGGTTGCATTTTGAATAATGGCGAAATTTTCATCCGCAACAGTTGGAATATTCGCATCTAATAAAACATCACCATCATCAAGAAAAGTAATCCAATTGGGTTTAAAGTTTTTTGATTTGATAAAATCAAGAATTGTTAACCGTGCAGCCCATTCGCCAAAATTTTTATCGGTGTTTATTATGTACAGAGGACCGTGCCAACCAAGTTTGCGAATGGTTCTTTTTGTTAGTTTTTTTTCGGGATTATCATTATGGATAACAAGTGTAAAATTACGCCCAAGTTTACCAATCATCGGCACCGAAACATTTAATGTTTCTAAATCAAACGTGGTTAATCCAATAAAAATGCGTGTTTTCTTATTAAACATACTGAACATTGTAAATAAATCTTTCTAAAATTGCAATTGGTTAGTTTTTTATGGTATAATTGATAAAAAGAATAAGGATTTGTCCATGAAATCAGTAAAAGGCACTTTTATGTTGGTCATTATTTTAATAGTGACCGTAATATTGATGGCTTCATTTGGTTTGTATTTTAATGATAAACCACCAATTGAATTACCTGCGGACGCCCGTGGTTCGACTTTGTTTATATGCCCAGCCGCAAGCAATATTTGGGACGGTATAGCCCAGGGTTTAATGGGGCTCAAGCGTTATTTCGTGATGGGTTTGTTCTTTGGTATAATAATTTTATCCATATTTTGGGGGTGGCGGTTGTATCAAAGTTTGGTTAAAAACAAGGTGGAAAAAGCCGATTACAAGAATGTTTGGTCTATAACCAAGGGATTTTTCTGGGTTTGTGTGGTTTTAATATTGCTTATACACACACCTAATTATTATCGTGGGGTAAGGGTAAATAACACCTCGGAATATTGGGTTTTGTGCGAAAATACATCGCCAGATGCACAACCTGTTTCCGTGTCAAAAGTGTCCGTAAAATAAAAAAACTTTTTTTGTCTTGACTTAAATGGCGGAATTCTTTACGATTCGTTCAAGCAGTTGGGGCAACGTCCCTAGAAACAAGCAATAACCGAATAGGTTAAAATAAAAAGTCAAGTTTTTAGAGACATTGCCGACATACTGCTAAGACACCTTAAATAAATTTATGAAAGGAGAATATCATGAATAAACAACAATTGATTGAAGCTATCGCTAACGAAGTTGATGTAACAAAAGCAACAGCTGCTGCTTGCTTGGATGCTTTCATTAACTCTGTCACCAAAGTATTGAAAAAGAAAGGCGACGTTCGTTTGGTTGGCTTTGGTACATTCACAACAGCTAAACGCAAAGCAACAACAGGTCGCAATCCTCAAACAGGTGACCCAATCAAAATTCCGTCTTCTGTTCAACCTAAATTCAAACCTGGTAAAGCTTTGAAAGATGCTTTGAATTAATGAAAATATGGTTTATCCATAAAAGCAACACCGCCACAAAGGCGGTGTTTTTCTTTTTTAAGTTGAATTTTTTGCGGTTTTTATGTAAACTTTTACAGAATGTTTATATAGTTATATGGGGTTTAGTATGAAAAACGATTTGATAAAAGAATTAGAGCAACGTGGCTTTATAAACCAATCATCTAACATGGATGGGTTAAATGAACGATTGAATCAGGGACCATTGACGGCATATCTTGGGTCTGATCCTACGGCTGATTCTTTACATGTTGGGCATTTAGTACCCGTTATGATGGCACGTTGGTTCCAAAAATATGGTCATCGTCCACTCATGTTGGTTGGTGGTGCAACGGGACGCATTGGTGACCCGTCGGGGCGTGATACGGGGCGTCCGATGATGGATGAAGAAACACTTGCAACAAATATTGCGGGGTTAAAGAAATCGTATTCTAAATTTCTGGATTTTAATAATGGCAAAAATGGCGCCATTATAGTTGATAACTATGATTGGATGAAAAAGTACAGCCATTTGGATTTCTTGGCAGAATTCGGGACAGATTTTACTGTTCCGCGTATGCTTTCAATGGAAAGTGTTCGTCGTCGTTTGGAAAATGGCATGACCTTTTTGGAATTTAACTATATGACATTTCAAGCGGTTGATTTTTTAACATTGTATAAAGAATATGGGTGTGAATTGCAATTATGTGGTGCCGACCAATGGGGAAATTCCATTATGGGGT
>Ga0310696_10003405_pt1 | contig 19888 bp, 14 predicted proteins | sample AusTroGonzalo_MG_4_FD_203885 | JGI IMG/M metagenome (GOLD analysis project Ga0310696, IMG submission 203885) | Bovine rumen microbial communities from tropical cattle in Woodstock, Queensland, Australia - Gonzalo_02 (v2) (version 2) | ecosystem: Host-associated > Mammals > Digestive system >... | reverse complement strand
AGACCTGAAGGCTGGCGAATGGGTCAACGAAAACAATTTAAAGACCAACCTATCAGGAACACTCGAATACACATATCAGCCTGTAGACGAGAAACTTACCATAAAAAACGAGAACCGTACCTTTAAAGGATTTCTGCGCAAGAACGGTCAAGTTGGCGTGCGCAACGAGATATGGATCGTGCCCACCGTAGGATGCGTGAACGGCATTGCCGAACGGTTAGCTAAGCAGCTACGCCAGGAAATTGGTCTTGGCAGCGATCCTGCATCCAAGGCCATCGACAACGTGTATGCGTGGCACCACAACTATGGCTGTTCACAGCTTTCAGGCGACCACGAAAACACACGCAAAGTGCTCCGCGACATCGTGCTCCACCCCAACGCTGGTGCCGTATTGGTATTAGGATTGGGCTGCGAGAACAACCAGCCTGACCAATTCATGGAGATGCTGGGCGACTACGACAAAGAACGCATTCGCCTGCTCGTCACCCAGAAAGTAGAGGGCGATGAAGTAGAAGAAGGCATGAAAATCTTACGCGAACTCTACGCCATTGCCAACAAAGACAAGCGGCAGGACGTGCCTGTTTCCAAACTTCGTGTGGGTTTGAAATGTGGTGGCAGCGACGGTTTCTCTGGCATTACCGCCAACCCGCTTGTAGGAGAGTTCAGCGACTGGTTGGTAGCCCAAGGCGGAACAAGCGTGCTGACCGAAGTTCCTGAGATGTTTGGTGCTGAAACCATTCTTATGAACCGTTGCGAAACGCCTGAACTATTTGAGAAGACCGTTTCGCTCATCAATAATTTCAAGGAATATTTCCTTTCGCATGGCGAACCCGTGGGTGAGAATCCCTCACCTGGCAACAAAGCCGGCGGCATCTCCACGTTGGAAGACAAGGCCTTGGGATGCACCCAGAAATGCGGACGCGCACCAGTATCGGGCGTGATGGAGTACGGCGACCGCCTTACAACTTCAGGACTCAATCTGCTCTCAGCTCCTGGCAACGATCTGGTAGCAGCTACCGCGCTTGCTTCGTGTGGTTGTCACATTGTGCTCTTCACTACTGGACGCGGCACACCTTTCGGCACCTTTGTACCCACCATGAAGATAGCCACCAACCCCACCCTTGCCAAACGCAAGCCTAATTGGGTGGACTTCTCTGCTGGACAACTGGTTGAAGGACGCACCATGAACGAACTCGTGCCAGAGTTTATCAATAAAGTGCTGGCTGTTGCCTCAGGCGAATTGGCTCGAAATGAAGAAAACGACTATCGAGAAATATCGATTTTCAAGAACGGCGTAACCCTCTAAATTTCTCAACCCCAGAGCGCATTCTGGGGTTGTTTGCCTGCAAACGAATGATTAGCAAGAATCAAATCAAATACATAAAGCAGCTTGAGCTGAAAAAGCATCGCAATAGCGAACAATGCTTCGTCGCCGAGGGTCCCAAAGTGGTAGGCGATCTTCTGCGGCATGGCTATCAGCCAAAGATGATCTTTGCAACTCCCGACTACGAGCCAACCGTCCCTCTGAATTATGAAGTAATTACAGCCGACGAGCTTCAGAAAGTGAGTTTCTTGCAGCACCCACAACAGGTCATTGCCGTATTCCCCATTCCTCAACAGTCTTCTGAAACAAAACCAAAAGGATTGTGTTTGGCACTCGACGGTGTCCAAGACCCTGGGAATCTGGGCACCATTATCCGCATAGCCGACTGGTTTGGCATTGGCACCATCTATTGCTCGCCCGACACCGCCAACGTTTGGAATCCAAAGGTAGTACAGGCAACAATGGGCAGTATTGCGCGCGTGAACATTTTTTATACTGACCTTGTAGCTTTGCTTTCACAGACCACCCTACCCGTCTACGGTACTTTGCTCGATGGCAAAAATCTATACCAACAAGAGCTCTCAGCCGAAGGAATCATTGTAATGGGCAACGAGGGCAATGGTATCTCCCAACCCGTTCGGGCATTGGTCAATCATCGGCTTTTTATCCCCAGTTACCAGGAGGGTGAAACTGCCGAAAGCCTCAACGTAGCCGTAGCTACTGCCATCACCTGCGCCGAGTTCAGAAGAAGGAATGCCCTCTAACAAACAGAGTGCCCCGTTCATCCTTCCAAAAGCCATTCTATCAAAAAAGATAAGCAGTAAACTTTTTTGCAAAATAATTTGGTCGGTTCGATAAAAATCATTACCTTTGCACCCGCAAAAGCCGAAAGCGATTTGCTCATTGGCTCCCGCATTTGAGGAGAGTTGGCAGAGTGATCGATCGCGCTGGACTCGAAATCCGGTATACCCTTATGGGTATCGGGGGTTTGAATCCCTCACTCTCCGCAACAAAAAAAAAGAAGGTCCTTCAGAACCTTCTTTTTTCATTTCCATTAACGTTGAAGAACATTACATGTTCATACCACCGTCTACCTGAATCACCTGACCGCTAATGTAGCTTGACATATCGCTGGCAAGGAACGTTGCGCAGTTAGCAATATCCTCAACAGTACCACCACGACGGAGAGGAATCTTATTGCACCATTCTTTACGCACATCCTCGGGCAATGCCTGAGTCATTGCAGTATCAATGAAACCAGGAGCAATTGCATTAGCACGGATACCCTTGGGACCCATCTCCTGACCAATACTCTTGGCCAATGCAATCAAACCTGCCTTTGAAGCTGCGTAGTTAGCCTGTCCGGCATTGCCGTGCACACCTACTACAGAAGCCATGTTAATGATAGAACCACCACGCTGACGCATCATGACAGGTACACAGGCATGAATAAAATTGAAAGCCGACTTCAAGTTTACAGCAATTACAGCATCCCATTGCTGCTCGGTCATGCGCAGCATCAGTCCGTCCTTAGTAATACCTGCATTGTTCACCAATATATCGATGCTTCCAAACTCCTCCTTTACTGCCTTCACCACTTCCTCGGTCTGAGCAAAGTCGGCTGCATTCGATGCATAGCTCTTTGCCTTTACACCCAAAGCAGCGATTTCCTTTTCTGTCTCTTCATTGACAGCTAAGTCGGTGAATGCAATGTTTGCGCCTTCAGCGGCGAACTTAAGTGCGATAGCCTTTCCGATACCGCGTGCTGCACCTGTGATCAGCGCAGTCTTACCTTCTAATAATCCCATTTTCTTTTGTTTATTGTTATAATGAATCAAAAATGTTATCTTTTCATCTTGCCAAGTGCACCATACACAAATTTAGCCACCTGAGGCTTAGTCGCCTCTTCGGTCATTCCGTGGGCAATACGGCCGTAAATATAGGGGACTTCCAATCCCTTAATACAGTAGTGAGTAATATCAGCCACCAAATCCACGTTGTCGATATCAAACTCTCCGTCTTCCTTACCCTCGGCAAAAACGCGACGGAACAGTTCAACTTCAGCATCATCAAAATGCTTGCGAACCTTCTCGACCATCCATATATTACGAAAGAACTCGGCACGCAAATTACCATTGCGCACCACCGTCTCACGAATCATGCTCAGATGGGTATAAATCAGTTCGATAACCTTTTCCTGCGGACTGATCTTACGGGCTGCGACCTCATCAAGTTTGTCGCTCAGACGCTCCAACTCGGTCTCAATTACTGCATAGTAAATATCTTCCTTCGACTTGAAATAAGTATACAACGTGCGCCGACCTTTGCCCGAAGCTTGAGCAATATCGTTCATCGTAGTATTCTCGAGCCCATTCTTGGCAAACAGCTGGCGGGCTACATCGACCAACAATTGTCTTGTCTTGGATATCGACATGGGGATATTTACGATTGGTTTATTCTACAATTAGCAAGCCTCTTCATGGCATTGCACATGGCTTAATGCGTGTGCAAAAGTAGGTATTTTATTTGGAACTGACAAGTATTTTTGCAAAAAAAGTGCGCAAAAATAAAAAAGTTGAGCAAAAATTTGCATAGTTCGGAAAATATGCGTACCTTTGCACCCGCTTAAGAGAAACAACATCGCGGAGTGGAGCAGTTGGTAGCTCGCCAGGCTCATAACCTGGAGGTCGCACGTTCGAATCCTGCCTCCGCAACCAAATGAAGAGGAAAGCAGTCGAAAGACTGCTTTTATTGTTTTCAAACGTTTCTTCAACGCGCGTACGCACGCGTTATATTTTAAGGAGAACAAAATTGTAATAGACAGAATTAGAATAATGAAAATCAAAGATACTTGCCTGCTGTTCATCGTCCTACTGCTACCAATTGTAGTAGTACAGGCTCAGGTACTCCAGTTGCCAAACGACAGACCTTTGACATTACGTCCCCTGCTTCAGCAATTGGGCACTCAACTGCTTGAAGGCAAGAAAGGAAGTATTGTGGCCATACAGCCGGAGACAGGCGAGATTCTTTGTCTGGCCACACACAACGAGAACGACAGCGCAGATGTGAGACTGGCCATAGCCAAAGCCTATGCACCAGGTTCTACCATAAAAACAGCGCAGGCATTGATATTGTACAGCGAAGGACTCATTGACGAACACACATCGATAGCCTGCGACAATGGTTTCCTTGACGGCAACATCAAAGTTGGCTGCCACAAGCACCATTCTCCGCTAAAACTGAAAGACGCATTAGCTCAATCGTGCAACACATGGTTTATCAGCACGTTTATGTCGATGATCAACGACAATTTCCTGTATGAGAATGCCGATGAAGCCATCAATGTGTGGCGCGACTACATGAAAAGTATGGGATTAGGCGGTCCATTGGGTATTGACATGCGTGGCGAATTGGGGGGATTATTAGCCAATGCCAACTATCTGAAGCAACGCTACCCCGATGGCTGGACCGGTAAGACCATACTTTGGGCCGGTATGGGACAAGGCGACATCACGCTCACACCGCTACAAATGTGCAATCTGGCCGCAACATTGGCAAACCGAGGCTATTACTATCCACCACATATTCATCAAGCAACAGAACAGTATGCCCTACCCCAACGCTATCTGACCCGTCGCAACACTAAAGTGGATCCAAAGGCCTATAAGCCAGTTATAGCCGGTATGCGCCGTGCCGTAGAATCAGGTACTGCCGCCAGCATCAACACCGCCGCTTATCAAATATGCGGCAAAACAGGTACCATTGAGAATGCAGGAAAAGACCATTCGGCCTTCATTGGCTTTGCCCCCATGAATCATCCGAAGATAGCCATTGCCGTATATATAGAACACGGCGGCTTTGGAGCCGACTTGGCAGCACCGATTGCCTCGCTCATTATGGAGCTGTACTTGAAAGGAAAACTATCGAAAACATCACAGACAAAGGCCAAGCGACTGAGCGCCATCAACACGCTCGAAACGCAACAATAGCATTTCGGCCCAATATTTTTTGTCATATCGGAAAAAGTGTGTATCTTTGTGCGCCAAATAAAAATGTAACAAGCTATTATGCTGAAACATCTATACATCAGAAATTTCACTCTCATCGATACGCTCGATATTGATTTTAAGACAGGTTTTTCTGTTATTACGGGCGAAACAGGTGCAGGAAAGAGCATCGTGCTAGGTGCAATCGGGTTATTGCTTGGACAGCGTGCCGACTCGAAAAGTATCAAAACCGGTGCTGAAAAATGCATAATCGAAGCCAGCTTCGACCTATCCCGCTATCAAATGGAGTCATTCTTTGAGCACAACGACATAGAATATGATGCCACAGAATGCATTATCAGACGTGAACTGACTGCTGCAGGCAAGAGCAGAGCTTTCATCAACGACACCCCAGTGGCTCTCAGCATGCTGAAAGAACTGGGTGAACAACTCGTCGATGTACACTCACAGCACCAAAACCTATTGCTCGGTAAGCAAGACTTCCAAATGGAAGTAGTTGACATTATGGCCCATGATGCAGATATACTTACAGACTACCATGAGGCCTACACGCAGTACCAGAATGCCCGCCACGAGCTGCAGCAACTTAAGGACAATATAGAACGTAACCGACAACAAACCGATTTCCTGCAGTTTCAGTACGACGAGCTCACAGCCGCCCGTCTTTGCGAAGGTGAACAAGAAGAATTGGAGCAGCGCAGCGATACCATGCAGCATGCCGAAGAAATCAAAAGTGCGCTTTTCGAGGCCGACCACGCCTTGCAGGGAGAAGGCTCTGGCATTGTGGGTCAACTGAAAAGTGCCATCTCGGCCCTACGCAGCATTGAGAAAGTACTGCCTAATGCCACAGAACTTGCACCACGCATGGATAGCTGCTATATTGAACTGAAAGACATTGCGCAGGAAATTAGTAGTCTGACTGAAGATATTGACTTTAACCCGTCGGAGTTGGATACTATTAACACCCGATTAGACAAAATCTACGACTTACAGAAAAAATACCATGCCAACTCCGTAGGCGAACTGCTAAACAAGCAGAAAGAATTACAGCAAACCCTCAACGGCATTGAAAACAGCGAAGAAGCCCTTTCGGAGCTTCAAAAGAAGTTGGATGCCAACATGAAGGCATGCGAGGAGAAAGCCAACAAGCTTACAACGCAACGTCAAAAGGCCGCCAAGGAAATAGAAAAAGAGATGCAACGCCGACTAGTACCTCTGGGCATGCCTAACGTGCGTTTTAACGTGCAAATCACACAAGGTCAATTGGGGATCAATGGTCACGACAGTATTGCTTTCCTATTCAGCGCCAACACATCGACCCCAATGCAGCCAGTGGCCCAAGTTGCCTCGGGTGGTGAGATTGCACGTGTGATGCTTACGCTAAAAGCCCTTATCAGCGGAGCCGTAAAACTGCCCACCATTATCTTCGATGAGATTGACACCGGCGTGAGCGGAAAGATTGCCGAACAGATGGCACAGATTATGCAAGAGATGGGCCGAAACGAACGACAAGTGATTAGTATCACCCACCTTCCGCAGATTGCCGCTTTAGGCACCACGCATTATAAAGTGTTCAAGGAAGAAGCGAAAGAGGGAACCGTAAGCCATATGCAACTACTTAGCAACGAGGAGCGCATCAACGAAATTGCACAAATGCTTAGTGGTAGCGATGTAACCGATGCAGCCATAGCCAATGCCAAGCAGTTACTTGGCATATCATAAAGTGACAACGAATAAGAAATAAACAGAACGATGAATATTCAAAAAACAATACTTACTCTGACACTGATGCTGTCGTGCACCATCCTATTGGCACAGCCAGCATGGCAGAAGAAAACCAACAAGGCAATATTTTCACTTCGTACCTTTGCCGAGGACGGTACCCTCATTGCCAATGCCAATGGTTTCTTCGTATCACAAACAGGCGATGCCGTTAGTACTTATAGTCCCTTTAAAGGGGCTGTCAAGGCCATAGTAGTAGATGCCGCAGGCAAAGAGCATGAAGTCGATTGCATCTTAGGCGCCAACGACACCTACGATGTAATCAAATTTCATGTAGAAGGACTTAAGAAACAGGCACTTCTACCTATTACGCAACAATCGACTGGCAATGGAGCCACGGTATGGATGCAAACGGCACAGGGAAGTAAGAATTTGACGAAAGGGCACATAACGAAAGCCGAGAAATTCAACACAGAATACGACTACTATACTGTTGAACTACAAACAGCACAGGAAGCTGACGGCAGCCCGTTATTCAATGAAGAAGGACAAGTTGTGGGTATCATGCAGCATGCAGCCAAAGCCGATGATCCTCTACGCTATGCCGTATCAGCACGTTTTGCTGACAGTTTACGAATTACCGGTCTGAGCCTTAATTCTCCTGCCTTACGTGCCATACATATCAAGAAAGCACTTCCTAATGAACTCGACCAAGCTGTGCTCACTCTATATTTGGGCATCTCTTCGCTCGATTCGCTGAGTTTTGCATCTCTGGTAAACGATTTTATCATCAAATTTCCACAAGCCCCCGATGGCTATCAATACCGTGCCCAGTTAGCATTCAGTGGCCGTAATTTCACAGCTGCACAACAAGATATGGAAAAGGCCATCAGCGTAAGCAGCACAAACAAGGACGACGCACACTATGCCTATGCCCGTATGATTTGGCAAAAGGAACTGTATATGGCCGACCTACCCTATGAGCCATGGTCACTCCAAAAAGCCATTACAGAATGTGATGCTGCCTATGCCGAAAATGCACTTCCCATCTACCACCAACTGAAAGCGCAAGTACTTTTTACAAAAAAGGAATATGCTGAGGCATCGGCTATCTATGAGCAGCTGGCCACCACCAATCTGCGTTCTCCGGAACTATTCTTTGAAGCTTCGCGCTGCAAGCAAATGCAAGCCGACACATTGGGTCAACTTGCCTTACTCGACAGTGCCGTCAATACGTTTCGCAAACCCTATCTGAAAGAAGCGGCTCCCTATCTGCTCAGTCGCGCACAACTTTATCTCGATATGGGGAAGAATCGCGAGGCCGTGATGGATTTAAACGATTACGAGAACGTAATGAGCAGCTATGTTAATGACAACTTTTACTACTTACGCTTCCGTGCAGCACTTGGTGGACGCATGTATCAGCAGGCTCTTAACGACATTAATCATGCAATAGAGATCAACGACAAAAGTGATCTCTACTTGGTGGAAAAGGCTTCGCTGCAGGTACGCCTTGGCATGTACGACGAAGCCATTGAAACAGCCAACAAGAGTATTGCAATGGCACCTGAACATAGTGACGGTTATCTATTCCTTGGCCTGGCTCAATGTCTGAAAGGCAACAAAACCGAAGGAATGAAAAACCTAAAAAAAGCAGGTGAAATGGGCGACACACAAGCTGATGAGCTCATTGAGAAATATGCGAAATAACTGGTAAGCACAGTATAAAATATTATTTTCAGAACAGAAGCTTATGAATACAGAATATATCCTTTGCATCTTTGTGGCCGCTATGTTAGGCGGTGCAATCGGACTGGAACGCGAATACCGCGAGAAAGAAGCCGGATTTCGCACCCATTTCTTGGTAGGCTTAGGCAGTGCTCTTTTCATGGTGCTCTCCATGCATGGCTTCGATGGATTTGAAGCACAAACAGGAGTGATTATCCAACGCGATCCTGCACGTATGGCAGCACAGGTAGTGAGTGGTATCGGCTTTATCGGTGCCGGCACTATTATCTTCCAGAAAAACGTGGTGAAAGGTTTGACCACCGCCGCCGGCCTATGGGTTACTTCAGCTATTGGCATGGCCGCAGGAGTGGGCATGTATGGATTGGCTACAATGGCTACCGTTATGGTGCTGGTGTGCCTGGAAGCGATGAATCTGCTACACCATCATTTGTTCAAGCATTCTCATAAAGATAGTAATGAAAACGAGGATGGCAACGTAGAATAGTCGTTAAAAAAGGCTAAGCGCAAACAAAAATCAACCATCGCGTACTCCCTAACTCCAAACTCTTTTGTAACTTTGCACCCGTTTTTCACATCTCTATAGAAATGAAGCAATTAGAAGCTGTTCTTTTTGACCTGGACGGTGTAGTGTTCGATACAGAACCACAATACACCATTTTCTGGGGCGAGCAATGCAGAACTTATCACCCTGAAATTCCTGGACTGGAACATAAAATAAAAGGGCAAACACTTCAGGAAATTTACGACAGCTGGTGGTCGGGACCGTTGGAGGAAGAGCGTGAAGAGGTGACCCGTCGGCTCAATGAATATGAAGCACAGATGGACTATATCTATGTGAAAGGCTTCAAGGACTTTATTCTTGACCTGCGCCAGCATGGCGTAAAGACAGCTGTAGTAACCAGTTCCAACCAACCAAAGATGCAGAGTGTTTATAAGCATCGGCCTGAGTTCAAGGAACTGTTTGACGCCATACTCACCAGCGAAGACTTTACCGAAAGCAAACCCTCACCCGACTGTTACCTGAAGGCAGCCGCACGCTTTGGTGCAGCTCCGAAAGACTGTGTGGTGATGGAAGACAGCTTCAATGGTCTCAAATCTGGCCGCGCCGCCAACATGTGCGTAGTAGGCCTCACTACAACCAACTCCAAGGAAACAATTGCCGAATTGTCGGATATTCAGATAGCCGACTACGAAGGCTTGAACTATGAAAAGCTTGTAAGTTTAATCTAATCACAAAAAAGAAAAAGATGGCAGGATATTTAGTAAGCGACACACGCAAGGTAACAACACACCGCTTCATTGAAATGAAACAGAAAGGTGAGAAGATTTCTATGCTCACCTCTTATGACTATACGATGGCCGGCATTGTTGACAAAGCCGGTATTGACGGAATTCTGATTGGCGACTCTGCCTCGAACGTGATGGTGGGCAACTCTACGACCCTCCCCATGACGGTTGATCAGATGATTTATCATGCCCGCGCCGTAGTAAACGGCGTGAAGCGTGCCCTCGTAGTTTGCGACATGCCGTTCGGCTCTTATCAGACAGGTGTTCACGATGGTGTTTGCAATGCTATTCGAATCATGAAGGAAAGCGGTTGTGATGCCCTGAAGATGGAGGGTGGCATTGAGATCCTTGATACGGTCAAGGCAATTCTTGATGCTGGTATTCCTGTGATGGGCCATTTAGGTCTCACTCCCCAAAGCATCAACAAGTTTGGTACCTATGCTGTACGCGCCAAAGAAGAAGCTGAAGCCAACAAATTGCTTAGCGATGCAAAAGCGCTGACTGAAGCAGGCTGCTTCGCTATCACGCTTGAGAAGGTACCTGCTGCATTGGCAGAACGCGTCAGCAAATCCATTGATGTACCAACCATCGGTATCGGAGCAGGAAACCATTGCGACGGACAGATTCTAGTGGTAGCCGACATGCTGGGCATGACACAGGGCTTCTCACCCCGTTTCTTACGTCGCTATGCAGACTTAAACGGAGTGATTACCGAAGCTGTAGGCAACTATGTGACCGATGTCAAAAGCGGGGATTTCCCTAACGATAGCGAATCATATTAATCTGCCCCATTCATTTTTAAGATGAACACGCAAAATACGCCCATCCACATCACACAATGGCACGGAAGTTTCTGGCGCATGATTATGGCCAGCCTACTATTGTCGGTATCAGTAACAATCCTGATACCAACCCTTCCATTGTGGATGGAATATACGAACGGCCTGACAGCAGAAGAAACTGGATTGGCAATGGGAGCCTTCGCGCTGGGTCTTTATGTACCAGGCGGTTTCTGTTCGTATCTAGTACAACGTTTTCGTCGCAATTTAGTTTGTGTGTGGGCAGTCATGATTTTAGCAGCAACCATGGTGGCTCCACTCTATATGCACGGTGCATCGGTATGGGCAGTTTGCTTGCTGCGAGCAGTACAGGGCGCTGCGTTTGGACTTGCCGAAATGGTATTAGCATCCACATTGGTGATTGATGCCTGCAAGTCGGAACAACGTACGGAGGCCAACCATTCAGCAACCTGGTTCGGTCGTTTTGCCCTTTCTATCGGTCCAATGGTTGGACTGCTCATCATCTCGTTTACCGACTTTTTCACCGTGGCGATGGTAGCCTTAGGATGTTTGGCCCTCACCATTCTACTCATTTTGTCGGTTCATTTCCCCTTCCGTACCCCCGAAGATAATGTGCCACTCTGGTGTTTGGATCGTTTCTTCCTGATTCAGGGATTGCCCTTATTTCTCAACTTACTGCCCATTACTATTGCTGTGGGATTGCTGTGCTCTCTCAAAATCGATGCACAATTCTATGGCTTTATTATGATTGGTTTTCTTTTAGCTCTGCTGGCTCAGCGCTTTGTATTCCGCAATGCCGAGCTGAAAAGTGAGATTGTGTCAGGCCTGCTATTGTTTGGCGCCTCGCTTCTCATCATGATTCAGGCCCCCACTTCGGTGCTCACGGCTCCCATGTTAGGTTTAGGTATTGGTTTGGTTGGTTCGCGTTTTCTGCTGTTCTTCATCAAGCTAAGCCGCCACTGCAAGCGTGGCACAGCTCTCAGCACATTTATGCTGGCATGGGAAAGCGGACTAGCATTGGGTATTGGTATGGGCTTTGTTTATTTCGACAACACACATACACAGTTGCTCTATTGGGCCATCGGATTGGTAGTTGCTGCACTGATGCTCTATCTTCTGTGGGTGCACGATTGGTTTGTGAAGCACAAAAACCGATAAGAACGTGAACGCATTTGGAATAAAAAAACATAATTTTTCGGCAAAGAGTTCATATAACTGACAACTTATTTGTATCTTTGCATCAGTTTGATAACTTAAAAACATCTATACACAATGAAACAATTCAACGACAAGAACTTCGTACTTGAGACTGAAGTGGCTCAAGACCTGTATCACAACCATGCGGCCAAGATGCCCATCATCGACTACCATTGCCACCTGATTCCTGAAATGGTGACCAAAGACCATAAATTCAAGAGTATTACCGAACTATGGCTGGGTGGTGACCACTACAAGTGGCGTGCCATGCGCACCAATGGTGTTGAGGAACGCTATTGCACTGGTAAGGACACCACCGACTGGGAGAAGTTTGAGAAATGGGCAGAAACCGTACCTTATACTTTCCGCAACCCACTCTATCATTGGACCCATCTGGAGCTGAAGACAGCCTTTGGTATAGAGAAGCTGCTGTCACCCAAGACAGCCCGTGAGATTTTCGATGAGTGCAATGACAAACTGCAGAACGATCCTAACTTTACCGCCCGCGGATTGATGCGCCACTACAATGTGGAGTGCGTGTGTACAACCGATGATCCCGTTGACGACCTGCATAACCATATCGAGTATGCCAAGATACGTACAGAAAAGGATCCATTGATGATTCCCGCCTGGCGTCCTGACAAAGCAATGAATATCGAGAAGCCTGATTTTTCCAAATATGTAGAACAGTTGGCTCAGGTATCGGGTGTGAATATAGTGAAGTTTGCCGACATGATAGATGCACTGCAGAAGCGTCATGATTTCTTTGCCGCTCAGGGTTCCAAACTTTCCGATCATGGCATCGAAGAGTTCTACGACGAGGAATATACCGACTCACAGATTGAAACCATCTTTGAGAAAGCCATGCGCGGACAGCAACTCAGCAACTTTGAGGTGCGCCAATTCAAGCATTGCTTCTTGACCGTAATGGCCGAAATGGATGCTGATGCCGGCTGGACCCAGCAATTCCACTATGGAGCCATCCGCGACAACAACACTGCCATGTTCAATCAGCTGGGTCCCGACACCGGTTTCGACTCTATTGGCGAGTTCAACACCGCCAAAGCCATGTCGAAGTTCCTGAATAACCTGAACATGAAGGGCAAGCTCACACGTACCATTATATATACATTGAACCCTTGCGCCAATGAGGTGATTGCTACCATGCTTGGTAACTTCCAAGGAGGCGAACCCGGAAAGATTCAATTTGGTTCTGGTTGGTGGTTCAACGATCAGATGGACGGCATGATCAAGCAGATGAATGCCCTCTCGGTGTTGGGACTGCTCAGCCGTTTTGTAGGTATGCTCACCGATAGCCGTTCATTCCTTTCCTACCCGCGTCATGAGTATTTCCGCCGTATTCTCTGCAACCTTCTGGGCAACGACGTTGAGAAGGGATTGCTCCCCGACGACCGTGAAACTTTGGCACGCATGGTAGAGGACATTAGCTATAACAATGCACGCAGATATTTCAAATTCTACTAAAGAATCCTTGACAGAGAGCAGACAATTAAGGTCTGCTCTCTATTTTTATGTTTATTTTTTTGCATATTTGGGATTTTTGCTGTAATTTTGCAACCAAAATCAGAAAAAAACAAATGAGAACTGCTTGTAAACGTATTCTCCTGCCCCTTGTAGCCATAGCATTCACCATGCTGATGGGCAGTTGTGGTAGTACCAAGAATGTGGCATACCTCCAAAATAGCGATGAAGTCGACTTGACGCAGTCACAGTATTTATATGATGCTCGCATCATGCCAAAAGACCAGCTGACCATCACAGTGAGTACCACCGATGCCGAAGCTGCAATTCCCTTCAACTTGACGGTTCCTACCCCATATACTGTGAACCAGCGCTCCAGCTACTCTCAGGCTATGCTTCAGATGTATCTGGTAGACAACGATGGCAATATCAACTTCCCAATCATCGGTCAGATCCACCTTGGCGGCAAGACGAAGGCCGAGGCTGAGCAGATGATCCAGGAAAAGATTAGACCTTACATGGCCGACAGTCAAAACCCCATCGTAACGGTACGTATGTCAACCTATCAGATATCGGTACTCGGTGAAGTGGCCCGCCCTGGTTCATTCTCAGTAAGTCGTGAGAAGATTACAATCTTGGAGGCACTTGCACAAGCCGGTGATTTGACTATCTACGGTCAGCGTGAAAACGTGAAGCTGATACGTGAGGATGCGCAAGGCAGGAAGACCATTTACGAGATCAACCTGAACGATGCCAACCTTATCAACCTGCCGTATTACTATCTACAGCAGAACGATGTGATTTACGTAACGCCTAACAAGGTGAAAGCGCAGAACTCAAGTGTTGGTAGTATGACGACACTATGGTTCTCGGCTACGTCAATTCTCATTTCGCTGACTTCGCTTCTGTATAATATCTTGAAATAAACGATAAGAGATTGGGAATTTAATTTCTCAATCTCTTTTTTCAGACAACATAACGAAACACAAACACAAAATAAAGAATATAGATTATGTGTGGAATAGTAGGATATCTGGGACATCGCGAAGCTTTTCCCATTCTGATTAAAGGTTTACGCCGACTGGAGTACCGTGGTTACGATAGCGCCGGTGTAGCACTCATCAACGGTGGCAACGACCTGAATGTATATAAGACCAAAGGTAAGGTTGACAATCTTGTGGAGTTTTGCTCCGACAAAGATATCAGTGGCAACATCGGTATTGCCCATACCCGTTGGGCCACCCATGGCGAGCCTTCATCAAAGAATGCCCACCCCCACTATTCCGAATCAAAGAACTTGGCTATCATTCATAATGGTATTATAGAGAACTACGCCGACTTGAAGGCCAACTTGATTGAAAAAGGCGTTCAATTCAAGTCGGATACCGATACCGAGGTGGTCGTACAGCTTGTAGAATATATCATGGTAAAGAAAAACCTGGACCTGCTCACAGCTGTTCAGGTGGCTCTGTATCAGGTAATTGGTGCCTACGCCATTGCTATTATCGACAAGCGCGACCCTAAACAGATTATTGCAGCCCGCAAGCAGAGTCCACTGGTAGTGGGCATCGGCGACAACGAATTCTTCTTGGGTTCCGATGCCAGCCCTATCATTGAGTATACCGACAAGGTTGTGTATTTGGAAGATGGCAACATTGCCGTGATTCGCTTGGGCGAAGACCTCAAAGTGGTTAGCGTGTTGGGCGAAGAGCAAGAGCTTGCCATTAAGACTGTTGATATTGACTTAGGTCAGATAGAGAAAGGCGGCTATCCTCACTTCATGCTGAAGGAGATTTTCGAACAGCCCGAATGTCTTACAAACTGTATGCGCGGTCGCATCAACGTAGAGGGCAACCATGTTACACTGTCAGCCTTGATTGACTATCGCCGTCAGTTGCTGTCAGCCAAACGCGTTGTCATTGTTGCCTGCGGCACTTCGTGGCATGCCGGTCTTATTGGCAAGCAGCTCATTGAATCATTCTGTCGCATTCCCGTTGAGGTAGAGTATGCTTCCGAGTTCCGCTACCGCAATCCTGTAGTATGCAAGGACGATGTGGTGATTGCCATCTCACAGAGCGGCGAGACAGCCGATACGCTTGCGGCCGTCCAGTTGGCCAAAGAGCGTGGTGCCTTTATCTACGGTATCTGCAATGCAATTGGTTCAAGTATTCCCCGTGCCACCGACACTGGAACTTATATCCACGTAGGACCTGAGATTGGCGTGGCTTCTACCAAGGCCTTCACAGGACAGGTCACCGTGCTCACCATGTTCGCCCTCACTTTGGCCGAAGCCAAGGGCACAATTGCTCGAGACGAATATATTAAGATTGTGAAAGAGCTGAGCCAGATTCCTGAGCACATCAAGGAAGTGCTGAAAACCAACGACCGAGTTGCTGATTTGGCACGCACTTTCACCTATGCTCATAATTTCCTGTACTTGGGTCGCGGCTACAGCTATCCTGTAGCACTTGAAGGAGCTTTAAAACTCAAGGAGATTTCCTATATCCATGCAGAAGGCTATCCTGCTGCCGAGATGAAGCATGGCCCAATTGCTCTGATTGACTCCGACATGCCGGTAGTTGTGATTGCTACGCGCGACAAGATGTATGAGAAGGTGCTATCCAACATTCAGGAGATCAAGGCTCGTAAAGGCAGGGTAATTGCATTGGTAACTAAAGGCGACACCACTATCGCCAAGATAGCCGATGAAGTAATTGAATTGCCCGACGTGATGGATTGTCTGGAACCACTAGTGGCCACCATCCCGTTGCAATTGCTATCGTATCACGTAGCCGTTTGCAAAGGCAAGAACGTTGACCAACCAAGAAACCTTGCAAAGTCGGTAACCGTTGAATAATAATTGATTTCAAAATAAAGAGTTAATAATGATGAGTGAAGAATCTACTACCAAGCGTTCAGTTTTAGGAAGCAAGTTCTTCACTCTCTTTTTGTAAAAAGTAGAAAAGTATTCCACAATCCAAGCATAAGATTGACCAACAAAAGAACGATGATAGAACAAACAATGAAAGATGTAACATTAGTACTGAGCGATGGAACTCGCTTTCAAGGCAAGTCATTCGGCTATGATGCCCCTGCCGTGGGCGAAGTTGTATTCAACACAGCCATGATGGGTTATCCCGAATCGCTCACCGATCCTTCGTATGCCGGCCAGATGATGGTGCTCACTTTTCCGCTGGTAGGCAACTACGGTGTACCTTCACACGAATGTGCTCCCAATGGTCTTCCACTCTTCATGGAGAGCGACCGCATTCATGCTGCCGCCATTATCGTGGCCGACTACTGCGATGATTACAGTCACTGGAATGCCAAAGAAAGTTTGGCTAGCTGGCTGAAACGCGAACAAGTGCCAGGCATTACCGGCATCGATACTCGCCAACTCACTAAGGTGCTCCGCGAACACGGTGTCATGATGGGACGCATTGAGACTGCCGACAGCAACAAGAGTCAACTCGACATGATGGACTATGGCTCGATAAACTGGGTGGAGCGTGTATCGTGTAAGGATGTGTTACACTATGGCGAGGGGGCTGGTCGTAAAGTGGTTCTGGTAGACTGCGGTGTGAAGGCCAACATCATTCGCTGTTTGGTAGACCGCGGTGTTGAGGTAATCCGCGTGCCCTGGAACTACGACTATACTGATATGCAGTTCGATGGTCTGTTCCTAGCTAACGGTCCTGGCGATCCCGATACCTGCGAGGCTACAGTCAATATCCTGCGCAAGCAGATGTCACAAAGCCGCAAGCCTATCTGTGGCATATGCATGGGCAATCAGTTGCTGGCCAAGGCAGCTGGAGCTACAATCTACAAATTGAAATACGGTCACCGTTCTCACAACCAGCCCGTACGCGAGGTAGGTACCAATCGCTGCTACATCACCTCACAAAACCACGGCTATGCCGTCGATGCCGCCACTTTGGGCAAAGATTGGCGCGAACTGTTTATTAATATGAACGATGACTCCAACGAAGGCATCACCCACCTCACCAATCCCTGGTTCTCCAGCCAGTTCCACCCTGAGGCCTGCTCAGGTCCGGTTGACACTGAGTTTATGTTCGACCGCTTTGTCGAGGCTTTATAAACCGCAGGGCATGACTGAGATTAGTTGAATGAAAATGAACGAAAAGAGAAGCAACTGAAATATGAAAGATAATTCGATAAAGAAAGTGCTGCTGCTGGGTAGCGGTGCATTAAAGATTGGTGAAGCTGGCGAGTTTGACTACTCGGGTTCACAAGCATTGAAGGCCTTGCGCGAAGAGGGCGTAAAGACAGTGCTCATCAACCCCAACATTGCCACCGTACAGACTTCTGAAGGTGTGGCCGATGAGATTTACTTCTTGCCTGTCAACCCGTTCTTCGTGGAGCGCGTCATTGAAAAGGAACGCCCCGATGGCATCCTGCTTTCCTTTGGCGGACAAACGGCACTGAACTGCGGTGTGGAACTATTCAAGAGTGGTGTACTGGAGAAATACAACGTGAAGGTACTGGGCACGCCAGTCCAGGCCATCATGGATACTGAAGACCGCGAACTCTTTGTACGCAAGCTCGACGAGATCAACGTGAAGACTATCAAGAGCGAAGCTTGCGAGAATATCGAACAGGCCCGTAAGGCTGCAGCCGCGTTGGGCTATCCTATCATTCTGCGTGCGGCCTATGCACTGGGCGGTCTGGGTTCAGGTTTCTGCGACAACGAGGAACAGCTAGACCGCTTGGCTGAGAAAGCCTTTGCTTTCTCGCCGCAGGTGCTGGTAGAAAAGAGCCTGAAAGGTTGGAAGGAAATAGAATACGAGGTGGTGCGCGACCGTTACGACAACTGCATTACCGTATGTAACATGGAGAACTTCGACCCGCTGGGTATTCATACTGGCGAATCGATTGTGATTGCCCCCTCGCAAACGCTCACTAACTCTGAATATCACAAACTACGTGCGCTAGCTATCAAGATTATCCGCCATATCGGTATTGTAGGCGAGTGTAATGTGCAGTATGCTTTCGACCCCGAATCGGAAGACTACCGCGTAATTGAGGTAAACGCCCGTCTGAGCCGTTCATCGGCACTGGCATCCAAGGCCACCGGCTATCCCTTGGCTTTCGTAGCTGCCAAACTGGGTATGGGCTATGGTTTGTTTGAACTGAAGAACTCGGTTACCAAAACCACCTCGGCTTTCTTCGAGCCAGCACTCGACTACGTGGTATGTAAGATTCCACGCTGGGATCTGTCCAAGTTCCATGGCGTAGACAAAGAACTGGGCTCTTCCATGAAATCAGTAGGTGAAGTGATGGCCATCGGCCGCACCTTTGAGGAAGCTATCCAGAAGGGCCTGCGCATGATCGGTCAGGGCATGCACGGATTCGTAGAGAACAAGGAACTGCATATCGATGATATCGACGCTGCATTGCGCGAGCCGACCGACAAGCGTATCTTCGTGATTTCCAAGGCCATGCATCTGCCCGAGTACACCATCGACAGAATCCATGAGCTCACAAAGATTGACCGTTGGTTCCTCCACAAACTGAAGCATATCATTGATATTGACGAGCAACTCAAGAAACAGAACATCAATACGCTCGAAGCCGACACGCTGCGCGAAGCCAAGGTATATGGATTTACTGATTTCCAGATAGCACGCGCCCTCGGTATGGAAGGTCAGCTCAACATGCATAAGGCATTGCTTCTAGTACGCAACCGCCGCAAGCAGTTGGGCATTGTGCCCGTTGTGAAGCAGATTGATACGCTCGCAGCCGAATATCCTGCACAAACCAACTATCTGTATCTCACCTATCAAGGTACGGGCTGTGCTACAGCCGATGAGAATGCTTCTTGCAACGACATCTCGTTTGAACACGATGGTCGCTCGGTCATTGTGTTGGGATCGGGTGCCTATCGTATCGGTTCCAGTGTAGAGTTTGACTGGTGCGGTGTGCAGGCGTTGAATACCATCCGCAAGGAAGGCTGGCGCTCTATCATGATCAACTACAACCCCGAAACCGTATCTACCGACTACGATATGTGCGACCGCCTGTACTTCGACGAACTCACATTCGAGCGCGTGATGGATATCATTGATATCGAAATGCCTCATGGTGTGATTGTATCTACCGGTGGACAGATTCCTAACAACCTTGCCGTGTATCTCGATGAGCAGCATGTGCCCATTCTGGGTACGGCAGCCAGCGATATCGATGGAGCTGAGGATCGCGCAAAATTCTCACAGATGCTGGGCGAGATTGGCGTGAACCAGCCTGAATGGTCAGCCCTCACCTCAATGCAAGACATCGACCAATTTGTTGAGCGGGTGGGC
>Ga0310696_10003404_pt1 | contig 19888 bp, 14 predicted proteins | sample AusTroGonzalo_MG_4_FD_203885 | JGI IMG/M metagenome (GOLD analysis project Ga0310696, IMG submission 203885) | Bovine rumen microbial communities from tropical cattle in Woodstock, Queensland, Australia - Gonzalo_02 (v2) (version 2) | ecosystem: Host-associated > Mammals > Digestive system >... | reverse complement strand
GGAACTTTAGTTCCGTTCACGGTTTATATTGATGAAATAGCCACCGATGTAACTAGCACATTCATAGAAATTTTAATTTCGTTATGAATGTAGCTGGGTACTGCGGACGCCGAAGGCGTCAAAGCGAGTTTACGAGCGCCCCCATAGCCCATACCCATACACACATCTCTAGTCTCTCGTCTATAGTCCGCCATGGCGGACGTTCTTTCGTCTAAAATAGATTGTAGTCGCCGATACGGATAAAGTATCTATAGTTTTTAAAATCCTTTATATCGCCAAAAGTTTCCGTATCGACAATGCGGTTCAATCCTGCATAAACCGTAAACGAGCGGTATTTATAGCGCAGCGCAGGTTCAAAGACAAATTTATTCGTATTGAGTTTGGCAGTCGTCTTGTCTTCGAAATCATGGACATAGGCAAACGAGAGCCATGCACCAAAGCCATGTCGTTCGACACCACCGTTCAGGCGAAGCATGGCGTACCCGTGCGTCGAAAGTTCCGGATCCAGCCAATCCTCCGACCATGGCGTCGCCGCGACATGCAAACGATAACGGTCTTCCATCGCCACATTTTCAAAAGTCTTGGGGAATACGAACCCGCCGCCGTCGCGGTAAGCGTCAAAGCCCGTCGCCGCCCCTAACGTCACCGAGGTATTACGTGTTGGCGCGAAAGAATAACGGCCATCCAAAGCGTATATGCCGTAAATCGGGCCTCTCTGGTGGAATCCATAACCAATCAGATTCATACCGAACAAAGCATCGGCAGAAAAGCCTCCCGACGAGAACCACGGATTGGCATCGCCTTTCCGCAACGAATAGCGCACGGTCTGCGTCGCAGGATTCGTCTTGTAGTGGCTGCTCGTATTGCCATAGTAAAGCGTCTCGTCATCAAAAAAATCGTAACTCGGCACAGCCGCTGGAGACAGTTCAAATTCATGGCTTGCGAACAGGAACTTGATTTCGACGGACTGCATGTCGTCAATATCATACTTTGCAGACAAGAAAAGGTCATTGCGTTTTTCTTTTTCAAAACGATTCCCGTAGGGCACATAGTCGTTCTCGAAAGCTTTCAAAATGCTGAGATTCATCAAGTCGTAGCCAAAACTGAACAACCAGCGGCGGCTAATCAAGTTTGTAATCTCTAGACGCGGACGAAACCCATACGAGGCCGTGCCGTAAAAGCCGGCAAGTTTCAGATAAATTTCCATCTGGTTCACGTAATTCAGCGAGATTTCACCATAGGCGTTCGCACCATTCACGTTAGAACCAAACCCACCGACAGCCACGTCTACAGTCGGATGCACACCCACGTCTATCAGGATGTCGCCATCGGGCTGCATGTTGAAAGAGACCGTATCGTAAGGCGCCTTAGCCGATATCGAATAAGCAAAATTCGACGGAGCCGCAAAACCCGTATCCTTGGGATTCCAGTAAGACGCCACCGCCGAATGGTGCTCGGACGAAAGGCTGTCGAATGTCGGGTTGAACTCAAACCACGGTTGCGATTTCTGCTTGTCGGCATAATCCATGCGACGTTCCAGCAACGGGACCATTCCGCGCAAGCTCCGTTCTACCGCAGAAAAGCCCGCCTGAATCATGGCCTTGCGGGATGTATCGCGAACAGAATGCGCCCTGATGAACGTTCCCTGGGATTCGCTCAGTCCGGACAAAACGTTGTTCTTGAGCGTACGGACCTCGGCGCCCCCCTCCAGTTCATAACGGACCGGATCGGCAACTACGATAAGCGGCATTTCGCGCAAATTATTGGACAACGGTAGCGAGAGGTACGGACAAAGTTCTCCAGACTGTTCGTTCCCCGTTAGCGGAAGCGAAGAAATGATATCGGCATATGTCGGATTTTCGATGATGCTGTCGCAAGTCTGGAGCGTAAACGGGATGCGGAAATCGCCGCGCTGTCGATAAAGAGATTCCTCGAAGCGAAGTCTTGACAAAGAACGTTCGATGGATGCCGTATCGGGCACAAGCGCATGCATGCTGCGGTAGATGTGCCCCGCCGTATCCGCAAAGAACGAAAAACGTTCACGCAGCGAGGGAATGCCCTCCACCGAAACGGGAAGATTGAACGCATTGTGTTCCGTCTTGTCCTGAATCGTGTTGACACCGACAAAATCTACAATCGCCGGATCCAGCATGAGCCGCTGAAGGTCGTCTATCGAGACGCCCAGCGACCAAAGGGCGCCCATCCAGGCTCCCCACGATGTCGCCACGATTGAATCGACAGGAATCTTGTATTCCTCTATTGCATAAAGTGCACCAAGATGGAACCACGGAGAACGATCGCCGCCGCCCAGATAAAGTACAGATTTCAACTTTTGCGCATAAAGAGAATCGGGCTCCGTGTGCATCACGCTCAAAAGCGATTCATCGGCGGAATGGGCCGCCTGGGCAGGCGACACATAAACGGAAGCAGAAATCGCCACCGCCAGGAGGAGCGTTCTATTAAGCCAGTCGTGCGGGATTAGAAACATACCTACCTGCATCTTCGGCGGTCACATAGCCAGAGCGGACAAGTTCAGCCAGACAGTCGTCCATAAGGAGCATGCCTTCGGAGGCGGATGCCGCCATGATGGACGGGAGTTTGAAATGGTCGCCACTGCGGATATGGGCTGCCACGTTTTGCGTATTGTAAAGAACTTCCCATGCAGGGACGGCGCCACCGCCTTCTGCAGCCGCAGGCAGAAGCCTCTGGACAACGACTGCCTTGAGGGCCGCGGCAAGCATGGTTCGTACAAGATCACGATTTTCCGAGGATGAAGCCGAAAGGAGCGCATCGATAACGCCCACCGCGTTCCCGGCAGTCACGTTCATCACGACCAAAGCGCCAGACTCAGCCGCACGTAAAACGGGAATCAAGGTAGATTCGTCAAAATCACCCACCCAGAACAAATCCGTACCGCTGCGTAAGCCCTGCTCCAGCTTTTCGGACGTCGTTCCCACCGTATTCGCGAGCATGAGGCTCTCGCCCGTCTTCACGGGAAGTTCACGCCCGGCGTCCAAGTTGCAGAACCGCAAAATGCCCGATGAGCACATCGCCGAAACGTACGATGTCGCGGACACCGTCTTGCCGGAGCAGACGGGGCCACCGAACACGACAAGCCCGGAACTCAGACCAAGCAAATTGTCAAGCGACGGAGGCGTCCCAAGAGACTGGAAATCCGGGCACTCCGCCATGAGCGGGCGGAAAATGGCGGCGTTTCCCAACGCCTCGCGGAAATACTTCACGCGCCACTTGGTATTTTTCCAGGGACCGCCGACAAACGTGCCCGACTCGCCTTCGAGCGAACCCAAGAATTCCAAAAGGGAACCGAACGGAAGCGCAGGAGATTCGGGAATGGCGCAGACACGCCCCGCAAAGCGGACTGCCGAAGGCGCCCCCTCAGTCACGATCAAATCACTCGCCCCGACATTCAGGGCATAATCCAAAAGAGATTCAATTTCTGATGCCATGACACCCCCGCTATTTAGCCTTGCGGTAAGAAGCAAAGCGCCTACTGTCGTTTGCGCGTTTCCAAGCTTCGACACCTTCGATATAACCCGAATCCACGCACATCTGCAAGGATTCATCCAACGTAACACCCTGATCCTTTTGGCCGCTGATAGCAGAAACAATCTGCGCTACATCGCCCTTGCGGATCATCCCCGCGATTGCAGAGGTAACCTTCATCGATTCTGTCGCAACGACAAGGCCCTGGTTCTGCACCACGGGAATCAAGTGCTGCACGATGACGCCCTTGAGCTGGTCGGCGAGCGAGCAGGCGAACGCATTGCGGTTTTCGCTCGGCACCGACATGATGAGCCTCGAAAGAAGCGCGTGGATGTTGTTGCCGCTTGCGACAGCGAACACGAGAGCGCCCGCGTTCGACGCCTGCATCAAAAGCGAAAGTTCTTCCATCGATTCCAGATGGTCGAAGAGGATGACGTCCGCCCCCGTGCGGATGGCAAGTTCGATGCCTGCAACGCCGGAACGCACATGCAAGCCCACCTCGCGCTGCGCGATAGAGCCGTTCGGATTCAGGAGCAGGCGTTCCACCGGCTTTTCTATCGTCTGGATAAACACTTGTCTGTTGGCGGCGATACATTCGGCAAACGCCGTCATCGTCGTGGAGCGTCCGCTTTCAGATGGCCCGGCGATAAGCACAAGCCCGCTGTTGAGCGTCGCAAACTGGTTACAGAATTCGGGCAGATAAAGGTTTTCGAGCGGAATCGATTCCATCGGGATGATGCGGATGGAAATGCTCGGGATGACATCGTTCCACGTCACTGAAATACGTGCACGGCCAACGCCCGGGAGAGCAAACGTCTTGCTGAAATTGCGACCGACGACAATCTTGTAGCCGTCCGCAAATCCGGTCGCTGCTTCGCTCAGACGGTCCATCAAGTGAGTCTTTTCGAGCACCTTTTCCGAGGCGATAAACAGCACGCCCGACTGGCGCATGGTAATCTGACGGTCCGCGTACAAATAGACGTCCGTGACATTGAACTTGCGGGCATAAGCGATGATTTTGGCAAGCGACGTAATCGGATGCAACACGTCGGGAGCCTCGATGGTTTTCCCTTCGCCGGTCGCAACGGCAAACTGCGACGGGAGCACTTCATTTTCGGATTCCTCGGCAACGGGCTCGTCTTCGATCGGGACCTGGACGCTCGCCATGCTCGTCGTTTCGAGTCCCTCGACCTTTTCGATGACAACGGACGACGAAGACGCTTCGCCATAAAGGCTGCTGTTGCCTTCAATTTTTATGGCAGGTTCCTCTTTCGGCTGCGGTGCGGGTTTTGCGACCGGGGCCGGAGTTGCCGAAGTCGCAGAAGACGCGGAGACTTTCGCCGTGGATGCGGCAGGCGCACTGGAGGGAGCCACGGACGCCGGCTTCGCATTTTTCGATTCCAAGTTCTGAACAAACGCAAGAACCTTATCGTACATGGACTGTTTCAAGATTCCCGCACGCACGAGGACCTGGCCGATATCCATCGAGTCCGTAATTTCACCCCAATGAGCCTTGATTTGGTCCTCGGTTACAACCTTATTGTGAACGAGAACCTTTGCCATATATTGGTTTCTCATAAGAAGTCCCTCCGGCTAAACCACCAGCTCGCAACCGCCAGGAACACTCCAATGTAACCAAGCGCATAAACGGAATTCCAGAACAAGTACATATCCGGGAGTACCACGCCATGCACAACGTAATTCGTCACGTTGAACCGGTAAAGTCCCGGGAACACGGCGTGAATCACGACCGCCGCCTTTTCGAGAATCGCAGACGACGTGCTCTGAAGTTCGCCCATGCGGCTTGCAAAGCGGACCTGCTCCAAGAGCTGGTCGCTCAGGTGACCCGCAAAATAAACGCCCAGCGTAAAGAGCGCCGAAAGGACGGTGCTGCTGAAACTGCTGAACAGGAGCGCTACGGCAATGACAATGGCCATTTCGCAGAAGATAAGGTAAATCGCCGACAACAAGCTCACCGTCGGGCTGGAGTTCGTCACCCACAGAATGCAATAGTAGATGCCCGTAAGCAAGCACAAGTGAACCGCGACCACCGCCAAAAGTCCAAAGTACTTTCCCACGATAAAAGCCGTACGGCTGATAGGTTTCGAAAGCAGCGTAAGCACCGTCCGCCGCTGGATTTCCTTTTGCACGAGACTGATACCCACGAAAATCGAAATCAAAAGTCCCGAAAGGTCCATCACCGAAAGCGTCGTCGATTTGATGACGTAAGCGCGATCGAACACCGACCACTCGCCAAGCACAATGCTGAAAAGCGTAAGCGCAATCGCCAAAAAGCCAATGTTGTACAAAATCTTGTCGCGAATGGATTCGCGGAACGTATTGAGGGCAATGATGCCGATATGATTAAGCGTCTGCACGGGCAATCTCCTCCGTCAAAATATCTTCGAGACTCGGACGCTTATGGTCCATCTTTTCTACGGCAATTCCGTTCGAGAGGCAGTAACCGAGCAAACGGTCGCGCGCCACGTCGTCAGAGCAGATAAATTCCTGCGGATGCCCCGTCAATGCAACGCCCCGTGGCAAATCCGCTTCCAGAATCGCCTGGCGCGTACGCACGTGGTATTCGACGCCGCACGATTCCGTAATTTCATCGACACTTCCTTCGCGCACAATATGCCCATCGACAATCATCGCGACCTTGTGGCTGATGCTTTCGACGTCCGAAAGCAAATGGCTCGAATAGAAAATCGTCACGCCGTCACGGTTCAGCTGCTGGATCGCTTCGCGCACGTCGCGGCGGCCCATCGGGTCGAGCCCGCTCATCGGTTCATCGAGAATCAAGAGTTTCGGTTTTGAAAGAATCGCCTGAGCAATGCCCACACGCTGCATCATGCCCTTGGAGTACGAACGCAGGCGGCGGTCAATCCAGTCCTTGTTCGCATGCAAAAGCTCAAGCGCCCAGCCAATGCGGGATTCAAGTTCAGAGCCCTGGAGCCCCACGAGCTTGCCATAAAATCGCAAAAGTTCGCGCCCCGAGAGATAATCGTAAAAATACGGCTGTTCCGGAGAATAACCGACATACCGACGGCTCTTCACGTCACGCGGGCTAATCCCGTTCACGAGCACCTTGCCCGAATCGAAATTCAAAAGTCCCGTCAAGACCTTGATCGTGGTCGATTTACCCGCCCCGTTAGGACCGATAAAACCATACACCTGTCCCGCCTCGACATTGAAACTCACGTCCTTGAGCGCAAGCTTCGGCTTCATCGTAAAGCCGCTGCGATACGTCTTGTGCAGATGTTCAATTTCAATCATTAAATCACTCATACACGCAATCACTTCTCGTTTGAAATTTCGCGAGCAGTTTCCGCATCGCGTTCATCACCGGCCTCGGCGTCAGCTTCGCCCGAATCATCATCGGACTCGTCATCGTCGGAATCGTCGAGACCCGCACGCTTGTAGGACTCCTCTATTTCTCGACGCCGGCGTTCAGCCCTTTCTTTCTTGTTGACGAAAAAGTAAATGACAGCACCGGCTGCATAGCACAAGATTCCCGCATAGAAAAACGGGTTGATGGACATCCCCTCAAGGCCGGGAAACAAATTCAAGACGATTTCGTGTCCAAAAAGCATCAAAAGCACGAGTACAATGCCTAGCGCCTTGAGCACCCAAGAAACAATCACAAGCTTATTCATCGAAAAAACCTCAAAATGGCGCCGCACAACACGCACGGCACTCGCATTTTTGAAAATATATATTTATAGAAGAAAAAGACGGGCGAACGCTAGAATATCACGCAATTTTTGAAGGAAATAGGGGAAAAGGTGCGGAAAAGCACGCAGTAGCGGTCCGTCATTTTTTTGACAAACTGAAAGGGCTTTTTATTCCGCCTACGAAACTAGCCTTTCACGTGGATTGCGGCAGCGAATTCCTTGAGGAGCGCCGGGTCGTTGACTTTTTCCCAAAGGGTTCCAGTCACGATGATCTGCGCACCAGCAGCCACGCGGACAGCAGCGGTCTGCGGGTCCTTGATGCCACCACCAGTAATGATGGTCATCTCGGTCGCCTTGCGGGTGTAGGCGATATGCTCGACCGGCACCGGTTCTTCGGCGCCGCTCCCCGCCTCGAGATAAACGTAACGCATGCCCATGAGTTCCGCGGCGATGGAGTTCACCATGCTGAGTTTCGGCTTGTTCGAAGGCACGGGCATCGTGCCGCTGATGTACTCGACCGTCGTACGCTTACCGCTGTTGATAAGCTGGTACGCCGTCGGAATCGCTTCCATGTTGAGCGCACGCACCAAGGCGCCGCCGCGGACCTGTTCGTCGATGAGGTAATTCGGATTGCGACCGCTCACGAGCGTCATGAAAAGCATCGCGTCAAAACCGGGCACGACCTGGGAGGCGCCCCCCGGAAAAAGGATCACCGGCAAATCGACAGCCGCCTTGAGAGCCGCCACCTGCTTCGGAAGCGTGAAATTTCCAAGATAAGAGCCGCCCACCAAGAGAAGGTCCGCACCGTTTTCCGCAGCCAAGGAACCGGCCTTCACGAATGCAGCCTCGTCCGAAGTATCGGGATCCAGGAGCACCGCAAAAAGTGCACCGCGTTTTTCAATTTCAGCATTCAGGCGGAGTTCAGTCTTTCCTGGTTTCATAAAAAATCCTTTTTACCTCAAGTGGTAACGTTTAAAAGATATAAAAAAAGAAGACGGGCCGTAACCCGTCTCCCCCTTCCTCCTTTGCTTTTATTAATCCACTCTAAAGAAAGCACTCAAAAATCAACTAGAAGGATTAATTTAAGCATGAAGATCCGAATCTTCCGTAGTTACACCAGTCATAACGCCTCCACAACGTTCAATTTTTCACACACCGGACAAAAGAGATCAAAACATCGATACCATAGCCGATAAGAGGATTGTCTATCTTACGGCTCCATGACCAAACCTGATTCTGATACGCCGCTACGGGCCCGGGCTTTGAAGCAAAGTAAACTTCGCTATTTTTTTCAATAAAGCCACTTCCGTTGGAAATTTGGCCTATAGCATTCAACCCAAAACCCGAAGGATCGCCTAAAATCGATTCATATGTATAGGCTCCCTCCAAATACGACATTAAAGCACTCCACTCTTCAGTTGTCGGGATATGCCACCCGTCAGGACAAATTCCCTGAATATATCCATTAGCGTTTTCAACAGAATCGGCCCATTGAGAAATCTTCGCCTTGTTCAAAGACGTATAATAGCAAGACTCCATCATTTCCGCAGTATCGGTAATGGCAGAATTATTTGCAACACATGAATCCATTGCATTTTCCGCCAGCATCGTTGTATCCAGCATCAAGGCATCATAAGCCCTGTACAAGCCGCCATAAATACCGCAGCCCGACGAATCCGCCAACCGGATGTTATTCCACCGATGTGAATTAAAATTGGGATTTTCCGGCTTTAAATCAAGGCACCATTCCTTACGTTCGCTATTACCGTAATCCAAGTTTTCTATCATCCACGTCTTTGGCGAGCCATCAATGTTATATGTAACCGTCTTGTACGTTTTTCCATCACGGTCATCCGTCATCGTCCCTTCGGAATGATCAATTTGCTTATGTCCGTTCAGTACAATACTCCATCGATTCCCGTCGCATTGGATACGGAAATAACCATCTTGTACATCGGCGTAAGCACCATTGAGATCGGCCGTACATTTACCTAAGCCAAGCAATGCCGAAAAGAAATTTGTAGCATGATTGACTTGACTTTTCGCATATTGATAATATTCAGTCCTGCCGATAGCCTCATAATACTCGTATGGGATATCCAGTTTATACGCATTAGAATGAACTATATTGGCGACCCAGCTAATATGCGATTTCATCGGCCAACCGTCAAGATTTTTCAACGTTTCGCATCCTTTTATCGACCCGCTTTGACTAAACTCCGTCATCACGGAATCCCTAAAAATCCTAAATACGTGCCAGCCTGTAAAATCCAAATACTCCTGAATACTCGGATCGTCTTTTTTTTCGTAATCCAAAGGTTCGTCATAAAAGCCGAAAGCATCCAGAACTTCGCGTTTCGCCTGAGTCTTGGCAGAATCAAACGCCATCCCCGACTGGACCAGATAACGCAACCGGAAACTTTCCATATAAGTGAGCAAGTTGACGCTCACGCTACTTGTCTTTCGCACATCGATAATCGCCCGAGCATTAATGTTCACCTCGGAATCTTCTGCCGGTACAGCCTCAATCATTACGTATGGACTACTTAACGGTATGCTGTCAAAGCTAAAGTTCCCATTCGTATCGAGGACATAGCCTCTCCACATGGTACCCGTTGTATCCAGCGTCACCGAATCCAGTTCGTACAGCCTCACCTTGGAAGCCAATTCGTAATAGTGATACATCCGCTCCTGACCGCCGTTAAAATCTTTCAAGGATGCCGCACGGCCATCTACATGGGCGCTATTCAAATTTTCGACAATACCAACCTTCGCCGAATTGTCCTCAAGTTCCGGCTCTTGCACTGCAACCGAAGTCGCCGCATCGGAATTCTCGTTGGAGCATGCGAACAACGCAAGCGACAACGCCGCACAGCCAAGAATTGCTCTTTTATTCCAGCTATACATATCTCCCCCTAATCTTTGATACAACGGACAAAGAAGTCTTTATGCATATGTTCATAACCAACAACTTCATAATAAAAAACATATCCCATAGCCAGAGCTTTCATTGTTTTGGAAGTCCCTGTAAAACCATTGTAACCATAAGCCTCATTATCCTTAGGAACCATTACATATCTTCCAGCCAATCTTTCTATTTGTAGCGACCGGTCGCCATCCCATTCCATATCGACGGTATTGTACAAACCAAATCCGAACGGGTCGCCAATAGAAGGTGCCGTAAGCAGATACGTAGCTTCAATGTTAGATCTCCATTTACGGTCAACATATTGGAAAATTTCTTCCCATTCATCCATAGTGGGGATTCTCCAACCGTCAGGGCACACACCTTGAGTTCTTTCGAGACTGTCCAAGTTTATCAGAGAAAAATCAACTAATCGAGCAGAATCGCTCATGGCAAGATCACATTTTTCCTGAATTTCGAGATCATATGCAACTCTTAAGGAATCGTAATCAAAAGGAATGGCTCCGCCATAAATCATGCATTCTTTTACGATAGATGAATCATAAACGGCATTCCCGTCTTCATAGTAATCGATCGCCTTCGCGGCAATACATTCTTCGACAAAAGCAGAATCATACACGATCGACTTCAAGGAATAATTTTTCGATATAGAATCTAGACATTCTTGTTTGGAATCAAAGAAGCCTCGCAAAACGGACTCGCCAAGCCCCATCGCCACATTCCAATCATACAACCGGCCATAGATATCGCAGTTTTCCGGTTTATCCTTGATACATTTTGCCGGGCCAAATTCTGCACCACCGTAATTCAAGTTTTCGGCCATCCAAGTCTGCGTTTTCCCGTCTAGGTCAATAGTCACAGTCTTGTAAGTTTTGCCATCGCGAGTATCAGTCATCGAACCAAACGTATGGGGAACTTGTTCATAAGCCAAATGCCAGTTTCCCGAACGGCAAACAATGCTATACCCAATTTCATTATGGTGGAAAATCTCCCTTTCAGGGATTTCAATGGACGTTCCCTCTTTTTCTGCAGAGCACTGACCGGCATCAACTATCACAGACAACATTCCTGCAAGATATTTTTCATAAAGCAGCATTGCCTGGTACTCCTTCGATGTCAAAGCTCCCATTTGGTCATAGATTCCCTGCGGAATACTCAGCCTGAACTTCAAGGCATTGACAAACTCATTAGCTCCACCGAGAACCACATCCTTCATTCTCTTGAACGACCCCGTCTGCTCAAAGGATTTTGACACCCCAGCGCTTGTCAAAGTATCTTGTTCGTCGTCCAAATATGGAGAGTACATAACGCCCACAAAGACAGAACGCATTGCATAGTAATCTATACTTGACATATCCAAGCTATCAATAGATTGCCCATATATTCCGAAGGCTTCGAAAATTTCCCTTTTCGCCTGCGCCATGGCCTCAGAAAAACTATTCCCTATCAGCATCAGGACCCGAGCACGGTAAGCCATGAGATCAGAGAAAACGTCAACTGTAATCGGAGCCGAATCCCGGACATCGACAAATGCGCTGACGCGAAGGAGTCCGCCAATGGGATTATGTATAAATTCAGCATTCATGGACAAGCCCTCTTTTTCGACAGCCGTTATCCATACATACGGAGAAGAGAGCGTCACCCCCTGAATGTCGAAACGGCCATCGGCATTGTCAACGGTATCCGCAAAGGAAACACCCGTCGAATCCAACGAAAGGGAATCCAGTTCGTAAAGAGTCACCACCGAGCCGCTACGCATACCGCTCAAGGCTAGGCCCATCTGCGAACTGTCCAAAGATTCATACCGCGGGCTCACCATGGCAAGCCCCCTTACAGAGATATTTTCAAGCGAGGCAAAACTCGGTTCTTCAGAAGAGCCTCCCATGCTAGTTTCTTCAGTGGAACCGCCCATCGAACACGCCACGAACATCATTGCAAAAAGAGTTGCAATTGCAAAGTTCAGGGCAATCGCCAAGCACGCCGTTAAAAACAACCGCAGTGCCGCCATTTTACAGACCAATTGTCCGCTAAACTTTAAATTAGACATAGTTTTCTCTCCCCAGCTTTTTAATTTTTGACACAACGGACGCGAACAACACTACCAATCTCATTATTAATAGAACGTGGTAAAGCCTCCCAATAACCAGAGGAAATTCTCGCAAACGTAATCGCAGGGCCAAATATTTCAAACCCCGGTGCACGATATGACGCATTTGGAGCCATCGCATAGTAAGCCTCCCATTCTCCCCATGGATGTTCTTCATCTTGACGAAGTACTTTACCAAAGCCCGCTAATTCAAAATACTTTGGCGCAGAATAAGTTTCTTTAGAATTATCATAATTATAAGCCACATACCGCAGCAATCTTTCCCACTCAAAGCCAGTCGGGAGGTGCCAACCATCTGGGCATACACCTTGATAAAAACCTTTGTCGGCAACAACCGAATCAACAGCAGCCCAAATACTTTCGTATTTCAAGCAGCTCTTTTTTGCACGGTACTCTTCGCACGACGATTCCACAACCATCGTATCTTTAGCCGTCATCCCTTCTGATTTTCCTTTTACCCATTCTCCAAGCCAGTATTCCACACATTCATCATAAGACTGTATCACGATATTGGAATCCAACGCCAAGGCATCAGGGAACGGATAATTTCCATCCGATGAACTGAACATCAAATCTTCGGCCAACCACGTTTCCGTCATGCCCACAATATTGTAGGAGACCGTTTTATACGTTTTTCCGTCGCGTGCATCAGTCATTACCCCAGCAGAATCAATCGAAGCCACAATATTTTCCGGGCTCCAATTCCCGGACTTGCAGACAAGATTATACAATTTATACGATGTTTCGATTACAGTTCCTTCTTTTTCTGGAGTGCATTCTCCAAAACCTTTAAGGACCGCGGCAAAATTACTTCTAGCACCCATCCAAGAATCGACTCTAATCGAGTCCAACAAATCATTTTCCAAAGCTCTCAATTCCGACCATAGCCACGATTGCCTAACGGAATCACTCAGGCTGTCAAAGGAACCTATTCTACCAACCGTAGAGACCACAACGCTGGGGTTACTTTGCGAATAATAGCGTATAAAATCCAAGGCTACGGTATCATCAGGATTAGAGCTATCTACTTGTTCCAAATCAAATGATTTTTTGAAAAATCCGAACGCATCTAGAATTTCACGATTCGCTTGTTGTTTTGCCTGATCATATGCCATACCCGACTGAAGCAAAAGCACAGTACGGTAGTCTTTCAAGTGTCCAATCATACCGATTTCGAGGTCTTGATTTTCTCGCAAATCAACAACTTTCCGAAGAACAAAACCGTTACCGTAAGCAAATTCCCATCCTTTTCCCGGTTGGCGTTTAATATTCGATTTCGAACAAACCTCCACCATTGCATACGGACTATTGACGGCAATACTGTCAAAACGGAACGTTTCAGTTCTCTCATCATAAGAACCATTAAGGATTTTGCCGGTAGCATCCAATGTAACGGGATCCAGTTCGTACAACATCACTACCGGATACACGCTGCTCAAGTCATTGCCATAAGCAATTCCTTCCAAACCAACCGTTTTTCCCGTTATCGAGACATTCTCGAACAAAGCTCGAACGATAGAATCTTGGGCACTAGAATCTTGAACGCTAGAATTTTGGACGCTAGAATCTGCCGAAGGCAGCGAGTCTCGAGACTGCGCAAGCGACGGAGACTGAGCCGGAACCTCGGCAACCGAAGACACATCGAGACTTTCCGAGCAAGCCGTAGACATCATAGCAAGCAAAGTCACAACAGCCGAAACAGAGTACAAAAGCACCGTTTTCTTATTTGCACCAAGCATAACTATTCCTCCTAACCCTTCCTATTGGAATTCTTGTTTGTCAACGGGAAAAACTGCACGTTCAGGCGATAGACCTCGTCCGTCGCCGAATCGCGCGTTGCAATCGCAATGATTTCCTTACGGAAGATTGCAATTTTCTCGACAATTTCATCGTAAGCTTTCCGCGTGATTCCAAGCGTAAGTCCCGAAAAATGCCGTTCGTCTTGCGGCACCCCTTCAATCGTGTCTAGCGCAAATTCGCCCATCTGGCGATGCATCCCGCGGACAGCCAACGGCGTCACCTCCATAGGGCCCGTCGTCACGGATTTTTCCGTCTGTACATAATTCCCTTCTTTGTCCTTTTGGAGCAAATTCGCCTTGATTAAAAAACTCAACGACTCGCTGACCTCAGCAGCCGTAATTTCAGGGCGGCAAGCCTTCGCAAGAGCCAAGGGCTTCGCCCCCGGCATCGCAGGCGCAAGCTCACGGAGCACCGGATTTTTCCAGCTATCGAAATAACGGAAAGAATCCCCTTCGAGGATTCTCACTTTATGCATATCGGCAATGGCAAGCATTCTATTAAAAGAGGACTTTTTTTCTTCGTCCGTTTTTGCGTGGTCGAATTTGACCATTTCGCAGAAATATTCCTGCTCGTACCCCATCAGAGACATAGCAGAAGCAACACGGACAGCCGCATCTTCGCTCAAGTTGGAGCGACCCTCACTCACATATTTCAGGAATACCGGCGAAGAAAACCCTGCCGCACGCGTAAAAGTCTGCCAAGTAAATGCGGATTTCGCCTTCTTTTCGGCGTAGTAATCCGCGATATACTGGTGATAGTCCGTGTACTTAAGTACATCTTTCATTTGTTCCTCCTAACACAAACCGTCTCTCGACTCCAAAGTCCGTGCCGTTCTTCAATCTAAATATAAACACAAAAAATCAAAAAGTCAATAGTTTTTATGATAAAAAATTAGCCTTTTTCACTCAAATTTCGACATTTTTGTTATTTACTTAAAATTTTTATCATTTTTTGAGATACATATAAAGTAGTTATTAGTTATTAGTTGTCAGTCATTAATTATTAGTTATCAGTCATTGGTCAGTAGTCAATGGACTATAGTTATACAGATGGCGGATGGTTCGGCTGGCTCTCCAACCTTAGTCCGCCATGACGCTGTTCCGCAATTTATTCAATCGCCGAAACTACAACGGCTAACGACTAATGACTAAAGACCATTGACCAAGAACAAAAAGAAGGCGGGCCGCAGCCCGTCTTCCCTTTCCTCCTAACAGTATTTCCAACACGTCCTGACAGATCTAGTTCTTGATGCAGCGGACAAAATTTTCTTCTTCAAAAGGTCTATCCACATCATAGCATGCATACCAACAATCGGCAGAACACGCCCTATTTTCATCGTCAATTACATAGAAATCCCCATTCAACTCAAATCCTGACGGATTACCACCCCAAGAACTACTGTACAGGAATCGCCACACCCTTTCCCGCCTACCATCATAATCTTCGTCATTCTTCGATAGAGTCAGATTATACCATTCTACCATATAATCAAGCAAGGTATTCAGTTCACCACGCGCGGGAATATGCCACCCATCTGGGCAAACGCCTTGATACATGCCCTTTTCCGCCATAACGGAAATGATATGTTGATGGTATTTCAAAGTATCAACACGTTCATAAAGATTGTCGCATTCAAAATCAAAATCTGATGACTCAGATTCCGGAAAATCCTTTAAATAACGCTGTACACAAGACTCTTTCGATTCCACGATTGAAGAATCCAAGCCGAACGCGCTATACACATAGTACATTCCGCAACCGTAGTTATCATCTCGGTTTTCGCAAGAAATCTGCAATCCAGGAGCGGCGTAATCCAAGCGTTCCGCCATCCACGTTTGCGTTTTTCCATTTATATCGTAGGTCACTGTTTTGTATGTTTTCCCATCACGATCATCAGTCATTGTCCCCATGGTATATTTCATTTTTTTATACGAAAAGTCCCATTTTCCTGAGTGGCATGTCAACAAAATATTTTTATTTAACCAATCTTCTTTATTTAAAACTTCAAAAACAGCCCCTTCTTTTTCAGAAGAACACGCCCCAGCTCCAAGCAATTGCGCCACGAAAGGCTTCAAAAAAGTAAGATTACTACGAGCCTTCAAAGCCCTCTTAAGCTTATATACCTCCGCCTCGTCAATATCCGCCTCCAGAAGCTCCTCATATTCACGCAGCATATCCACCGATTCCGTTAAAAAACGTATCTTCAGGAATTCCGTACCACAAGTCATGTCGCCACACTTTTCAAATTTTGCAGCAACAGTGTCCTCTGTCGTGAATTCCAAAAAATCCACAATAAAAGTCAAGTAGTTTCTATAATCGGCATTTTGGATATTTTCCGCTTCGGATTTATCGAACACATTCGCAAAAGAACCAAACGCTTCAAGAACTTCTTTACTCGCTTGTTTCTTGGCTTCTGCGAAACTCTTTCCAGACCTTACCAAATAAAGCGTTCGGATGCTTTCAAAGTAAGTTTTCTTGTCGAAAGCAAAAGCATCCGCTTCCCGAATATCGACAACATTATAAAGCCGCGCATAGAAAGGATCCGTCGAATACTCTTCAGTCGTAATCATAATATAGGGACTTTTCAAAGACAAACTATCAATAACGATACTATCCAAACCATAAGATGTGTTATAGAACGTCCTACTGAAAGGTACGAATCTCGTCGTATCAAAAGTTACAGGATCAAGTTCATATATACAGACATCCCCAAGGTAGTTATGTCCAGAGAATGTTTCAGAATAAACCTTTATTCCTCTATAAACCTTTTCCGAGCCATCAATCTGTTCACTCGAACTTGATGCGATAGCACCATCGCTACTCGAAAGCAAAACATTCGATTCGCCCGAGGGTGCACTCGGCGACAGATCACCGTCTTCGGAACATGCAACAAATGCAAGCGGCACTAAAAATGCCTTGAGTAATTTTTCGATATTCATAAATCATTCCTCCTTTATTTAATCCTTGACGCAACGGACAAAAAGAGCATTTTTGAGCACATAAGCCTCCCAGGACCTTAGTTTTAGTTTTCGACTTATATAACTCCACCGCAAGCCCTCGGCATAAACCGAAAATACTGTAGAAGAGAGCCCGCCAACCAAACCTTGAATCGAACTATCGATTTTAACAACATACGCGGTCCCTTTTTCTGCATCAAACTCTCTAAATCCGGCGATTGCCATAATATCTGCATCGTTTAACTTCCTCCCATCCACCTTTTCAGTCACATAGTCACGCAACTTTTTCCATTCATTTGCATCAGGAAGATGCCATCCATCAGGGCATATCCCTTGGTAGGTCTTCCCGGCAGCCTTGACAGAATCCGTTATGGACCAAATTCTTTCGTAATCAAAATTTCCTTTTTCAGCCTGCAAGCTATCGCAGTGTGTATAAGATTCTTCTTCAAGGCAAGATTCATAAGGAATCAGTGCCACGCTATCAGGCAAATCCATGGCGTCATTCCAAAAATAAATACCATCCGTGGATTTGTATTTCAGGTTTTCGGCAAGCCAAGTTTGTGCTCTACCGTCAATATTGTATGTAACCGTCTTATACTTTGTGCTATCACGGAAATCCGTCATTTGACCGAAAACAGCACCTACACTATCTGGAACCACATAATGAACTAAATAAGACCAATTCCCATTTTTACAAGTAAAATCGATATTCCTATGCTCATCATAAGGCAACGCAGTACTATAGCCTTCATTTTCATTAGCACACTGGCCTAAACCAAAAAGGCTCGCCATGAAGTTTTGCATAAAATCACGTAAAAGTTCCTTATCAATCCAATCCGATTTGAACCAGCCATACACGCGTCCAATAAAATAGTCCCTTATAGTAGGTGACGTATTAAACAAGCCATCTTCGGCAAACGAATAAGCCACGCTCGCCACGGTTGTGGACACATTTTCAAATTCAAGCCAACTGCTCATATAATCTGCGAAACGAAGTTCAACACGATTTTCATCAGATACGGCCTTGTCAAAACGGTAGGGAACGCCATAGATGCCCAAAACACGAAGCATTTCACTTTCGGCCTGTTGCTTAGCGTCTTCAAAACTCATTCCCTGACCAATCAATTGCATCAAACGCTTCGTCACTATAGTCGTCACCACATTGACACTTACATTCTTAGTTTTTCGCAAATCGACTATTAAACGAAACGCTACATATCTTTTGTTCCCATTGAGTATACATACCTCGCTCCATTCTTGATCTAAAAGATCACTTTCATCCAAAATACCACAGTCGGCAGAAAGTCCAAGCATCACATAAGGACTTTTCAGCGAAACACTATCGAAACTGAACACCCCTGTAGAATCAAGACTACGCGTATAGTACGTATTCCCCGTTGTGTCGAAGGTGACGGAATCTAATTCCGACATTCTTATGAGAGTACCAGGCGCAACAGAACTCACCAACTTGTTCGATGTGGAATCTTCGTCAACTAACTCGAACCGCCTTGCGTGTGCCACCACTCTAATATTCTCAAGAGAAGCCTGTTCTTCCGTGTAGCCGCCTTCATGCGCAACGGGAGACTGGCCGGCGTCTTCTGAACAGCCCGAATACATCACGAGAATCGCAAACGCCATAACCAAGCAGAACGCGGCTCCTATAAAATCACACATCAACGTGTTTCGTTTGAAGTTTTTCATGTTTTCCTCCTAGCCCTTTTTATTGACACTCTTTTTTGTCATCGGAAAGAACTGCACATTCAGGCGATACACTTCGTCCGTACCGTCTTCCCGTGTCGCAATCGCAATAATCCTCTTGCGGAACTCTGCGATTTCTTGAACAATATCTTCATATGCCTTGCGCGTAATGCCAAGCGTAAGCCCCGAAAAATGACGTTCGTCCTGGGCGACGCCCTCGATGGCGTCCAGTGCAAACTCGCCCATCTGGCGATGCATCCCGCGAATAGCCACAGGAGTCACGTCCAGCGGCCCCGTCGTCACGCCCCTTTCCGTTTGTATATAATTTCCATCTTTATCTTTATGGAGCAAGTCCGCCTTGACGAGGAAATTAAGCGATTCGCTGACCTCGGCGGCCGTAATCTCCGGACGGCACGCTTTCGCAAGCGCAAGCGGCTTTGCACCCGGCATCGCAGGAGCAAGTTCACGGAGCACGGGATTCTTCCAGCTTTCAAAATAGCGGTATGAATCGCCCTCTAGGATTTTCGCTTTGTGAGCTTCCGCGATGGAAAGCATTTTGCCAAAAGCGTCTTTTTTCTCGGAATCCGTCTTTGCGTTGTCAAACTTGACCATCTCGCAAAAATATTCTTGTTCGAAATCGACAAGGTGCATGGCCTTCGCCACGCGCAATGCAGCCGCATCGCTCAAGTTCAAGCGACCTTCACTTGCATATTTCAGATGAACCGGCGAAGAGAATCCCGCCGCACGGGTGAACTCCTGCCAAGTAAAAGCGGTCTTCGCCTTTTTCTCGGCGTAATAATCCGCGATATATTGACGATAACTTGTGTATTCAAGTATATCTTTCATTGTTTCCTCCTAACACAAACAGCGTCTCGACTTTTTAGTCTGCGTCGTCCGCAATTTTAAATATATCTCCAATTTTTAAAAAAGTCAATAGTTCACCATAAAAATTTTTAATTTTTATTGAAATTTAAGCAATTTTTACATTTGATAAAAAATTTTAGCCATTTTTGATAATACAAATAAAATAGTTATTGGTCACACACACCAAAAAAAAAGAAGGCGGGGCGAACCCCGTCTTCCTTTTCCTCCTAACAGTATTTCTAACGAATCTTGGCAGATTTAGTTCTTGATGCAGCGGACATTCATCATTCGATTAGCCTCGATGATGTACCCTTGCCAATCCCATTTCAAGTTTTTCATGAATGCGATGCTGTACGTC
>Ga0310696_10003403_pt1 | contig 19890 bp, 6 predicted proteins | sample AusTroGonzalo_MG_4_FD_203885 | JGI IMG/M metagenome (GOLD analysis project Ga0310696, IMG submission 203885) | Bovine rumen microbial communities from tropical cattle in Woodstock, Queensland, Australia - Gonzalo_02 (v2) (version 2) | ecosystem: Host-associated > Mammals > Digestive system >... | reverse complement strand
CAGGTGGCGGTTACATTGGCTATACCGATCAACATTAACGATCTCATAAATCACACAATTGTCGAGTCATCCAGGATTGAGTTCAAGTCCGACTGGAACCCGGAAGCGATTCTTCACACAATCTGTGCATTCGCCAATGACATTGACAATACCGGCGGCGGCTACATTATTGTCGGCGTAGAAGAGAAAGACGGCTCCCCTGTTTTCCCTATTAAAGGAATCGAGCAGAGCCGTATTGACGGTATCGAAAAGAAGCTGCGCGAGTACTGCCACTACATTGAACCTTTTTATCAGCCGGTCGCAGAGCCCTTCCTCTATGAAGGTAAATATGTTTTCGTTATTTGGGTGTCAGGCGGCTTTTCGAGGCCATACAAGGCTTCTGTGTCGCTCTCTGAGGCACGTTCAGACAAGCGCTACTATATAAGGAAGGCAAGCAGCACTGTGATTGCAACGCCTGAAGAAGAGAAACAGCTCTATTACGTTTCGTCTGATGTTCCTTTTGATGACAGAGCAAACCTTGCGGCTGATATTGAGGACCTTGACCTTGGACTTATAAGGGAACACCTGAAGAAGATTGGCAGCAACCTTTACGCTTATTCGCTTAATCAGGATTTGAATCACCTCGCAGAGGATCTTCAGATTGTTTCGGGGCCGCTTGAGTATCGCAAGCCTAAGAACGTGGGTCTTCTGATGTTCTCGGAGCACCCTGAGAAGTATTTCAGATATGCAAGGATTGAGGTTGTGGACATGCCTGACCCTACCGGCACGAATATGACCGAGAAGATTTTCACGGGTCCGATCCAGCGACAACTGATCGACGCCCTGCTCTACATCAAGAACTACGCTCTCAAGGAAATCGTGATTAAAGACAAGGACAAGGCAGAAGCCGAGCGCATCATGAACTATCCTTACGCAGCTGTTGAGGAAATTCTCACCAACGCGGTGTATCACAGATCCTACCAAATCAACGAGCCTATAACTGTGCGTATAACGCCAATGGCAATCGAAATCACAAGCTTCCCCGGCTTCGACAGAAGCATTACAGATGAACGAATCAAGGCCCTTGACATTCGCTCGATGGTTTACAGGAACAGAAGGATTGGCGATTTTCTGAAAGAGCTCGGGCTCACAGAAGGACGCAACACCGGCTTTCCAACAGCCTTCAGCGCGCTCCATGACAACGGCTCAGACATGCCCTCTTTCGAGATGGACCCCGAACGCGGATATCTCACGGTTAAGATACCGGTTCACCCGATTTTCCTCCCCAAGACGAATCTGCGCGACATCGAATACGAAAACAAGATTCTCGCCGTTCTTGAAAACAAAGGGCTTAGCCTGACCGAGATTTCCGAGGAAATGGGCTACAAAGGCATCACTCAAAAGCTCAGGTCTTCGGTTGAAGCACTCTGCCGCGCAGGGTCTATCGAACGGGCAATGATAAGCGACACACGCCTTGGCTACAGGATCAAGCGCCGCTGAAATAATCGCAATAATACTCACACACAAAAAAGCTTGCACGGAAACCGCCAATGAAACCCGCGGCCGATCCGTGCAAGTTATTTTTTGTTGCTGTTTTAGGTAAAAACGCTTGGCGATAAGGCTAAAGTCTCAGCCTGCCGTAGCAGTGTCAGAGTTTTCGCTGCTCTTAACGTTTTCGCTGCTCTCAACATTTTCAGTCTTTGGCGGTTCATGCACTCGCTTCTGCGGGAACGTCTGAGCCTGCGTCTGAGCTTCTATGCGCTCGTGCTCCTGCAGGTACTTGATGTATTCGGTGAGCGACAGCGGCTTCGAGTAGTAGTAACCCTGGACGACCTGGCATCCGAGGCCCTTTAAGAGCTTGATTTCTTCCTCGTTTTCAACGCCCTCCTGGGTGACCTTCATGTGGAGCTCGCGGCCCAGCTTGATGATGCTGGAGAGAACCTTGAGGTCGCGTTCCTTGGAGAAGCCCTCCTTGATGAAGAAGCCGTCGAGCTTGATTTCATCCATCGGCAGCTCCTTCAGGATACTGTAGGACGAGAAACCGGAGCCGAAGTCGTCGATTGAGCACTTGAAGCCGTTCTGGTGGAGGCGGGCAACAATCTCGCGCAGCATGTCGTAGTCCTCGTAAGCGAAGCTCTCGGTGAACTCAATCGTGAGGAAGCCGTCGTCGATGTTGTGCTTGTTCTTCATGTTGACGTAGAACTCGACGAAGTCCTTGTCGGAGGCCGTGATACGCGACGCGTTGACTGAGATCGGGTAGAGAGGGAGGCCGTGCTCCTTGGCGTCTTCGATATAGAGGCAGACCTGCTCCATGATGTAGTGGTCGAGTTTGATGATGAACCTGTTGGCTTCAAAGAGCGGCAGGAAAACGCCCGGCTGCATGTATTCGTTCAGGTCAGGGTTGAACCAGCGGACGAGCGCCTCGGCACCGTCAACGCGATTCTCGAGGATGTTGTGCTTCGCCTGGTAGAAGACCTTGAAGTCGTGGTTTTCGAGCGCCTTGTCCATGTGGACCTCGATGAACTCATTCTGGATCGAACTTGAGTGCAGGAGCTCGTTGTAGAGTCTGAAGACGCTGAAGTCGTAGGGGTATTTGGTGGCTTTTTCGGCCTCATTGGCGAGGTCGACCATCTTTTCGGTGCTCTCGGTGAGCTTGCGGTTCGTGGTGTAGATACCGCCGGAGAGAACGACCTGGACGTTGCCGGAGAGCTGCGACTGGTGCTGTGAAGCGATCGCAACGATGTTGGAGAGGCGCTTTTCGACGTCCTCGAGCTCCCTGTAGTGGAGAAGCAGGAGGAATCTGCCGTGGCCCGCGTAGCCGTAAGTCTCGTCAAGGGCAAGGTTTTTGCTGAAAATGACGAGCAGGCGCTTCAGAATCTGAATCATCTGCGGTCTGCCGATCTGCTCAACCACGTACTGATAGTGCTTGATTTCGACCGAAATGACCGCGAAGTTTGTTCCTTTGTTGCGGTTTATGATTTCCTGGGCAACCAGTTCGAACTTGTACCTTGTCGGGCAGCCGAGTTCGAGGTTGACCTCGTTGATGGATGCGATTTTTGACCTTGTCCTGATTGTGTGGATGATGACGAAAATGACCACGCCAAGGACACAGATGAAGAATATCAGGAACTCGCCCATGACCGCGTTGACGACAACGTAGTCGGAGCTGTTGACGACGTCCGCACGGTAGTAGCCTACGACCGCGAAGGATGCATTGTCGTTGTCGTGGATGCCCGTGACGCTGACGATACACTTGTTGCCGCCAACTTTGCACGAATACACTCCCGACGTGCCCTCAAGCACGTTCTTTTCGACCTGGTCAATGATATCCTTGTCGTTAATCTCGTCGCGCAGAATGTTGAAAACGTTGCCGTAAGGGTCGTCGAACTCCTCGGTTGCGTAGAGCGTATCAAGAATGTTTCCGACCGAAGACGTGACAACGTGGAAAAGCGAAAGTTTGTAGTCGTCGCGGTCCCTCGTGAGCGAGCTCGTAACGACAGGCGTCACAGGGTAGAACACCACGATCGAATCCGCGTACTCAAAATCGTCCGGCAGCGGCACGAAGTAGCAGGCAACGCTCAGACTGAAGTGGTTGTCGTCGATGACGCCAACGCAAGTCAGCACGTCGTCCTCCACAGCCTTCTTGACCTCCGGAGCCTCGATATCCATATCAAACTCCAGACCGTCGCTGCTGTACTCTACGCCGTCCTTGAAGTACCTGACGAACTTGATGTCGCCGTAGCGGATACTGTCAAGGGATCTGCTGTGAAACGTTACGTCAAACTCTTCCTTGTTCTTGTACGAGCGAGCCGTGATGTCACTGCCAAGGGCACTGGCCTTGACCTTGTACGAGTTGAGACCGTTTATAACGTCACCGGAAGTCGTCTTTACGAACTGTGCGGCACTGGTTTTAGCCTCATCTTCAATGATTTTTGAAAATGAGGCGATCATAGCGCACGTACTTCCGATCATCAAAAGACAGAGCAGAAGAATCACTAAAAGAAAATAGTTTTTAATTTTCAGTTTTTGCTTTTTTTTCATGACTGCTCCAGCCGGGAGATCACTTGTTGTTTAACTCTTCAAGCTCGTTCTGCAACCTCTTCAGGTTGTCTCTCTCGGCGTCGATCTTCTCGGTAAACTGGTTGAAATAATCAACGTCTTCATCGTTGGGCTGCGTGTTCTTCAAGATAGCCTCAACAAGGGCTGCCTGTGAACGGACACGCTTCTGCTCAAGGAAGTTGATGCGTTCAATACTCTTTTTGATTTCCTTCTTAAGCTTGGATTTCTCAAACATTTGTTTCCTCCTCGTCGCGCGGGCTTTCCTCTATTTGCACCCGGGACTTATTGGCGTCTTCGGCTTTAAGCCGCTCCACTTCTTTTTTGACCAAGTCGTCAATCTGCTTCTGCCGAAGCATCTCGAGCTCCTCGGTTTTCTTTTTCCTCAATTTCTGCAGATCCGGCAGATAAAGTATCATCGTCAGCACCAGGACCACCGTCACGGCGACCATGACGCCAATGCCCGACCTCATTATCCTGCCAATCCTCGTCAGCAGCGGCAGGTTCCTCACGTACACCGCCCTGACCTTGTCGGCTTTCACCGTGTAACTGTCGTTCTGACCTGCCCTCTCGCCCTTCGTGACGAACTCCTCATTGTCGCCAATGATCTCCACCACGCGGTGAGTGTTGTTGCCCCCTTTGAGGGCCGGGTCGTCAGAGACAAACATTATCACGTCCCCGACCTTCACATCCTTTGCCTTAATCTCCCTGATCTGTATGTAGCTCTGCTCCGGTATCATCGGCTCCATGCTGTCCGTCATGACCCAGGCGATCGAATTCCCGAAAATAAAGGGAACTTTGTTCGTTGCCTTGGAGATCAGGATGAAGATTGTCGCCAATGCGATCAAGCCTATCACCACATACGCGATTATGTCCTTAATCAGGCGCAGGACGCTTTTCTTTTCCTTAACCTTTACCGTTACCGTTTCCGTAACCGCTGCCGCCTTTTCCGGCCTCTTGCTTCTGCCGCTGCTTTCCGATGAAATCTTCTCGCCGGCCTTCTCAACCCGCTTCCTTTTCATTGCTCACCGGCTCGCCCGCCGTCCGCCTCGCCCTCGCCGCCGTCCTCAGGCATCTCGTCCGCGGCCTCAGGCTCTTCGCTCACGTCTTCCGCTTCAGCTTCTGCTTCTGTTTCTGTATCTGTTTCAGCTTCTGCTTCAGTTTCGTCCGTTACGGTTTCAGTTTCAGTTTCGTCCGTTACAGCAGTTCCAGCTTCGGTTTCAGCTTCAGGCTGTTCTTCCGCTTCTGCCTGCGGCTCGTCAGATTGTTCGTCTGCGGCTTCCTGCGGCTCGTCCGCAGTTTCAGCTTCAGTTTCTGCTGCTTCCGTTTCAGCCTCAGAAGCTTCCGTTTCAGCTGTTTCAGTCGCTTCAGTTTCGCCCTCAGCGGCCTCGCCGCCTTCAGCCTCATCCGAAGCTTCGGGCTCCGGCTCCTCCGGCAGTATCGCTACAGGCTCTTCCTCCTCGAACTCAGCATCTGACGAGAAGTCGAGCGCGGCAACGTCAATCGGAGTCGCCTTTTCGGGCTCGCGGCCGTTCTTAATCGCATCGGCCGCGAGCGCCACGTCAATCGATTCCACCGCAAGCAGGTCACCCGGTGTGAGTGTCTGGTAGCGGCGCTCCGTTCTTGACTTTCTCGTGCGCTCTGCAAGCGGCCTTGCGGCGTTGGTGAACTTGACGTCAAACTCCTGTGCGGTGACCGGATTCAGCTCGTCAATGATCCTCGGACGCAACTCGTCGCTTATATCGCCGCCCTTTAAGGTGTGGTCGATTTCGAACTCGTTCTTTATGTTGTGGCGGAAAATCATATACTGGATCGCGAGCGTGGAGTAGAGCTCCTTTATGTACGACTCTTCGATATCCTCAAGATTTTCCTGCACGATCATGCTGTAGCCGGCGCCTTCGTAGCTTTCGATGAACTGCCAGAGCAGGTAGCACTGGTGAAGGTCGCGGTTTTTCATGAGCGCGTTTGTTCGCATTACCGGCGGGCGGATGAAGTTTCTGCCCATCGAGTGTGCAAACTCGGATTCCGCATACGTTGTGATGATCTTGTTGAGCCTCTCTACCCTGCGCCAGAGGTCTGTCGTGTATGAGTAGTTCTCCTCAACCTTCTCATCCTCCTTGTTCTCCGTGGACTCGCCAATCTCAAGCTTGAAGGTCATTCTGACCTTGACGTCGTCGTGGTCGAAGTTCTCCTTGAACTCGAGCTTGGTGGTTTTTTCGTCCTGGCCGGATTTCTTGGCGATTTCGTAACGCCTGTTGACGAACGCGTAGAGGCGGCTGATCAGTGTGTTTACGAACTTGTTTTCGTAGGTCATCAGCGTCTCTTCTTTAAAGACGTTGAGAAGCTTTTTGGGGATGATCTCGTCGCCGTCAATCCTTGAGATGTAGTCGGTGTGCTGCGCAAGGTGCTGGAGCGTTCTCACTGTGACCTTGCGGGTGAGCTCGACCGGGAGGATTTCCTCTTTGTCCTCGATGTACCTTGACGGGTTCCTGATGATGACGTCAAGCGACGGGAGCGTGTCCTCAATCATTCTGACCCATGTCTCGTCAATGGCCCTCAGGTAGAAGCTTTTGCGCAGCTCTATCGTGGCATCGCCGTTGACCATCTTGTCGAGGATCGTCGGAAAAACGCTGTACTCCTGAATGATATTGTCAATGAAGTACGTTGTGTCTTCGTAAACGGAACGGAAGGTATTCTCTTTGTTGATGTCCTGAACGGCCTCGTCAGCCATGTTCATTCTCCCCCTGTCTCGACATTAATAGGTCATCTTCTGCAGACGCAGCAGATATGCGGTACTTTCTTTCATCTCGCCCTTGCCGAAGAGCTTGTCCATGTAAAGGATGAGGCCGCGGATTTCGTCACGGATGAGCGAGAGGTTGAGACCTTCGAACTTTCTGAACACCTTGGTGGCAAGGATGTAGTCAACGCCTTCGTTCTCGGTTCCGCCGCAAGCGATGTAAACAGGCACGAACGTCTTGAGCTGTTTAACGATACGGTTACCGAAAGCGACTCTGAACTTCTCGATTACGTAGAGGTCAAGCATACCGATCTTCTGGAGCGTATCCTGGCTCACCGGGTTATCGGCAATGGCCTTGTTGTAAAGGCTCTCAACGTACGAGTAGCTGATAAGCTTTGGCGGTGTGTCGGGCGCGTCGAACGGAATACCCTTGGAGTCGAGGTTGACAACGAGTGCACGGTCGTAAACCTTATCGGAAATCGCGAACGTTGAGTCGTCGTTGTTAGCCGTACCGATGTACCAGACGTTCTGAGGAATCGTCAGCTTACCATCGCCAAGGTGCTCCGGGTCAGTCGGCCAGGCCGACGGAACGAGCTCAATCTTCCACTCTTCGGGGTTCGGCATTTCAAGGATTGAAAGCATTTCCGCGAAGTAGTACTCAACACGCGCGATGTTCATCTCATCGAGGATGATAATGTTGATGTCGTCGTTAAACGAAGCCTCGTAAATACGCCTCAAAACCTCGGTCTCGTTGAACTTCTTGGTGAATTCATTGAAGAAGCCAAAGAGCTCCGTACGGTCACGCCAAGAAGGCTGAACCGATGCAATCGTGGAGTCTACCTGGAAGTACTTACCGAGCATGTAAGGCAGCGAGGTTTTACCTGTACCGGAGATACCCTGGAGGACGATGAGCTTCGTGGAAGCAAGTCCTGCGATCAGGAGACGGATGGTCTTAATCTCGTAGTAAAGTTTGCTGTTCGAGCACGCGAAGTTGCGGATGTCGTCGCACAGCTCACTGAGCGAAAGAGTCTGTTCATAGACCGGCGGCACGTAGTACCTGTACTTGTCGTCAACCGCAGACAGCCTGTAGAAACGCTTTCCGCTTGGCTCTGCAGAAGCAGCAGCTTTCTTCTGATCCTGAGCGGCTGCCGGCTGAAGCTGACCTGCCGTTGCCCCCTCGATACCTGCCACTGGTTCCTTGCCGTTGAAGTACTCGAGAACCTGCTGGTACGTAACGCCCGAAGGATCAAACTTGTAAGCAAGGATGCGCTCTTTCTCTTCTGTCAGCTTGATGACGTCGCGGTGCAAATCTGCAATCTCTTCAAGAAGGTCCTCGTTGCCGACAATGGTCTTGCGGAAACGAATGTACTTCCTGATGCCTGCGACGATCAGAATGATAAGGCCAGCCACAATCGCATACGTAAGGAGCACAACGACCACGCAGAGAATCCACGCGAGCACGTTGAACCCGCTCTTGTACGTATTGAGCTGGCTGATCAAAGCCGGGAAATTGAAGAACTGAAAGATCGCATTGAATATGCCTACAATGCCCTGCCACAACCCGTTAAGGATCTTCGACATATAGGCAAATAACCAATCCATGAAATTGTCCATACTTTACCTGACTCTACTCTCGCCCAAAGGTTATCGCCAACGTCAGCAAGCGTCTCAAACCTTCAGTCTTTTATATTTGCTGAAAGACCCCAAAACCTGGGGTCTCATTTGATGACTTCCGTCTAAAGAAAACCGCTCCGCGTAAGTTTTCCGCAATTTTAGGGAAATTTTAAATCCCGGCGCATTTTTCTTCTTTATCTTTCGTTCACCAGCCGGCCATTCCCGGCCCGTTCAGCTTTTCAAGCAGCTTTTCCGTCAAGCCTTGTTCTCGTCAGCCGCTTCAGCTTCCGCCTCTGCGGTCTCAGCCGTTTCAGCAGTTTCAGTTGCCTCAGCTTCTGCTTCTGCCGGAGCTTCAGCTTCTGCCGCTGTTTCAGTTTCAGCTGCGGGCTCGTCAGCCTGAGCTTCCTTGGCTTGTTCTGCGCCTGCCTCGCCCTCAGCCGGCTTTGCTGCGCCCTGCTGCTGACGGATGTACTCCTCGATAGCTCTCTGCTTGATGAGTTCTTCCTCTTCAACGGTGATTTTCTTTTTGTTCGCGTTCTTGATTTCAAGAACTCTCTTTACGAACATCACGATCTCAAACAGGAAGAAAATGACGAGCGGGATAACGATGCAAACGAGGAATCCCGTGGATGATGTGAGGAATGTCACAACCGATCCGAGGCCTGCAGCGCGGGAAATCTTTTCGGAGAACTTGCCCTGCACGTCCGCAACCTTAACCACAACGTCGTCCTCGCTTGTGTAGAGGGACCTTGTCGTGTAGGAAACGACCTTGCCGTCTTCCTTGTTGACTTCCTTGATGAGGAACATTCCTGCCTTGGCGTCTTCACCTGCTGTGGCTGAGATGATCGTGCCCTTGGAGAGCTTTGCCTTGGCGGCTTCGTCCGTAATCTCGGTGGTCTTCGACCCGAGGTTTACAACACTGATAACGTCAGACCAGCTGATTGTGTAGCTGTCCGCTGAACCTTCATTATCACCTTTCGTGCGATAGCTAATCGCGTCGCCGCTTCCGATAACCTCAATGATTCTGTGGGTGTTGATCTCCTTGCTTCCGTTACCGTCAAGGTCCGCCCTGAAAGTAACGACATCCATGACGTCAAGGTTCTTCTTCGACTCGTCCGTGATCTTGTTGCTGAAAATCATGTCGCCCTTGTAGAAGGTCGGCGCCATCGAGTTACTCAGAACCGGGCTCATCACCTTACCGCCAATGGACGGCACACCATCCTTGCTCGTATTCGCCGTGATTGCCAGAATCGTGACCACCACAGAGAATGCAATGAACAGCCAGATGATGACGTTCACGATTGTCCCCAAAGTCTTCCTGGTCTTGCTTGTTTTAGCTTTTTCGGCTTCCATAAGTTAATCCTTTCTTTTTCAAAGCACCTTTTGTAAATTGAAATAGCCTTTTGTACAACGGCATAATAAGCCGTATTCTAAAAAAAGTTTGATTTATTATATTATTTATAAATAAGCTTGTAAAGCATTTTTCAATCATCCACCCAAAATTATGAAGTCCGGAATGATTTTGGCGTTGGTGTAAATGACGTAGTTCGATGCACGTGACACCTTTATAATGCTGTCGTGTTCATCTTTAAGCGCCACAACAACGTCAATTCTGTAGTTTCCGTAGATATGATTCTTCGCCTCAAACGGTTCACCCGTTTCGACAGTGAACCTGAGAGTCGGTATAATGATTTCAGCGCCCGTGTCCTCCACATCCGCTTTCGCAAACGTGGTAACAAACGCATTGCCAACAGCAACCGCATTGACCTCACTGCTCTCGCCAAGGACATAAGCCAGCGACGTATAGTCGTCAATGTCAAGCGCATTGCCATACTTTCCGTCATTGCCTCTCTGGGACAGGTATACCGAAACCTCAGCGCTTGTGTATCCTTCAATTTCTTCGATGACCGGTGAAACGTCAAGAACCGCCATAAGCTCAAACACCGATCTGTCATCGTATCTGTCATCCGAGAGATTCAGAGCGTTTATACCCAGCGGTGTATAGTCACCTACCCTGTCGCCAACAGGATTCAGGAACAGGACAGCGTAGTTGAGCTCTGCCTGAGAATAGTAAGCGATTTCATCCGGATCGTCCTCGTACAACGAGTTTTTACTGTATTCATTTTCAGTTTCAGAGAATCCAACAACAGAAGTACACGATACCATAACACCATTGTTAGGATACAACTCGTTCCTTCCGGGGAACTGCGTGTTTACGGCTGCGCTTCCTTCAGCGTATTGGAAGGTGACATGCGTAAACAGGATAAACTTGTCATAATCTTCAAAGTAGTCAGAAAGCATTGGCGATGTAAACTCCGCACGATTCTGAGTTACATTTTTCGACTGTGACGGGTAGTACGTATATGTGCCCGCAGAAACGGGACTGCCGCTATACTCCACTATGCTGTATTTGCTGTCAGCTACACTGGGATCACCGAGTATTGCCCTTGCGGTTTCCAGGCCTTCAGTCCTGTTGAAATAAACCAAAAAGCTTTGATAAACGTCAACCTGCTGAAGCAAGCGTTTTACATCTCGTTTGATTTCATCGAGATCATCGGAGAGACCGAGCATAACCGACATATCTACGCTGAGACTGTTATTGGCGTCAGACATTACTTCGGCACCTGTCTCAGATTCTACGTCAAGAGTCAGATTGTCGTGCTCGAATATCTTTCCGGTTATATAGTGAACCTGTGTCTTATTGTCTGTGTATTCAATTTTTGACGGATAGTTTGTATCGCTGAAAGTATACGGTGTCGAAGCAATGAAGTAGTGGAAATCCTGATAGTTTGCTCCGCCTTCAGTGAAGAAAGTCAGGTAGTATGACTCCTCAAGCAGATCGGATTCATCGCCGCTTACCGTCGCAATATACTTCTGAACAGAATTATCGTTTAATTCCGAATCAGTTGCATATCTGTAGCCCTCATTGTTGAAGTACACAGTTGCGGTTTCACTGCCTGAAGTTTTTACGAGTGTACCGCTTCCTGAAGCCGCAGGTGAAATTGTTACATTCAACATTTCACTGAATTTTTTCGGTGAAAAGCTGTCCCCGGAGAACTGATAAGAGTTACCCGACTTGGTCATTTCGCTCTTAAACCGCGATAAGTCAATGTTTTTGATAGTCTCCGCCTCTATATTACCTGAGCCGGGATAGTTCATGGCAATTCCTATTGTCGAATAGTACGCCCTGCCATCGCTCGGATCCACAAGCACAAGTACCGTATCCGCAGGGAAATACTTGAGAACAGAGGTGTCATTGGCTTTTGAAAGCGTCAGGATTTTGTCGTAGTTTCTTTCTACTGATTCGCCTCCGTTGATTGCATCTGCCCACTCAGAAGGAGTTCTTGAATACGTGTACTTGAAGTACATTGTAACGGGAGTACCTACGTTCTCGACAATCAGTTTTCCGGGATCATAATATGATTCCAGATAGTCCGTGCCGCTGAGCGCCGAAATCTCAAACCTGTATGAAAGAACCTTCTTTACAAACACAGGTATGTATAAATGATACGCAACCTCATTGGCGTTTGAAGGGTTAAGGAACGCAACGTCAATAAGTGAGAACTGCATTTTGCCCGTGCCGCTGTCAATCTGCGAGTAAACCATGTAGAACTTGCCGTTGTTTCGTTTCAAACTTACATCGGCCACGGTTGAATCCGCAACAAACTTTCCCTGACTTGTGTCATAAGACATCTTGTACAAGGAGACGTTGTAAACACCGGCTACATTTTCGGTATAGTCATAAGTTGTATTTGTCAGCAATCTTATGTAGCTGTTAATCATCTCGGTCGTTTGGTCCCTGTCAAGGCTGTCGACAAGAAGTACAGGGAAATCGTTACCCGGATATGAAACTTCATTGATGAAGCTTATAAACTTGCCTGTATATTGGTTAAACGTGGTAAGATTACCGCTTCTTGAATATCTGTACCTTTCCGAGGAATCACTTATTATATCGTTTATAGTTAAATCGGCAGCAGACAGCGCTATACCGTCACCGGTAAGAGTGACACCGCCAATGCCTGCAGACGGATTTACCGTCACATATGGTGCATTTACAGTGACGTTAGTATCGCTGCCAACTTCTGTCGGGAAAGCACCGGGATTGCCGGCGCCGTCAAAATCAGCAAAAATAATGTAGCCGCCATTGCCGTAATGCTCACTCAAATTATTTGAGTTGTTTCTGCCGACGTTTAATTTTAAAGTATTTGCTGCAGTATCTCCGACGAGATTAACGGACACACCAACAAGCTTAATTATACTCTTGTCATCCTTGTTATTCCCGACTACAGAAGTAGTAACTCGCTTATCTGAACAATCACTTTTGACCTCAGTTTCCCTAACAAGAATATTGTAGCCTGAAATTGTAGTCTTTACAGCTACACCGACAAGGCTTCCGGTTCCTGCATTGGTGTAAGAAGACAAATGGTTATAAACCATAGTATCGTCGATAAGCAAATCATGGATTGTCAGATCAAATGCTGTAACGGCAGGGCTAACGACATTACCCGGATTTGAAAATCCAATAACACCTCCGGCTCCGCCTAATTTAACTGCATTATGCTCATATTCAGACACTATATCAACGCCTGAAATCGACGATTTATCAACATTGAAAAAACCATTTCCTCTATCTGTGGCCTGATTCATTGCTCCGAAATAGCCACCCGAACTGCAAGAGCCATAGATGTGCGATTTGACGGCATCTCCGTCAGTGTTCCCGTTGAGAGTGACGTTTAAAAGATTTACGTTCAGTTTATCACTATCGTTTTTATCACTGTAGCCAGCGCCCAAAACGCCTCCGGAAAATGCTGCAGAAACATTAATATTGTTGATTTCGAGATTTCTGAAGTCGATACTTCTGTTTTTGGTAAGACCCCAAACGCCCCCGGCAAAAGTGTAATCATTAACTCCATTTGCAACGCAATAGACGTGGTTTTCCTTACCTTCTACGCCTTCGATAATATAGTTGGCGATATAGGAACCGAGGCGTCTTGGCTGAGCCAAACCTACAATTCCGCCCGCTGCATAAACCCATTTAGCTCGAAGCCATGTGATACTGTCGTAAGCAGAGCCGTCAGTTACATTGCCGCTATAGCCAAAACCGCTGTCAGCATGAGCGCATTTTACCGATATTTCGTTTATTAAGAACGGTGTTTTATTACTACTATCGCCGTTTACCTTGATTTGACCGAGAATATAGCCCACAAGGCCGCCCGCTGAAACACCGGATTTTACTGTAACTCCGGTTGTAGACGTTCCCGTTCCACAATTATCAATAACGCAAAGATTATCCTTTGCAGTACCGCCGGTAATATCTCTGAGGAACCCAACCAGACCGCCTGAATATCTGGCGCCCTCAATAGAAATACCGTCAAGTACTATGTTTTTTAAATAGATTTTTTCTTTTGCGTTATGACCAATAAGGCCACCGACACTGAGTATATTCTCATAACGCATACTGTCAGCTCCGCTCTCAGCAAAAGAGTAAGCGCTTTGATTACCGTCTGAGACCTTGAGAATATCGTAATAAACACTTCCTTTCAAAGTCAAATCAGAAATTGAATTTGAACTTGAAGCGCTATTCATTTTGAGAACGTTAAACAATCCAAAGCCGGCACAATTATCATTGGCTTCGTATTTTTTCACCGTATACTGGTCGTACTCCAGGAACCTCATGTTAAGAGTGATTGGCTGTGAGAAAACACTGTTTCCGTTCTTGCCCTGCATTTTTTTGACGCTGAGGCGCAGATAGTCACTATCGTAATATATACTTCCTATCCCTCGAAATCCTGCTGCTACGTCACAAGCGCCGGTCACGTAGACTGTAACCCCTGTTTTTCTCGATAAACTGCGGGCATAATACTTAGTTTCGTCCTCAGCATTATTATTGATAGACATCGTATAAGCGCGGATGATATAAGGAACCTTGTTGCAGTCTGCCGAATACTTGTCATCACACGCCGCAGTAAAATCGGTTCCGGATGAAGTGCCGACAGTTGTGTATAAAGAGGTTCCTCTGGCAACAGTATAAGCTCTATAGGCCTGCCAGAAGCCTGACAAACCATCGTAAGCGTTTTGACTACCCTCGTTAACGTTAGCAGATGATGCTCCGCTGTTTATAATAGCTCCAAGGACATACATTGCCTGTCCGTTAGGTACTTCGATTTCAAAGTTGCTGTTCTTGTATGTAACCTTAAGTTTTGCATCTGAAGGATTTAGGTCTGATATCGAGTAATTCTTTATGCCGTTTTTAAGCGTTGATGTTTCCTCGGTAGCATGATACGCGTCAGTCTCGTTGAAAGCATAGCCGGCAATAACTCTTCCGATTATCGGGTTAACATAGAGATACCCGCTGTTACTGACAAGATCCTCAGGTGCATTCGTTCCGACTGTAAACTGACCCGAAGTCAGGCCCACGTTTCCTGAAGTCATATTTCTGAAAATCAGACCGCCGTTAACAATGACGCCAACATAGCCGCCTACGGGTATCAATCTATAATATCTTGTTCCGCCGCCGTTTCCAAATTCAAGTTTGAACGCTGCATTTTGGAAAGAGACATCAACGTTATCAATGATTGTGTCACCGCCCAAAATCTGGCTTATAACTGCACCGTAAGCGACATTTCCGTCTTTGAATGCGTATTCGGAATCGGCTAACGGAGCTGTAAGCACTATCAAATTTGATCCGTCTTTAATAACATTCACATTTACGTTGATGTTTTTAACAACGCAACCCATGGAAGTTTTAATCAGCGGTTCAGATGAGTTATTTGTTATTGTTACACCGTCCGCCGGTCCTATCAATGCTCCTTTAAAAGCGTAGACAGCGGATTCCGTTGTGGGGCTGCCCAAACCGACATAGTCCTCTGACAGTGTTATACCATTGGCGATGTAATAGTATGCTCCGGTGAGATACTTTCTGACTGTTTCAATGGGATATTTGTCGTTTGCATTTACATTCGAAATAAAGTAGTCGGCATCTGTTTGTGCGTTAAACGTATATGCTTTCTTTGTGTATTCCGAACTTGATGCATATTTATTGTAGTTATCTGTCAAATCTGAAGGGAGTTCAAGCGTAATAGTGCCTGACAAGGTACCCTTAGAAATAATTTCAGATATATTTTCCAGATTTGCTCCGTCGGTTATAATAAACGGGTCATCGTACTTGCCGCAGCCTTCGATGTTTTCAGAAACGAAGATATTAACAAGAAGCTCGTGAGTCTTGTTCACAGCATTGTACTCAGTATAGACATACGGCAGCCAGTTTGAGCTGCTAAAACGGTATGATCCATCTGTATCAGTTTTTAAATCCGGCCTTGTATAGAACGTTGATCCGTAGTAATGACGCTCTTTACTTACCGTCTGTGTAGAATCGTCAGGATCTTCTTCCCGATGTTCAAGGGATTCTGTTACTTCCCAACCATATGTTACATTGTGAGTCGGCGTAGCTGAAGGCCAGTCCTCATCAACGTCGTAGTTGTAAACACCTGAACAGTCACTCAAGTATGTAAACTTATTTAAGATTGTAGCCCTGCTGAAAATAGAGGTCTCCGTGCCGTAATGTGTATCGAGTCCTGATTCAACATGTGTTTTTCTCGCGTCGAACTTAAGATGTGAGAACGTCAGGTAGATAGACTTTGCAGTTTCATTGCCGACATCGCCAATAAGGCTCGATGCAGCATATATACCGGCATAATCGCCGATATTGTATCCGTCAGTCTTCTGTTCCGCAGCGTCGATTTCAAGTGTTGTCTTATACCCGATTTTATTGATTAAGAGCGGCGCATAAGTGCTGCTTGATGTCAGATTGCCGCCCGTTTCAGTTATAATTCGGGCGTCGTCAAACACAAGTTTCGAAGCTGTAAATGAAGCTCTCGCGTTTTCAGTACCGCTGAGGGTGCGTGACACAAGGAAACCGCAATGATTGTCTGTCAGTCGCGGTACGTTACCTTTTATCGTAAGACCTGAATTGCCGGTAATGCTGATACTGTGACCGTAATTGTCCAGAAATGCAGCAGTATGCATAAGATTATGCTGTGTTGTATATGTGAGATTAGCGCTTCTTGTGGAACGAAGCTTCGGAGCAGACGTCGTGGCATCGTTCTTAACCCACGCTTCCATAGTATCATTATTGAGAGTTAATGTTGCATTATTAAAAGTCACATTTCCCCGGAGATTGACCGGATAATATGATATTCCAACCATATTAAGGTCTCCCGTGAAGTATGTGTCTGACAGAAACCAAGCTGAAAGACTCGTGTTTGCATATGTCCAGATTGACCAGAGATAGAATCTGTATTTCGGCTCATGCGTATGCATGCGGGCATACTCCACGTTATAATAATACCTGGTATTTCCGTTCAGAGTATGTGTTTTCCCGTATTCTGTTTTGTTGAGATACACATCGGACCCTCTTTCAATTAGACCATTGAAATTATCGTTTGTTATCGATATTATCGAGTTTCCGTTGTCCTCAATTTTTCCATCGCTGCGAACAATACTGTTTGCGCATATCTCATCAAAGACACTGAAATTGGTGCCTGAAGCGAAAGTCAGATTGCTTATGTTATAGTTGTTTCCGGTGTTATAGACATCAAGATAAAGGCCGCCGTTTCCCGATGACCTCGTTGTCTTGTTGACAATAAATCCGAAAGTTGATCCGGATGAAGGAAGGGTGTAATTGCAGTTTTCGAGCTCAATTGACAGAACGTCCCAGTGGCCCGTAGCAGTCTGAACAAGACCGCCGAAATCAGCCGCATCGCCTGAAGCTTTGATTGTTGCATCAACGACGATATCAGACACGATGACATCTGCAGCATACCAGTCTACACCTAAAATTCCGCCAAATTTTCTGTTTTTTGAACGGCCGTCTGCAGAAATAATAATTCTGCAATTGTCAATAATTATTTCACGGCTATCCATCACATAGGAAGAGTCTTTATTTCCAACGCCTGCTATAGCGCCACCGAAAGCGGATACACGGCTTGTGTTTACGCTGCTTCCCGTGAAAGCTGAACGTTCGTATTTTTTAAAGCCAATTGTCGAATCGGAAATTGATATACTCTGTGCTGAATTGTTTGATACAAATCCAATCACGCCGCCAACGTAAGTCATGGTATCAGCAGAACCGCCAATATCTGAATTGGTAAGATCACGAACTGTCGGAAGCAGATCAGAATCTGAACCGTTTCCCGCTCCGGTGACAGAAATATCGGCATCACTGCCGTCAACTAAGCCTATAAGTCCGCCAATATAAGCAGCAGCGTTATATCCTGTACGGACTATAATCTGCTGCTCAGAATCAACATTGCTTAAAGACAGTTGCTCTTCTGCCTGTGCTGTTAAACCGCCAAATTTGAAATTAGAATTTGCCGTAGGGTACAAGTTGGCAAATCCGCTTATGACTAAATCTTGCACTGAAGCATTTTTAGTTTTAGCAAACAGGCCGACAAACTGATGTCTGAAAACATATCCTTGCGCAGTATCGGCGTCAAGAGCAGTTCCGTCACCGTTAAGACCATAAGTTTCGCCTGTAGCAAAACTAATCCTATGATTATTGCCGTTGAATGTTCCGGAGAACGGATCATTGGCACCATTATCTCTTGTGAGCCCCATAATGCCTGTTCCCGAAAGGTCAATATCGGCACTGATGCTTAAATTACCTGAGAGAAGAGTTGAACTGCTGTTTTGAGTTTGAAAGCATAGTGCACCAACATTTACATCGGTACCAAGCTTTATATTCAGAGCTGTTTTGGCAAAATCTATTTTGGTTGCCATTGATGTAACAGCAGACTTAACTGTAACCGTATGCGCACCTGTATCAACAACGAAAAGGTCTGACTCTTTAAAATCGGTGTTGTTTGTGCGAACAACCTGTCCCCATGATGTGATATCATCGGTTCTCTTCTTTTTGTGCCTTAGCAAAGTCCAGGAAGTCCCGTTTTCAGCCGAACCGCCCTCTCCGTCACCCAATGCATAGATAAGACCTCTGTTTCTGTTTGAAACGAGGTTGGCGTAAACTGAGTCATTAGGCATGGTCATTCCGGAAATATCAGTAGTTCCGCTAAGTCTGAGAACACCTGCATCTATATTTCCTGCGATGCCGGCAACAAAAGTTCCGCTGACTGCCACTGTTCCGGAAACATCCACAAAAGATCCTGCAGTACCGAATGATCCGATTAAACCGCCTCTCGCGCCGCTTGAGTTTCTTGAATCAGAACTTACGTCCGAGATTGAAATATATGCGGGCGAAGTGCCGTCAATCAGGCCTATAAGTCCGCCGGAGTTTTCTACCGTTCCCGTTCCGAGCGAGACGCTCGTATTTGTAATTGTAAACACGTCAGTTAGTGCAGAGGTTTTGTATCCGCCGCAGACACCGCCGCGCTTTGAACCGGCGCTTATATCAACGTCGATAACCTTCGAGGAAGATTTGCTTCCGTCGAAAGTGAACGATGCCAAGGTATTCTCAAGATATCCGAATATACCTCCGGAATAGCCTGAACTCGATACCGTGATTCTGCCTGAAGGAGTTAACTTGTCGAGAGTGAACGTAACAGGGGATGTTCCGGTATTCTTGTAGTAGCCGAAAAGACCTCCTGCGCCGCCGTTACTTCCGGTCACAGTTCCCGTGACCGCATAAGAAGCCACGCTGCTGTCGATATTGACGTTTGCACCGTCGACATAACCTACAATACCACCCGCATATCCGCTGCCGCCTGTTACTGAAACAGAGTTCACACGCGTTGTGTTGGCACAGTTTATGTTAAGAGTTGAACCAGCCGAAAGCTTTCCGACAAGTCCGCCGACGTTACCCGTTGTCGATGAAACGGAAATATCAGAGCCGGAACCTGAAACTGTAACGCTGAGCGTTGAATTGGCTCCTACGCTGCCGCAGATAAGACCCGCATCGGCATCCGAGACGACGTTCATGTCAGTATTGTTGATGAAATTTACTGTAACGTTGCAGCCGGCGGCGATATCGCCAATGAGACCCTTGTTTGATGTCGAAGATACCGACGTAGTCTCGGTCTCCGAAGAATTGACGGTCTTGCTTTCTATTGTCCAATTGGCGGCACCTTCACCGGGTAGAACGTGGTTTGCAAACAAAGCGCCTTCTGTAAGAACACTGTTTTGGCTTGCCGTTTCGGGAGGCTGAACACGGGTGAGATTGATAGTCTTATTGCCCTCAATCTTCATATCCGTTGTAACGTAGTTGAAGAGCGGACAGTCTGACAGCTCAAAATTTAACGTACCGATTGAAATAGGGTCAAAAGTGCCTGCAAAAGGTCTTGTGGATGTTCCGAGGCTGACGTAATCACTGTCAGAAAGTGAAGATGTACTGTCTGTTGTTACGAAAATGAGGGTGTCTTTCGGATTTCTGTAGCCCTCTGCATAAGCTTTGGAGTATGCGGAAAAATCCGCAACGCTGGTAAAGTAGTATGTGGCAGCGGTTTCTTCCTCTGCCTTGGGATTCATCACGGAAAGCCGCATTACGCTAAGCAACA
>Ga0310696_10003402_pt1 | contig 19904 bp, 15 predicted proteins | sample AusTroGonzalo_MG_4_FD_203885 | JGI IMG/M metagenome (GOLD analysis project Ga0310696, IMG submission 203885) | Bovine rumen microbial communities from tropical cattle in Woodstock, Queensland, Australia - Gonzalo_02 (v2) (version 2) | ecosystem: Host-associated > Mammals > Digestive system >... | reverse complement strand
ACAACTTCTTTCTTTTCATCCTGTTCAGCTACCGTAACAATATCGTCCCCGCCGTTATAGTATAGTACCCAGTGATCTGCTAAATCTTTATAGGTGTTCCAGAAGTTTTGTTTACTTCGCCCAAAACGCCTTATAACATCCTCTTCCGGTACTGGATGGCCTCCGTTCTTAACACGGGTTTGAATACGTACAATGCATGAATCCGGATCATCTACAAATGTGTAAAGAATCACGACCTTATAACCTAACTTGTGGGCTGTTTCAATCGTTTTAATATGCCCGACACCGGATAAGGTACTCTCCAAAGCAAACGACTTGCCCTCACTAAACAGCTTATCAATGCGGGTATGGAGTTCCTTCCCTGCTTGGATACGCACGGACTGCATATCTTGCGGGCAAAGTTCACGGGCTATATCATCCGCATTGACGTAAACAATGTTCTCTTCCGGTAACAATTCCTTGGCAATCGTACTCTTGCCGCTTCCGTTGGCTCCGGCTAAGATAAAGAGTGTTTTCATATTCATATTATACCTAAATTCCCCTGCCCTTTGAGAGTTTTGAAATAGGTGTTCTCACGCACAAGCCATCTGGTTTTTTTGGGTTTTAGGTGCCTAATACACATTTTTATAAACAATTTAGCAAATCTTAGTTGGTATGACCTCGGTACGATCCTGACACTAATCTGCTATACCAAGTATATCGCCAACCGTTACAAGTAGGTCGAATCAGTAAACGGATAATAGGAGTTCGGGTATTCTTTGTATTGGTTATCCAAATCTTCTAAAATAGCAAGCCACGCAGCAAGATCTTGTTGTACTGACTGCAGTAAATCTGTTCGCTTGCTGAAAACCGATTGACGTTTTTTTGTGCGTAGGCGCACCCCCTGCGTCCGCGCTGAACGCAAAAATGTCACCTAAACAATTTTCCCCGCGAGAGTTTCCGTTTTTTATGTAGCAAACGTTTTGTACGTAGGCGCACCCCCTGCGTCCGCGCTAACGCGCGCATAACATCCGGCGTTATAAAATCATCATGCTATCGCCGAAGGAGTAAAAGCGGTATTTCTTTTCTACCGCTTGCAGGTAGGCTTCGTAGATAAAATCTTCGCCGGCAAAAGCCGAAGTCATACAGAGCGGCGTGGAATCGGGGAAGTGAAAATTGGTAATCAAACAATCAATGGCTTTGAATTTATAACCGGGGTAAATAAACAAATCGGTCCACTTTTTGCCGCTGCGGGTAATGCGGTTTTCGTCCGTAAAACTCTCTAGCGTGCGCGTGCTCGTTGTGCCGCACGAAAATACCCGCCCGCCTTGGGCGCGTACTTCGTTGAGCGTTTGGGCCGTTTGCTCGCTTATTTCGCCGAGTTCGGCTAACATTTTGTGCTCTTGCGGTTCGCCGCGCAAAGGCTTAAACGTACCCCACCCCACGTGCAAAGTAATATAACAGATTTTGACGCCTTTATCTTGCAATTTTTGCAAAAGTTCCGGCGTAAAGTGAAAGCCGGCCGTCGGTGCCGCGATAGACCCCTCGTATTTGGCGTAAACCGTTTGGTAACGCTCTTTATCGGTTTCTATGCTCGCCGACAACCCGCTGTGCTTGCGGGCTTTTTCAATATATTGCGGTAGCGGCATTAAGCCGTGCGCGTGGCAAAAGGGTAAAATATCGTCTTGGTTAAAGTGCAAAACGGCTTCGTTATTATCGGTTTTTCCGGTAACTTCGGCAGTCAACCCGTCGCCGAAATCTAATGTAATGCCCGCTTTATAATCGCGCGTGAGAACGGCCCACGTCTGCGCGTTTTGCAACGGGCGCACCAAAAGCACTTCCACTTTGCCGCCGGTGGGTTTGTGCGCAAAGAGTTTAGCGGGAAATACTTTGGTATTATTGATAACCAGCGCATCCCCTGCGTTAAAATATTCGTGGATATCGCGGAAAATGCGGTGTTCAATGGTGTGCGTGTCCCTATGCAAGACCATTTGGCGCGAAGAATCGCGCGGGGTGGCCGGTTGTTTGGCGATAAGAGGGTCTAAATCCAACTGCTTGAAGCGTTCAAAGGCCATAACTTAATAGGCACCTAATTTAGAGCCCGGATAGTAATGTTTCAAAATTTGCTCGTAGGTAAATTTTTCGTTAGCCATCCCTTTCGCGCCGTCTTGGCACATGCCGATTCCGTGCCCGTAGCCGTGCCCTTCAAAAGCGGTTTCTTTACTGCCGACGGAAAGTTTAGTCAGTTTGCAACTGCGTATGCCGGTTCCTAAACGGAAGCGCGCACAGGAAATTTGCTTACTGCCTTGGGTAGTTTTAAGCGTTAAATAACTCGCGCGGCCCGAAGATGTTTTTTTGGCAATGACCACATCTTTGATAGTTCCTTTCAGGCCGATACTGTTGGCATATTTGGTAATTTTTTCGTTGGGAACGTTCATCTTCCACGTGTAACTGGTGGAGTGGCTGTCGTACTTGCAAGACGCCCCTTGCAAGGGTTTTATGCTCGGCGTCATGGCGTTCCAAATGTTAACGTTATCGGTGCCGCCGCCGCAGTTGGCGTGGTAATAGGTAAAGAAAATATCGCCGTCGTAGCGCAACACTTTCCCGCGTGTGGCATCTACGGCTTCTTTAATGGAGTCATAGACTTTGCCGCTGCCGCGGTACACTTGGCTGCGTACGTCATCATACAAGTCAAAACTGCGATTGGCGGTGCTTTTGATGCTGTTGAGCGTATAGGTGCGCGCGGCGACCGCTTGCGCTTTTAAGGCTTCAATGGGCCACGTGTAGTTCATTTCGTAGGGGAGCACGCCGTAGAGATAATTTTCCAGCGGGGTATGTTCCACTAACGAAAAAGTTTTTTCGCCCGCGACAATATAAATGGGGGAAGTATATTCGTTTTTATTCCAAATCAGTTTGCTCTTTTTTTGCGGTACGATAATTACCGGCCCCGCTACTTTAATGCCGTTGACGGACACTTTTTTCGGGCCGTTAAGGGCAAGTTTTAACGTTTTGGTGTAGGGAACCTGATATTTGTTTTTAAGCCCTTCGGGATAGACGCGCACGTCGCCGGAAAGGCCGATTTCGGCAGTAGTTAAATTTTCCCCGATAAGTACGCGCACTTTTACGTCTTTTACATCAGCCGGTAATTTTTTAGCCGGTTGCGTTTCGGTTTTAGCGGGCGTTTGCACTTCGGCAGGTGCAGTGGCGGCAGCCGCTACTTGCGCGGCGGGCGTTTGGGCCACATCTTCCAATACGGACGGAGTATCTAAATGGACGGACTCATCTGCCGTTTGGGCAGGTTGCGTTTGCGTTTGGGCGGTTTGGGTTTGCGCTTTGGCTTGGGCCAATACCGCGCTGAGATCTTGCTGATTCTCTTTACGGGCAGACGGCACCATACAACCGGTAGCGAGCACTAACGTGCTCATCACAAAAAAAGATATTAAACGTTTCATTTTTCTTCTCCTTAAAAAAGTTCGTTGGGCAATTTGCGCCCCAAATGCGCATAGGCCTTGGGAGTTGCCACGCGCCCGCGGGGGGTGCGCGCCAAAAAGCCCGCTTTAATTAAAAAGGGTTCTATCACATCTGTGAGCGTATCCACCGATTCCGAAACCGCTATCGCTAAATTATCCACGCCCACCGGACGGCCCGAAAAGCGGTCAATAAGCACTTCCAAAATGCGCTTGTCCATGCTGTCTAACCCTTCGCTGTCAATGTCCAAACTATCCATAGCCACTTGGGCAATCTCGCGCGTAATAACGCCTTGCCCCTTAACTTGGGCAAAATCGCGTGCGCGGCGCAATAAGCGGTTGGCGATACGCGGGGTCCCGCGCGAGCGTTGGGCCAGTTCCTTAAGGCCTTCGCGGTCGGCTTCTATATGCAGTAAACGCGCCGAGCGGGCCAAAATATCGGTGATTTCATTGACTTCGTAAAAACTTAAATTAAACACAATGCCGAACCGGTCGCGCAGCGGGCCGGTGAGTAACCCCGAACGGGTAGTCGCACCCACCAGCGTAAAATGCGGAACGGACAATTTTAAGGTCGTAGATCCGGCCCCTTTGCCGGTATTGATAAAAAACGTAAAATCTTCCATCGCGGGATAAAGGGCTTCTTCCACCGCGGGATTGAGGCGGTGAATCTCGTCAATAAATAAAATGTCTCCCTCGTTGAGTTCGGTGGTGAGCATAGCCGCCAAATCGCCCGCGCGTGCCAGCACCGGCCCCGAAGTTACTTTGATATTAACTTGCAATTCCCGCGCTAAAATGTTGGCGAGCGTCGTTTTGCCAAGTCCGGGCGGTGCGTAAAATAAACAATGGTCCAGCGCTTCCCCGCGCCCGCGTGCGGCGTCAATAAACACGCGCAAGTTGCTTTTTAATTTTTCCTGCCCGACAAATTCATCCAGTGTCGTCGGGCGCAAAATATTATCCAGCCCCGCGGACTCGTCGGGCAGTTGCGTAACATCTAAAATTTCGTTTTGGTTGCTCATTTTTTCAATATCCGCAAGGCTTCTTTAATCAGCGTTTCCGTACCGCTGTTTGCAGAAAAGCCCATTTCGTATAATTTTTCCATGGCGCGGCGCGATTCGGTAACGGAAAAACCCAGCGCCCCCAATGCTTGCGCCACTTCCTGCAACGCGCCGTCTTGCGGCAATACGTTTATTTTGCGCTCTCCTTGCACGGGCAAGGTATCCATTTTATCTTTAAGCGAAGATATCAGTTTATCGGCTGTTTTTTTGGTGAAACCGAAAATACTGATTAAAATTTTCGGGTCTGCATTAACAATAGCCGCGTGAAAATCGGCCACCGAGCGTTGCGCTTTATTTAACAAATCCAGTGCTTTTTTGGCTCCCGTATTGGGAACTTCGCTTTTAAGCAGTGCCCACAAATCTTTATCTTCTTTGGTTACAAAGCCGTATAGGGAAGTGCCGTCATAGGGAGAGAGTGATTCTTCTATGTAAAAAGACGCTTGCGCGCCGATAGTCAAGTTTTGTGCGCAAGTAGCGGTAACGTTGACGTGATACCCCACCCCGCCGCAAAGCAGAATAACGCTCTCTTTGTTCACTTCAAACAGTTGGCCTTGTAAATACGCAATCATATATTTATTTTACCATATTGCAACGCGCTTTAGCGTTTAGGGGGCTTTACAAATAAGTTAAAAATTCTATACTATTAAGGAAAGGAGATTTTTATGAAAAAAATAATAGTGACTATGTTGTGTGTAATGGGGTGTAGTGTACTTACTAATGCCCAAACGCTCGGTAACGGTGTTTCAAATAGTGGTATAGGGCAAGGAGTCGGAAGTGCGTTGCTATACGGAATATTTCATCCGGAATCTCTTGGAGAGAGCGAAAAATCAGCAGAACTGGCTTTCGCGCAGAAAGCGCGGCTATATTGTATTGCGGCGGGGAAATTGGCCGACAAAGAGAAAGCCGACAGATTATTTGGCGAAATGAAAGCGTATCTGGAAGAAGGGGGAAATGTAAACGCACGGGATGTTTTAGGTAATACGGCGTTGCATTTCGCGGCGCAGTTTAATAATTTGGATTTAGCGAATTTGCTTTTTGAATATAAGATAGAAGCCAAAGTGAAAAATAAGGACGGGCGTACCCCATTACATATTGCACGCAAGGCAGGTTATCGTGATTTTGCAATTGCACTGGTGCAATACGATCCGGAACTACCGGAGATTATGTACGTATCATCAAAATAAAAAATAAAGGCGCTTTTGAGAGCGCCTTTATTTTTTAAGCATTACATCCGAAAACATAACGCAACAAATATGTTATAAATTTTATCGGATATTTTAACGGGTTCGGTGCTGCCTGAAAGAGCGGATATTTTAAGAGTCCCAATTTTTCAAAAACGGGGAATTTGTTGTTGCACGTAAGGCCCGTTTCGCGCACCCACTCTTTATAAAAGCGGAACCACTTCTCAAAATAATAATATTTCCAAAATTTGCGGTGCCCTACCGCGTGGACCAATGCGGCTTGTTTGAGCGCAAAATGATTGCGCCGCGCTTCGCAGTTGTATTTTTCGCTCAAGGGGTCAATGGTTAACCCGAAGTGTTGGCACATCAAAAGCAAAATGCCCTGATCGGGGTAATATAAATGTTCGCTGATTTGCGCGGTTTTATTATAGCACCAATCGGAAAGCGCGTCTTTGTCCTGCGTGAGCGCTTGGCTGATGGCCATAATGCCCGCGTTAAAATGTGGCGCTTGCATATCAAACCCTTCAATATCACCGGTAAAGTTGACGCGCACGCGCTCATCATAATACTCGCGGCGAAAGCCGATGCCATGGGGAATTTCTTCGCGCATACCGGAAATGTCGCCCTGAATTAAAATATCGGCGTCTAACCAAAATACATATTTGTATTTTTTTAAGTAACGGAAACACTCATAGCGCACGAAAGTCATTTCCCCATAATCGCGCAAAACGTGCGGACGCATATTTTGCATGTGCGGAAATTTGTAGGGAATAAACGTGCAAGGAAGAATTTTTCCCAGTGCGACGCGGGCGTTATCGTCCATATTTTGGTAATAGATGATGACGTCCGCTTCGGCTAAAAGTTTAGCGTTATATTTTTTTAGCCCCATGAGTACAACTCCGAGGGCAAAGGCTAAATTGCCCGTTGCCCCTAAAATAAGGGCGGTGTTTTTATCCGTAGTAGGTGTAGATTGTGTCGTCATATTTTTTATTATAACAAATAAAAAACGGGACAAACATAATCGTTTGTCCCGTTAAGTTCGCTTAAAAGACTAATGGCCTAAAATAGCCAAGAGTACACCGGCGGCAACCGCACTGCCGATAACCCCTGCCACATTGGGGCCCATAGCATGCATCAAAAGGTAGTTTTGTTTGTCATATTCCAAGCCCACCTTGTTGGACACGCGTGCCGCCATCGGTACGGCGGAAACACCCGCAGAACCGATAAGTGGGTTGATTTTCTCTTTGGAAAATACGTTCATCAGTTTGGCAAGCAATACGCCGGATGCCGTCGCTACCGAGAACGCAATAATACCTAACATCAAAATACCCAAGGTTTCGGTATTTAAGAAGTGGTCGTATTGCAGTTTGGAGCCGACAGATAACCCGAGCAAAATCGTAACAATGTTGCAAAATTCATTTTGCAGGGTTTTGGATAAACGTTCCGCTACGCCCGATTCTTTTACTAAATTACCGAACGTGAGCGCCCCGATTAACGGAGCGGCAGACGGCAGCAAGAGCGCGCACAAAATCAAGATGACCAGCGGGAAAAGGATTTTTTCGCGCTTGGAAACGGGGCGCAGTTGCGTCATGCGGATTTTGCGTTCTTTATCGGTCGTTAAGAGTTTCATAATGGGCGGTTGGATAACGGGAACCAGTGCCATATACGAATAAGCCGCTACCGCAATAGAGCCCAAAAGTTGGGGGGCTAAACGGGACGTTAAATAAATAGACGTCGGGCCGTCTGCACCGCCGATAATGCCGATGGACGCGGCCTCTTTAAGCCCGAAGGCAAAGAGTTGTTTGTCCCCAATGTAGATGTAAGACAACGCCACCGCACCGAGCAGCGTGGCGAAAATACCGAATTGCGCCGCACCGCCGAGAAGTGCCATTTTCGGGTTGGCAATCAGCGGACCGAAGTCCGTCATCGCGCCTACCGCCATAAAGATAAACAACGGAAATAAACCCGTATTGATCCCCGCATTAAATACAATGCCTAAAAACCCGTTGGGGCCGGCAATCATTTCTCCGGGGGGCATAGGGATATTGGCAAGCAAACCGCCAAATGCAATAGGAATTAAGAGTAGCGGCTCAAACTGCTTTTTAATTCCCAGCCACAGCAGAAAACAACATACCGCAATCATGACACCTTGTTGCCATACCATAGAGGCAATACCGGTGGTTTGCCAGATTTGGGATAGTGATTGTAAGAAGAATTCCATATAGCTGCCCCTTACTTAATATCCGCGAGCGTGTGCCCTGTTTGTACTTGGTCGCCCTGTTTGACGTTGAAATGAATTACACCGCCGGCAGGTGATGCGACGGGGGTTTCCATTTTCATGGCTTCCAGCACAAGAATTTCTTGCCCTTCGCTGACTTGGTCCCCGTCTTTAACGGAAAAACGTAATACCGCGCCCGGAACGGGGGCTTTTACTTCCGTTCCCGCACCGCTTGCCGTTTTGGCGGCAGGGGCTTTCGCGTCCGAAGCGGCCGTAGCAATATCATAGCGTTTGCCGTTGACGATAGCCGCGTTGTCGCCGTCAAAAGCAACTTCGTAGGCTTGGCCGTTAATCGTTACTTTTACGGCTTTAACGTCGCCGGCCGGAGCGGCTTTCTTCACGTCAGCAGCCCAACGGATCCCGTTAATTTTGGCTTCGCCTTTAAGGTACATAATCCCTTTATCGGCACAGGTCGCCACGATAAATTTGTTTTCGTCGGTTACGGGGATACCCGCTTCTTTGAGTTTGGCTTCCGCCACTTTTAAGCCTTTCTTGGGATCGGCGTCGTTGATCTCAAGCGGGGTTTTGGTGGTAGGTTGCAAGCCGAGTTGTTTGCTGGCAATCTTGACGATTTCCGGCGCGGGTGCTACCGGCGTTTTACCGAAGTATCCCAGTACCATTTTGCCGTAACCGGGGGTAATCTTTTCCCATGCGCCGTTCATCATGTTGGAGTAGGCTTGTTGGAAATAAAATTGCGAAACGGGCGTTACGGACGTGCCGAATCCGCCGAGTTTTACACATTCACCCATGGCTTTGACGACTTCGGGGAATTTGTCAAACGTGCCGTTATCGCGCATCATTTGCGTGTTGGCGGTCAACGCGCCGCCCGGCAAAGGAGAGAACGGAATAATCGGGTTGACTTTGGTTGCCTCGGGCGGTAAGAAATACTTTGCCATGCAATCTTGGAATACATTTTCGGCTTCTTGGATTTTTTTCGGGTCAATGTCTAACGTATAATCTGTCCCGCGCAAGGCGTGCCACATGGTGAGCACGTCGGGTTGGCAGGTGCCGCCGGAAACGGGCTGCATAGAAAGGTCCAAGGAATCCGCGCCCGCTTTAATGGCTTCTAAACAGCACGCAATAGAGTTGCCTACCGTTTCGTGCGTGTGGAACACGATTTTGGTGTCAGGTAATAAACGGCGCGCCATGGCAATCGTTTTGCCGACGGTTGCGGGCGTGGAAGTGCCGGACGCGTCTTTGAAACAAAGCGAATCAAACGGAACGCCGGAATCCAAAATTTGTTTTAAGATTTTTTCGTAGAAAACTTCGGTGTGAATTTTACCGGTGCTGTCCCAGCCGGGGGCTAAGGACATCATGGTCACGCAGACTTCGTGTTTAAGACCTGCTTCGTGGATGCATTTACCGGAATAGATTAAATTGTTGACATCATTTAACGCATCAAAGTTGCGGATAGTGGTGGTGCCGTGTTTTTTGAAAAGTTGGGCATGCGCTTTGATAACGTCGGAAGATTGGCTGTCTAGCCCCACCACGTTTACCCCGCGGGCCAAGGTTTGCAAGTTGGCGTCCGGTCCGGCGGTTTTGCGGAACGTGTCCATCATATCAAAGGCATTTTCGTTGCAATAGAAGAATAATGCCTGAAAGCGGGCTCCCCCGCCAAATTCCATGTGGCTGATGCCGGCATGGCGCGCGGCTTCTACGGCCGGCATAAAGTCTTTGGTTAATACACGCGCTCCGTAAACAGATTGGAATCCGTCGCGGAAAGCAGTAAGCATAAAGTTAATTTTTTTCATATCGTGGTGTACTCCTTATTATTTTACAGCAAATCTTTTGGCGGCGGCTATTGCCACAGCAATTAAAGTATTATCGGCAACCGGTGCTTTGGGTTGTGCTTGCGGAAAGTATTTTTCCAATTTCAATACAACGTAGCCCATAATTTTCATAATGAAAACGAGCAGAATTAAAAATACAAACACAACCGACATCCCTACTAGGGTAATGTTGGCGGCTTGCAGTATTAAACTTTCATTCATACAATAACATCTCCTATATATACTTCCTTTTGTCCGTCCGGCGTGGATAATACCAAAGTCCCTTTGGGGGATATGTCTGCCACTTGACCGCATAGCATATTCTCCCCGTTTTTAACGGAGATATTTTTGCCCATAAAAGGAAATCGTTTTATAAATTCGTCGCGCATTACGCTAAAACCGGAGGATATCACTACGGGATAATCTTGCCAAAAGTGTTGCATAATTTCGTGTAAAAAAGTTTCCTTTTCCGCCTTTACCCCCAGTTCCCGTAACGATACCGCGGGTTGCCCCACGTGCGAGAGATCTGCTTGCGCGATATTAACCCCTACACCGATAACCAAACAGGTTATTTTTTGCTTGTCGGCTACGGCTTCGCTTAAAATGCCGCATAATTTTTTGCCGTTTACTTGCACGTCATTGGGCCATTTAATGTTGGTTTTTACGTTGTATTTTTCGGCGGCGCGGCAAACGGAAAGGGCCATCAGTTGCGTTAAATTGGCTAAAAAACGGGTGTGCGTGGGTTTTAATAAGACCGAAAAATATAACCCACCCGCTTGAGATATCCATTGGCGGCTAAAACGTCCGCGGCCGGCAGTTTGCGTGTCCGCATAGACGATGGTTTGGTCTTCCGACTGCGAAAAATGTGTTTTAAGATAGGTCTGGGTGGAGTCCACTTGCGCCAAATGGATAATTTTTGCCATATACACTTATTTTAGCAAATATAGAGAGCGGAAAAAATGATTTTAGCGTTTTGCGCGCGCGGCAAATAAAATGGCGGAAATCATACTTTCGGGATCTGCCTGATTTTTACCCGCGATATCAAACGCGGTGCCGTGCGCGGGGGACGTGCGTACAAACGGAAGTCCGGCGGTTAAGTGTACGATAGGCGCGTGCGCGGCGAGTTTTAACGGCGTTAAGGCTTGGTCGTGATAAAGGCAAAGTATTCCGTCATATTGCCCGTTAACATGGCGCGTCCATGCGGTGTCGGTGGGTAAAGGGCCGTCTATTAAAATACTTTTGCGTTGCAAGGCGCGCACAACGGGGGCCAGTACCCGTTTTTCTTCGGAGCCAAATTGCCCGTTATCGCTAGCGTGCGGGTTAAGCGCGCAAAGCGCAATTTGCGGGTTTTTTATGCCTAAAGTTTGCAAGGCTTGCGCGAAATGCAGGGCCGATTTTCTCACGCGCGTTTTAGTCAGTACGCGCGATAAATCACCGATTGCAAAATGTTCGCTCGCCAGCGCGCAACGCAACTTGCCGCTTACAAACATCATCAGCCCGTCCGCGTGGGTGCGTGCGCGTAAAAGTTCGGTGTGGCCCGTAAAGGGAATTTGGTTTAAGGCCCAACTTTGTTTGGATATGGGTGCGGTTACTAAAGGCGCGCGAAAACGTAAGGCCAGTTTAATGGCAAGGTCCACCGCACGAAAAGACACTAACCCGCCCGCTTGCGTGGGAGTATGTTTTTTGAAATTTAACGGGGTAAGTGTGTCTAGGCCGATTAAGGCGGCTAAATTGTCCGTTAGTCCGGCTCGCAAGAGCGAAGTGCTTTCCCCAATGACAAGCGGCCGGCACGCACGTTGTACGCGTGCGTCTTGAAGTGCTTTGACCACGATTTCGGGGCCGATCCCCAACGGGTCGCCTGCGGTAATAAGGACAAGGGGTTTGTTCATATAAAAAGACCCCTTTTATAAGGGGCCTTTTCCAAATAAATTATTTCTTTTCTTCCGGTTTCTGGGCGTCGTTGTTTTTGGCGGCCTGTTGCTGGGCGATATATTTATCTAACTCAAACTCTTTGGTTACTTTAATATCTGCCTTGGCGTAAAGTTCTTCCACATATTCGGCCATCACCTTTTGGACGCGCTCTTGTTGCAGAAATTGCATTAAATCGTTGGCAATATCTTCAAATTCCACCGTTTGTTCGGCGCTTTTTTCTTTGATTTTAATGATGTGGTACCCGACGTCGGTTTTAATCGGGTCGCTGACTTTGCCTACCGATAAAGAGAAAGCTTTTTCGTCAATTTCTTTGGGGACCACGCCTTTAATTAAAATCATATCCCCGCCGGTAGCCGCTAAGGCTTGTTTATCTTCGGTATATTCTTTGACGGCCTCATTGAAGTTTTTGCCGCCGTCAATTTGTTTTTTGATTTTTTTGGCGAGTTTTTCTTTTTCTTTGACTTGCGCTTCGGTCATATCTTTGGTAAGGGCCAAATAAATGTGCCCGATACGCACCTTTTCGGCGGTAAGTTGTTTAAGTTTGGCGGCGATGGCTTGCGTTTGCGCGAGTTTTTCGGGAGATTCTTTGGCTAATGCGTCCAAGGTTTTGGTGTCGTTTTTAAGCACCGCTTGGATTTGGTCAAATAAAGCGCGCGCGTCGGCTTCTTGGGGCGGGACGACTTTTTCGCGCAAGCGTTGTTCCATCAGTTTGCGCACGGCTACTTCTTTACCCAATTTGGCGCGGTAAGTTTTAAGCGTTAAGCCTTGTTTTTTTAACGCTTCGTTCATTCTTTTTTCGGCCTCTTTCATATCGGGTTGTTTGGTTTTGGGATCCAAAATGGGTTGGCCGGTCGTTTCGTCAATAGCAAAACGTGTTTTGATTTCGTTAACGGCTTCGTCGAGTTCCGAATCTTTGACGACGATTTTTTGTTCTTCTGCCGCTTGGGACAACAATTCTTTGGAAATCAGTTCCGCAAGCACCTGTTTGCCTAAAATATCGGTAGCGTAGGGGCGCTCTAAGGCTTGGGGCTGGGTCATTTTGTATTGTTCAACTACACTATCTAAAAAGGCATCATACTCCGAGGCTAACACCGGTTTGCCGTTGATGGTGGCCACCGAAGATTCCATTACTTTAGCCTGTGCGCTTAACACGCAGCACCCCATAAAAAGGGCGAATAACAACTTACTGGTTTTGGTCATAAATAATAACCTCGTATTTAGTTTTCAGGGCGCTGAGCAAATTGTCTAGTTTTTGTTGCTCAAGCACTTGGCGGATACGCGGCTCGGCTTCTTTGAAGGTAAGCCTGCGTTCCCCCGTTTTCATTATTATATGAAATCCTTGCGGTGTTTTGAAGAAACCTTCCACCTTCCCCGTCGGAGAATTGGCGGCGATTACCTCTAAATTGGGCAGATATTCACCGGGCATAAAAGTTATGGTTTGTAAGGATTCGGGCGCTATGTTATATTGGGCAGACATTGATTTCCAGTCGGACGGAGACCCTTTTAAGCGGCGCAAAATTTGGTCGGCCGTTTGGGCGTTGTCCGTGATGATTTGTTTAATGGTCATCTCGTAGGGGTATTTATCAAAATAGGTTTTGACTTCCTGTTCGCTAACCGCTAACGTGCCTTTTTTTTGTTGGTTTTCGTACCATAAACGGGAAAGTAAATCTTCTTCAAATTCGTTATAAATTTTATCTAAATAGGCCCGTTTTTGTTCGGCGGCTTGTAAAAAATCTTTTTGACGCATAAGTCCGCTTTCGCGCGCGTCGGCTAAAATCAGTTTTTCGCGCGTGATGATTTGCAGTAAATTTTCTTTGCCGGCTTGTGTTTTGGCAAAAGCGCGGTCTTTTTCGTCTAAAAAGCGCAGACGGGAGTTGATATCTTCTTGCGTGATGATGGTTTGGCTTTTGTGCGCGCCCGCCGTTTGCGGCTGCGGTTTATCACACGCCGCAAGCAGGACGATTAGAAGCAAAAAGGCATACCCTGTTTTTTTCATATACTTATACTATATCATTTTTGGGGCGTTAAAATGGTTTCCAAGAATGCGAGTACTTGCGCGGTAAACGCAAGCGGGGTTTTATCCCCTGTGCTGATTAGGCGCACGCCGTCGCCGTTTTTAGATTTTACAAATTCCAAGTTATCCGCCCCGTAATGATTGATTAAATCGGCCGGAAAAGCGGCGGGCATTTGAAATTTGTGCGAGAATAAAATTTCCAAGCGGTCTTCCAACCAATCAATATGGTAAATTTCCAGTTTTCCCGCCCGCACCGATAGGGCCAAAATATCCACTAAATTAAGCAGTTCTTGCGGCGCAGGCCCCGCTATTTCGCGCAAGTGAGTTAAAATCTGTTGGGTTTGGGGCTCGTCGGCCCCCATGAGTTGTTTATAGGTTTTTAAGCGTTCGGCGTCGTCCGGAATATATTCGGGCGCAATAAACGCGGGGACGGGTAAATTGATTTTGGCGCGCAGGTCGTGTTGGGGCGTCTGGCCTTTTAATTTTTTGACCTCGCTCGCCACTAAATCGCAATAGAGCGAAAGGCCCACTTCGTTGACGTATCCGTGTTGCTTAACTCCCAAAAGTTCGCCCGCCCCGCGTATTTCCATATCGCGCAAAGCCAAGCGGAACCCGCTGCCCAGTTCCCCGAATTCCATCAGCGCGGCCAGCCGTTCGCGGGCCGTTTCGGTGGGATCTTTTTCGGGGGTAAATTTATAACGGGCGGCGGCCAATTGCATATAAGAATTATCTTCTTGCGCGGATTTATTAAAAAGCCAATCGGGGTGAAATAAATAGCAATAGGCTTTTGTACTGCCGCGTCCGATACGTCCGCGCAGTTGGTAGAGTTGCGCAAGGCCGAAGTTGTGCGCGTTTTCCACAATCAGCGTATTGGCGTTGGTGATATCTATGCCGGACTCTATAATCGTGGACGCGAGCAAAATATCGTATTTGCCGTTGTTGAAATCCCAAAGTGTTTGTTCTAACTCTTTTTCGTCCATTTGCCCATGGGCCATACAAATACGTGCTTGCGGTACTAAATGTTGCAAAAATAATAAGCGCGACTCCATACTCTGCACGCTGTTGTAAACGTAATAAATTTGTCCGCCGCGGGCGAGTTCTTGGTTGATAGCGGCACCGACGAGTTCTTCGTTCCACGCACTGACCACCGTTTTAATGGGGGTTCTGCCGCGGGGGGGTGTGTCAATGAGCGAAATATCGCGCAAGGCGGATAGCGATTGGTTAAGTGTACGCGGAATAGGGGTGGCGCTGAGCATTAAGGAGTGGACCCCCGCGCTAAGGGCGCGTATTTTTTCTTTTTGTTTGACGCCGAAGCGGTGTTCTTCGTCAATAATCACGAGCCCCAACTCCTTAAAGCCGATATCTTTACTCATCAGGCGGTGGGTGCCGATAATAATATCGCACACGCCGTCTTTAAGTTCTTGGATAACCTGTTTTTGTTCTTTGGGGGTTTGGAACCGGCAGAGCATCCGCACATTTACGGGAAAACCGGCCAAACGTTTGGAGAAAGTTTTATAGTGTTGGTCCGCTAAAATGGTGGTAGGCACAAGCACCATAACTTGCTTATCCGATAACACCACTTTGAGCGCGGCGCGCATGGCGACTTCGGTTTTTCCAAATCCCACATCCCCCACGAGAACGCGGTCCATGGGTTTGGGTAAATCCAAATCGTGTAACGTTTCTTTGATGGCCTGTTCTTGCCCCGCCGTGAGCATATGGGGGAAAGAATCGGCAAATTCCTGTTCAATACGCGCATCTCCCGTAATTTCGGGGGCGGGTAAGGCTTGGCGGGCGGCTTCCATTTTCAAAATTTCTTTGGCGGTTTTTTGGGCATCTTCTTTGACGCGTTTTTTTACTTCCTTCCACGCCACCCCGCCCAGTACCGAGAGCGTAGGACGTTTTCCGCCCGCGCTGATATATTTTTGTACTTTTTTGAAGTCATACATGGGCACATATAAACGGCTGCCGCGGCGGTATTCTATGGTTAAACAATCGGTAGGCGTGGAGCCCGTATCAATAATTTCCAACCCCAAATACCGCCCGATACCATATTCTTGGTGGACCACATAATCGCCGGCTTGCAACTCCTTAAAACGCACACGCTTGGCATTTTCCACATCAAAGCGTTTGAGAACGGATGCGGTATTATAACGGCGGTTGAAAATTTCGTTGGACGTAATGAGTGCAAAACGATCTTGCGGACTGAAAAAACCTTGCGTCAGGGGGGAAATCTTAAATTGTACGTGCGCAAATTCTGCGTAATCGGCGGTTGTTTCGGTTAAGCGGTTGAGTTCCCCGCGGTTAAGACAATAAATGATGACTTGCATATTTTGCGCCCGCAAACGGGATATTTCCTGTGCGAGTAAAGCCATATTGGCATTAAAAACGAGATTGCTTTTTAAGCCGTAATCAATCGCCCCCGCACCGGGCAGACGCGAACACAAGGCCGCGTTGGGAACAGGGGGAAACTCAAAATCACTATCCGGCTCATCAAAGATATAAGCAAAGTCGGGGGTATAATCGGCGAGCGTGGCACTTTTTTCATCAAATTGTAAAGGTAAAAGGATAACTTTATCCTGAATTTCTTTTACGTTTTGGTTGTCCAAATCAAAGGAAAAAATGCTATCCACGCGGTTGCCTGCAAAATAAAGACGCACCGGATCGGGCAGATGCGGGCAGAAAATATCTACCACGCTTCCGCGGGCGGCATATTGACCGGGAATTTCGGTGTAATCGTCGCGGATGTAGCCGTTTTGTTCTAATTTATCCAATAGTTCCTGCCGGCGCAGGGTGTCCCCGCTGCGGATGGTAAAAATATGTTGCTTAAATAAATCGGGCGCGGGCAAGGGCACGCACAAGGCACTATAGGACAAACTGACTAATCGGATATGGTCCGTTGAAGTGCATAATTGGTAAAGGGCTTTTACGCGGCCGGTGTCCGTATCGGGGAACGTAAAGGTTTGTGCGCCGCGGGGGGCAAACTCGCGCGCGGCGTTATCAAAATCGTCGCGGTCCTCATGGGAAATAAACAACGCGCTTTTGCCATGATTTAAGTATTGTTGGCAAACAAAATACGCTTTAGCGGCCCCGTTGGGTAAGCCGAAATAGCGCGAAACGGTTGGGGATTTAACCTCTGTCATAAAGCGGTTTGATTAAAAACTTTGCGGCTCGGTACCCGAGATAAAGGCTTCCAAAAATTTATTGCGGTCGGTAGGCATGGCGAGTTTACCTGTGAGCGGGTTCACATAGGCAAAGGAAATATTTTCGGGCACGGCAAAATCTTCGTTCGGTTCGTCTTTTAAGATTTCTTCCATAATCGCACTCCACCACCGTGCGGTGGTGCTGCCGGTAAAACGCGCGCCGTTTTCATGCGAAGAATCATCATCATAGCCCATCCATGCGGCGGCGGCCGTATGCGGGGTCATGCCCACAAACCACATATCGCGGTGGCTTTGGGTCGTTCCGGTTTTACCCGCTATCGGGCGGCCTAAACGCGCCACATAAGCCCCACTGCCGCGTTGGACAACCCCTTTCATCATATTGATAAGTAAATACGAATTTTGCGGGGTAAACTGGGCATCTTCCACACCGACGTGTTGTTCCAAAACGCGTCCGTTGGCATCTTCCACGCGCTCTACGTAATAGTTATCGGTATGGATACCGCCGTTGGCAAAGGTAGAAAGCGCGGCTAAATGTTCGTCCATTTGCAGCACGCTTACGCCAAGCGCCAAGGCCGGTACGCGCGGTAAGTTGGCGGTAATACCCGCTTTGCGCGCTACGCGCACCACGTCGTTAATGCCGACCGCGTCAATTAAATTAACGGCTACTAAATTTTTAGATTTTTCTAAGCCTTTGCGCAACGTAATCCACCCTTCGTTGCGTCCGCCGTAGTTCTGCGGGACCCAGACGTTGAAATCCTTGCTGTCAATAAAAGGCTGTTTGGCCAGTTCAAGCGAGTATAAATCGGCGTTTTCGTCAAAAGAATTCCAGTTTTGCCCGTCGTGATAGAACATAGTGGGTAAGTCTTTAACCAGGGTGGCGGGAGTGTATCCTTTTTGCAAGGCGGCCATCCACACATAAGGCTTAAAGGACGATCCGGGCTGACGTTTGGCTTGCGTGGCGCGGTTAAATTTACTTTCGTCAAATTCGCGCCCGCCGATCATCACGCGCACCGCACCGGTTTTAACGTCGCGCAACATAAAGGCCCCTTGCAAGCGGGGATAATCCGCTTTTTCTTCGGCGGGTTGTTCTTCGTCTGTTTGCGCGGCGGCTTCGGCCTCGGTATCGTTGGGGTCAATTTCTATACCGAGCCCTTTGGCGACTTGTTCGTCAAATTGGGTGAGCCACTCGTTCATAATGCGCTCGGCGGTTTCTTGTTGCTTGATATCCACGGTGGTGTAAATATTTAACCCCGCTTTCCAAAGCACGTCCATGCCGTATTTAGGCTCTAATTGGCGGCGGATATATTCAATAAAATACATACCGGGTTTATCTTCTATTTGGGATATTTTTTGCGGTAAGGGTTCGGCTTTGGCTTTATCTAATTCTTCTTGCGAAATATACCCTTGTTGGTGCATGACTTCCAATACCAAATTGCGCCGTTGGCGCGAAAGAGCGGGATTGGCAAACGGATTGTAGCGCCCCGGCGCCGGAATAAGCCCTACGAGTAAGGCCGATTCGCTGGTGGTGAGTTCGCTTAAATCTTTATTGAAATATTTTTTGGCGGCCGCTTTGACGCCGTAAGCCCCGCTGCCCAAATAAATTTGGTTTAAGTAAAGTTGCAAAATTTCGGGCTTGCTGAATTGGTGTTCTATTTGAATAGCCAAAATCAGTTCGCGGATTTTGCGGATAAGTTTTTTCTCTTGCGTTAAAAATACGCCGCGCGAGAGTTGCTGGGTAAGCGTAGAGGCTCCTTGTTTGGCACTGCCGGTGCGCATATCGCTAAGCAGGGCGCGCCCGATTCCGCGCATGGAAAAACCCGCATGGGAAAAGAAATTGCGGTCTTCCATGGCTACGACGGCATTTTGCAAATCTACGGGGATTTCTTCCAAGGGTACCATGCTGCGTTTTTCAATGGAAAATTCATGAATTAAAATGTTGTTGCGGTCAAATACTTTGGTGGTCAGCGACGGGGTATATTCTTCCATTTCATATACGGGCGGAAGTCCGGCAAAAATGTAGTGCATAAAAACGGCCGAGCCGATAATCAGGCCGGTAAGTCCCGTTAAAAACAAAACCAGTACAATTTTAGAAAAGACAGATCTGCGTTTGCCCATATACTTTAATTATATCAAATATCGGTTTATAAAAAGGTATCTTACGCGTAGGAATAGTAAAAATGGGTTAAATTTTAGTACAATAAACAATATAGAGGCTGATATGACTGACAAACGGACTTCCGTTTCGGCGCGTAAGCGTTGCCGCACGAACACCTGTCCTCGTAAAAAACAAGCAAAAACAACAAGTATTGCCTTTAGTACCGGCAAGACAGATGCGGCACTCTTAAGCGGTTATGAAGCGGTATTGTGTATAGATATGGATTCGCAACGGGTGGAAGTACTGCAAGCGCGCAATACGCAGATAACCCGCGCACTGCTTGCCGAAAAAGGGATTCACCGCGATATGTTAGCGTCCTGTACGGACGGCAAAACTTGTCATTACGAGTGGAGTATGCCGGAGAAAGACAAAACGTCATATCATCAAACTTCTTTAATGCCGCTTCAAAACGAACGGGGGCAAACGGTGCGGGTAATGTCTTTTACTAAAAATATTACCTTTTACCATTTACCCGTCGGTGACCCCTGTGAGTTGCGCGAGGGCGGCCCCGCCAAAACATTTGCGCAAATGCTACTCGCCGCCCGCGAAAAAGAAAAGAAAGAACTTTGTAAAACGTTGCATGATGAATTGGGCTCTTCGGCGGTGGCGTTATCTGCGTTGTTGCGGGTGGCGCAACTAAGTGTGGAAAAAGGCACGCGCCGACAAGCCTTGGCCGATTTACAAGGCTTAAACGAGCAGTTGCAACAGAGTTTGGAGCGGCTTAAAGCGGTAGTGGTATCACTACGTCCGCCGACGTTAGAAAATGACGGCGCATTGGGCGGGTCTATAGGTGAACTTTTGGAAAATACCGGCCGTTACCTGAATATTCCGTTTGAATTTAATTGTGATGAACGTTTAAGCGAACGCGGCATATCGGATAGTGTAAAAATTGTCATTTACCGCGTAGTGCAGG
>Ga0310696_10003401_pt1 | contig 19905 bp, 16 predicted proteins | sample AusTroGonzalo_MG_4_FD_203885 | JGI IMG/M metagenome (GOLD analysis project Ga0310696, IMG submission 203885) | Bovine rumen microbial communities from tropical cattle in Woodstock, Queensland, Australia - Gonzalo_02 (v2) (version 2) | ecosystem: Host-associated > Mammals > Digestive system >... | reverse complement strand
TATCATCCATTCCGGTGTGTGTTTCCTCTTAGACATAAAAATTCCTCCTGAAGTAGATTTTGGTTATTTGCCTTGTCTACTTCAGGAGGATCATATCATTTTCAGGAAAGTTCGGGTTCTTTTACAGTCGGCAGCAGAACCGCCTCCGTTAAGTATATTATTGCATCTATCTGTTCGCTAAGGTGTTGCTTTTTCCAAATACAAATCACTTCTATATCCGGCTATGTTAAATTATCTGATTCGTCTTTCCTCATCGTTCTCAGCAGAGCCCGGCAGTTAAACACTGCCGAACTCTCACACTGAGTGATCCAGAGTTACAGCACTACATATACATACATAGAGTTCCCCGGTAAATCACCTTTATACAGTTGACGTTTATTACTAATACAATTTCTCCATCACTTCTAACCTGGATTTTCGTGTTGCATACATCGACTTCTTCCTACGTAAAAAGGAATTCGTAATTTATGAAAGATACTACAACAGGACATAAACCCTTATGGTGCCATTGTCAAACTCACTTTTTTCGTTTTTCAATTCATATGTTGCAAGTAGAATTAGTTGATTCTTCTGGCCGATTATAAGTCTTGCTTCTTTGTATTTTGCCAAATAATCCGTACCAATGGATTTCATTTTATCGTTTACAGCTTCTTCGGCATCTTTTAACGCCTTTCGCAAATCAGGCTTCACAGAGCTATCATATATATCAACAGTAAAGCAATCCCAGTTGCCTACAAATTGAACATCTCCTAGATTCGAAACTTCAATCTCTACGTCACAAACTATGACATCTTCAATTTCTCGTTTAAAACAGAAGGCATATCTTATGTAATCAAAATCCGAACCTTCTATTTCTTTTTTTGATTTTTTAGTTTTATACAACACAAATTGATCTGAGTTTTGATGTAAGCAACTTAGCGTTTTTTCGGCTATTTCTAAACATTGTTCTTCAGAGAAAAGATCATCTGCTGTCATATTAACAATCCTGTTTGAGACAACCTTTGTATTAGGAGCCTCTGAAAAACTTAAAAGCTTATTATCTGACGTAGAAACAATGCATGTACCATGACCGCTTTCTGTTCGGTATTTGTATGAACGGACAGAATAACCACAATACTTTAGACTCTCTTCATAATAGAACTTGTTTCCGGAGTGCATCTCCTGGCAAACAAAATCTATTTCAGTTTCGGAAGGAGCATCTTCTTCTACAAATATCTCACTTTTTAATGGGAGAATCTTGAAAAGTTCCTCGTCTGTTTTCCAAGAATCGAGTTCCGACAGTATGCCGCCTGAAACAGCAACATCAAAAAAGATCCTTTTTTCATGTCTTTGACATGAACTAAGCATAGAAGCTACAATGCAGCCCACTATGCATATAATCGCTATCTCTCTTATTCTATTTTTCATTTTATAGCCTCCTTAATATTCCACAGCGGAACCAAATCCACAATAGTTCAAAGGATAAATGAAATTTACCCTAATTGCCGCTTCTCTTATGCAACTTTGTATATCCTCGCTGTCGTATGAGTATATTTCAAAGAACTTCTCTGCCCAGATCTCTATTTCTGAGGGATGGTGATACTCATAGTATCCTATTGATTCAGTAAATCCAACCGCATGTTTCGCTCCTGCAGCTACAATTCTACTGCAAAGGTTATCGTCCCCCTTTGCAGATATGCACCCGAGAAAAAGAATCAATTCAATGTTCCCATAATCATCATCTTCATAAAAGTGAGTTGGATGCAGAAACTTATGTATACACTCGAAGCCTACGTTCTCTAATACCATGGAGGGTAAGAGTAACATGTTTCTCATTTTCTCTTGTCCGTGGGAACCTATAATGGCTATTGAAGCCTGCCCTATATCTTCCAAAACATCTTCAGCATCGATACTCTCGGTTTTTATGAACCTGAAATGATTTTTTCCCATTCTCTGAAGATATTCAAAAGACTTTTCCATGGGAGAGAATGTCAAGAAATTCTTCGGATGCGGAGCGGTGTGGACTATCGAAAGACAGTATACATCACACGGAGTTCCTGTGTCGTATGAATCCGTTACATTAAAAACAAACCACTGATCTCTAAAAAAGATGTTATCAATATACTCACCTTGCTTAAGATTATTGTCGTTGCTCGAGTATGAAGTGCTGGTTGCAAGAACATAATCTGCTCTGATTCCGTCAGGGCTTTCACCTGTTCTGGGGATTATCTTGTATGAACCATCGCATGTTGATTCAAATCTCCACTGCATTCCGAGAGGAATATACTGCCCGGTGAATGACTTAATAACTATTTCGGCGTCTTTAGCCGAAGAGTTGTTGTATACCTGAAGATAATAAGGCGTCGAGCCAAGAGAGGAGTAGGATTGGATTGTGTAATACCCGGTGAGTGTGTTTAACTCAAATACCCATCTTTCGTAATCAGTTCCATCAAAAGCATGTTGTACGGCATTCTGATTGTCAAAAATAGTTTCATTTTTCACCTTTGCATAGCAATTATTCTGCATGTTTTTGAGAAAATATGTTCCGTTTGCAAAATGAGTTATAAACACTTCATAGTCATTACTGAAGAGTTCCGAACCAATGTATGTCTCGCAGGTTACGGTTACCGCGCCATCTTTGTGTTTTATGCCCTCTATGGTTCCCGTCAAAGGATCCACATTCAAATACTCAACATCGGCGGGGTTAACATGCCATGTCGGAGTGTTTGCAATATTGTCTGCATCTATCACTCCGACTTTCAGATTTAATCCATTGGCGTCATTCATGGCAAGTTGCTGCTCGGGTGCAATGTATCTATCCGGATAATCTACCCTGTATCCTGTTGATGCATCATAAAACAAGACTGCCTTTGGGATATCTTGTGAAGGGACACTGATAAAATCCCAACACTGGAGACTTGTCGGAGAAGAAGATGCATAAGATATTCCGACACTTGAAAGATCCGTTGTTCCTTCCGCGGTCAAAGTTCTGCCGGATAATCCTCTGCTTTTAATAACATATTTTCCGTTGAACTCTTCTATTGTCCATTCAGCGTTATCGACAACTCCCGCTCCCGTGTCAACTGTTCCGATTGGCACCAATCCGACATGGTTTTCATCATAGTTTGGATAAAAACTCAGACTCAGACCCATGTCAAGCTTGTATAACGGTCTTATTGAGTATCTGTTGCTACCGAGATGTTTTATCCTCCACATCTGCGACGCCACATAATCTATGCCGCAGTTTGAATAAACTGTACCGGACAGGTTTACATCCACATTCCCCTTTGCACACGGATATTCCGCCTGCAGGTAAACAGAATTGTTTCGGATATAGTATACACCATCCTCAATGGCAGGAATCTCAGGTGCGGTCACGTTATGAAGATCCCACTCATCTCTGTAATCGGGATTGTTCACGTAAGCTTTTTGAGAAACAACTGCACCGTTTCCCGTAGCTTCTCCCCTTACCGAAAGCACAAGATTGTTAAGTCCCGAAGACCTTGCCTTCAAAACAAGCCCGTTCGGAACCTTGTAAATAAGCCATTGCTGGCGGTTGTTGTTCTCACTGTATGCGGCCTGAATGATTGTACCGTTTTCTGTGCTTTCAGATCCCGAGGCAACCGTTATTACAATGGATGAGTTGTTCTTGGCAGCAATTTTCCAATATCCGTTGCCGATGGCTGTCAGTATCCATTTTTCGTTATTACTGTTTATGCTGTCGCAAAGGTCTAATTCGTTGTTTATCTGTGCGTTTCCGCCTTCCGGGCACAAGTATTTGCTCAACTGTCGATTCTCAATTGTATAGTCGCCGCTTGATATATCTGCCGGAACAAGATACCATTCGTCCTTAAAGCTGTTGTTGTAAACGTATGGTCTCTGCGTGACAAGAGCGCCGTTGCCGTCGTTTCCGTCAGCAACCGACATAGTTCTGTCGCTCCAGCCTGTCCCGTCATCAGGACCGCACGCAGACTTCGGTTTTATCGCAAACCCGCAATACGACGTCATATAGATACGCCATTGCTGTCCGTCTTCATTTGTGTCGGTTGTCTGAATGAGCTGTACATCATAGGTCTGATATGACCCTAAGGGAATACTGAGAACATAGTTGCTCTGGGCGGATTTTATCGTATAATATCCGTTTCCGTTTGATGTGACCACCCATTTCTGAGCATTGCTTCCGGTGAACTCGTAAAGCTCCATTCCGGTGTCTACGGACGTTGAACCGTTTGCCGGCTGAAGATATCTGTCAATATGTTTGTTTCTGATATAGTATGTGCCTTCTTCCATCAGATTCTTTGTCTGATACGTGAAAATGATGTATGGCTTCTTATTATCCTGAGCGCATTCTGACGAGTCAAACTGCTTGAGCGATGAGTTCTCACCGCCGCTCATGGTGAATACAAGTCTGTATGTGTCTGTGTATGAGTGATTCTTCCAGCCCTTGGCGAATAATGTGATGTCAAATACCGTTCTTGTTCCGGGATTAAGATAATCACCCATGTTTACGGTTTCATCATATGAGCCGGCGTTGTTCCAGGTTACCGTGCTCTCAGTCCACGAAACTGCTTCACTGATTCTGTAAAGATTAACAAACTTTGCGGCATTACCCGTCGTTTCTCTTACACTGAGTTTGACAGAGATGATTTCTTCCGCGTCAAGTGTTTTAAAGATCGGGTGTGTCTCAAGACCATAAAGCCTTACAACCGTTCTTGCTGTTCCGAGAGATGTTGCGCCGATACTGTTGTATATGTAAGATCCGCAGTTTGTGCCCATGTATGATGCACTGTTAAAAACCGGTGCGTCCTGGATTTTGGAGCCGTCACTTGATTCATTGATTGTAGGATCAATAATAACCGGATAAACGGTTTTAGGATCGGTCAGGAACTCCTTTCCGATGCTTACCGTAACCAAATAACCTTTTTCGTCATAGTTTTTATCGACAGACAGGGAACCTTTCACGAAATTCCCGTTGCTGTCATAGGCAAAAATATCGCCGAAATTAAGGACTGTTTCTTTTTCCCCGTCCGTGAAGACAATTCCGTCCTCATTGCGGGTCAAGTTCAGATTCTCAGTATCTATTATGAACGTGAATGAGTCTTTTCCTGTGTACTTATTGAGAATAATATCTTCCTTTATACCGCTTAGTAACGGGGTATATCTCAGAGCCGTACTCTCGCCGAAGGCATCGGGATACAAAACAGCATTTTCGCAAACAACGAGTTTGCCGCTGTTTTTTTCGTTTTTCGGGGTTATACTGACATTTCCGTCCCGGTATCCGAAACTTATTCCCTTACCGATATCTTCCGGAAAAACCACACGGTAGTCGCTTGCCTTAACGGTATAACAGCCCGATCTTTCTTTGACAAGAGTTATATCTTTCTCAACGATTTCACCCTTTTCATTGATATACTTTATGTTTTCAGGAAAAATCACTACGGATTCAGTTCCGTCGCTGTTAAGAAAAGCATAGCTGCTCAGAGTTTCTTTTTCTTTCATTCGCCTTACGGCGCCGTTTTTAAGCAGTTCTTTACTGTCAACATATTTGAGTTCGTTTATACTGCCGTCCGGTAAAATATTGCTTTCTGCTTTTTTTGAGGAAGCAGAGATTTCTTCTATCGGAACTGCTCCGTCATCTGCAGATGATACTGTCGGCATAAGCGTAATCATCAAACACATTGCTACCAACAAAGATATAAGCCTTCGTATAGTCTTTTGCATTGATTTTACTATCATACTCTGTCTTTCTGCACACTGAGAATAAATTTTTTGGATACATAATACGCCGGGAATCGATTTACCCGTATCACGCCGCGGTCTGTGTTCTCTATAACTATTGTACCATCAACAGAAGAGTAAGAAACGGTACAAAATGTCATTTCAAGGCTGTCTTAAGCTTTCAAAGATGAAGTATTAAGATTAACTCTGACCCCCCTTTCTTGTATGTTGCAAACCGTAAAATGTCATCATCCACTGACGTCTTATCATTCGTTGAAGATAAAGGCGAGAGCAAACTGCAAACTATTCAACTTGTTGCATAAAATACGAATAACCAAATCCTTGCCGAAAAACATTTTTTCGTCTTTTTGAAAGCCTGACCCGGACATAATATGGTTTACTGCCGGTCTAATGCTTCTGCCAGCGTTTGTGTGCTTCGCTTGCACTATGATTGTACACGAATTTAAGATATTTGTCAACGCTCAATATTTTGGTGACAGGCAAACAGTTGTGAACAATCCATTAAATATGGCTATTTTTTCAATAAAATTATTGTTTATTATGGGTCTTTGCGGATTTTGCCCTATCGTTGAAAAAGCTTACCACCGCTTCAAGCTGTGATTCGTTCTCAAACCCGTCTTTTGCTACAAAATACACGTCAGACCTTGTCTGATAGCCTTTGAAATAAAAGATCAGAAGGGTCTTGGTCTGCTTCATTTTCGAGAAATAATCAAGGTTGACCTCGGTTTCCTCAAAAGCGATCTCGACCGTAAATTTATCTTTGTAAAAGGATGTTTTTCTCCGCGCCACAGTATCAGACGCGCTGCGCACGGTGTTGTTTATGTATCTTCTTACGGAAATGAGCCCGTACACGCCAAGGACAATCAGCAGCAAACCTACAGAAAGCTCCACGATATTTGCAGTCGAGATCATGCGCTTGCCGAGAAGAGCGTTCACAAGCGCGGAAAAGCCTTCCGAGAAGAGGCCGAGGATGATCATGCAAGTGTTCGTGATGATCGGGCCCTTCATGACGCGCGTCAGGACCGCCTTGTTCATTTCGTCGGTTACGGTCGTGTTGTTGACAGCAAAAGGCTCCTCCTCAGGCGCTGCTTCGGGATTTACCGTTTCGTCGCCTTGGCGGTTTACTGTTTCTTCAATAATGTTTGTATCGTCGCTCATAAGTCATTTCCCCGGGATGTGTCAGAAGCCTTCGTATGCGTCTTCTGAAGGCTCAAATGAGGGCATCAGTTCCAGTTTGAATCTGTTTATCCTGTTCAGCCTGTCAATGCGTTCTTTAGCCTCAGGATCGTCACAGACGCCCGTCCTGATATATCTGTCGAGTGTTTCGTAAGTAAAGCCAAGATTGTCCTCGTCTGTCTTTCCTGAAAGGCCGTCAGACGGTGCTTTGTAAACGAGCGCGTCGGGAAGTCCGAGAAGCTTTCCGAGCTCCCTTACTTCTGTTACTGTGAGGTGCGACAGAGGGCTGAAATCGCCGACGGAATCGCCGTACCTTGTCGAGTAGCCGACGTAGTCCTCGGAGAGGTTGCACGTGTTTACCACGCGGCCGTTCACGCACTGTGAAACGTAGTAGAGTGTGCTCATTCTGATCCTTGGCGGCAGGTTGATCTCGGCCTGCCTTGTCGCCTCAAGCGCGTCAGGCACCGCGGCCTTGAGGGCCTTGACTGATTCGCCTATATTTACGACAAAATGTCTGATGCCAAGGTGATTTACGAGCATGTGCGCGGCCTCGATGTCGCTCTGAACGCCGCAGGGCATAAGCACGCCGATGACATTCTCCCTTCCGAGAGCCTCAGCGCAGATTGCCGCCGCAACGGACGAGTCCTTGCCGCCGGAGATACCGACGACCGCCTTGCAGCCCTTGCCGTTTTTTTCGAAAAAATCCCTGATCCAAACGACCAGTTCGTCTCTTACTTTTGAAATATCAAGCTTCATCGGATTCCTCCGTCATTCCGCGTATGTACGCCTCCGTACACGCCGCAAGCCGCGCCGGCACATTGCCGTCACAGTATTTTTCCGTAAGGTAGTAAAGCTCCGCCGCAAGGCGTGCAAAATTTCCGTTCTTTATCGTAAAAACAATCTTTTTATAGTTCTCGGGTGTCTCTTCACAGAGCTGGCTCAGTCCCGATAATAAAAGAGCCGCAAGTATCCTTGCCGGCCTGCATTTTGAAAAAAGATTGCAAAATCCGTCACCGCCGCATTCCGCGTCTTTTCCCTGCTTTTCAAAAGATGCGCGCATAAGCGCATAAAAGATATAAAAGTCTTTCTTTTCAGATTTTTTTATAACGGTTTTTTTCGCGGCGCATGAGGAAGGATAAAGCCGCGCCGCGCCCTCCAAAGACGCGATTTCCGTTATCTTTTTTGACAGAAAAGCTTCCGAAAAACAAAACTCCGCCGTATCGTCCTTTACCGCGCACCTGAAAGACTCAAGCCGGAATGAGTTTTCATTTTTACCGAGAAATGCGCAAAAATCAGAAACTGCTTCCTTCCGGCACCTTAGGTCGAGCACAAGGTCCGGCGCATCAGGGATGTCCTGTTCCCGCGCGGCATTTTTAGAGAGGCTCTTTCCCGGTATCGAAAGCTCAAGGCGCAGTTCGTTCATGAAAATGCCTCCGTATCGGCCCTGAAAACCCTGCCGCCAAGGTCCCCCAGGAAAAGCTTTCCGAGAGCTCCGAACTTTTCGACACTGTCGCTTGTGTAGTATTCGGTGGATGTATTGGCGGTTTCGCTCTTAAGGTCCTCGTCTTTGAGCGTCTTTTCGAGCTTCATCGCGACCGCCTTTGCGGAGTTGACGAGCGTGACCCTGTCTCCGAGCACGTCGCCTATGACCTTTTCAAGGTAAGGGTAATGCGTGCAGCCGAGCACCAGCGTGTCTATGTCGCCGATATCGCCAAGGTACTTTCTCGCGACCTGATAAGTGATCTCGTTGTCCCACCAACCCTCCTCGACAAGAGGAACGAAGAGCGGGCAGGCCTTGGCGGTAATCTCGCACGACGGCATGAGCGCCTTGACGGCTCTCTCGTAGACACCGCTTCCGACGGTTGCCGAGGTTCCGATTACGCCTATTTTTCCGGATTTTGTGACCGAAACGGCCTGCTCCGAACCCGCGCCGATAACGTCAACGACAGGCACGCCGAACGAGTCAAGTATCTCCCTTCCGGCGCACGCCGCAGCCGTGTTGCAGGCAACGACAACTGCCTTCACGCCCTTCGAAAGAAGGAACGCGACGTCCTGCTTCGTGTAAGCCCTGACCGTCTCAAACGACTTGGTTCCGTAAGGCGCCCTCCCGCTGTCGCCGAAATAGACAAGGCTCTCGTTCGGGAGGAGCTTTCTAACTTCCTTGAGCACCGTCAGACCGCCGAGGCCCGAGTCGAATATTCCTATTGGCCTGTTAATGTTTTCAGTCATCTCAAAAATCCTGATTTACCGCCAAAAACGACCTTTTCAGATCGTGCGGCTGTTTTCTTTTTTGCTGAGAATTGCGAGGTCGACAAGCTCCGTGATGAGGTCCTTTATCGAAAGCCCCTCGTTCTCCCACATCTTGGGGTACATGCTGATCGACGTGAAGCCGGGGATGGTGTTGATCTCGTTGAGATAAATCTCGCCGGTCTCCCTGTCCTTGAAAAAGTCTACCCTCGCAAGGCCCTCGCAGTCAAGCGCGATATATGCCCTGACGGCAAGCTTTTTAATGAGCTCTCTGTCTGCATCGGAGATGTCCGCGGGTATTCTTGTCGAACTGGTCCCGTTGATGTATTTGTCGTCGTAGTCGTAAAACTCGCTTGTTGAAATGATCTCGCCGGGCGTCGCAGCCTTCGGATCTCTGTTTCCGAGCACCGCGCACTCAATTTCCCTTGCCGGTATGTATTTCTCGACAAGCACCTTCCTGTCGTACCTTGCGGCCTCGGTCACCCTGCCGCCAATGTCACTCTCCGCCGTCACCTTAAAAGCTCCGACGCTGGAGCCCGAATTTGACGGTTTCACAAAGCACGGATAGCCTATTTTTTCGGCAATTTTCTTCCTGATTGCGTCCATGTCGGCAAGGTCTCTTCTCTCAACCGTCACCGACGGAACGACAGGTATTCCCGCCTCTTTGAGGATGATCTTAGTGTAAACCTTGTCCATGCACACCGCCGACGAAAGTATGCCGGCGCCCACGAAAGGTTTTCCGAGCACCGAGAGCAGACCCTGTATCGAGCCGTCCTCAGCCATGATTCCGTGCATGACAGGGAACACGACGTCGCACCGGTAGATTGTATCCACCGCAGGGGCAATGCCTCTCTTTTCTCCGCCCGGGACGGCCGCCCACTTTCCCGACACGATGCTCTCAACGTCAATATTGCCGTTCTCGCCGGCCATATTGATGAAGTCGCCCTCTTTCGTGATGCCGCAGGCTTTCACCTCAAAACGGTCAAAGTCAATGTTTCTCAGTACGGTTCCCGCCGAAATGCAGGATATTTCGTGTTCGGTCGACTGTCCGCCGAACATCACAAGCAGTTTAGTTTTTTTCATCTTTTGCCTCGTATTTGGAAAAATCACTCTTCCAGTATTTTACATCAATCTTTCCCCTGACGTAAACACCGTTTCCGGAAAAATCCTCAAAATCAATATTTCCGTTGTCGTGCAGGTAGGAAAGGGTTTTCCCGTCGGAATAGGGAATGAGCAGCGAGAAATCCTTCTCCGAAGCCGAAAAGAAGCCAATCACAGCCTCCTTGAGCTTGTCCATGCCCTCGCCCGTCTTTGTGCTGATATAGTACGTGATTGCGTCTATGGGTCCCGTGTTGTCTGCCGCCAATTCGCTTGCGGGCAGAAGATCCATCTTGTTCACGACAACGTAGCAGGGCTTTCCGCCCGCTCCGAGCTCCTTGATGATCTCGTTTACGACCTCTATCTGATTGGCGGCATCGGGGTTGCTGCCGTCGACAACGTGAAGCAGCAGGTCCGCGTACTTCAGTTCCTCGAGGGTCGATTTGAAGGCCTCCACAAGGTCGTGCGGCAGCTTCTTTATAAAGCCGACCGTGTCGATGATGAGAAAGTCCTTGTTGTCGTCCGTCACAAGGCGCCTGACCGAAGGGTCAAGTGTAGCAAAAAGCATGTTCTCGGCAAGCACGTCGCCGTTGCAGAGCGCGTTCAAAAGGCTCGATTTTCCGGCGTTTGTGTAGCCGACCACGGCAACCTGCGGTATTTCGTTCTTCTTCCGCTCTTTTCTGAGCGTGTCTCTGACGGCCGAAACCTTCCTAAGCTCGTCCTCAAGGAACGAAATCCTGCGCTTAATGTAGTTTCTGTCGGCTGTGAGCTTGCTCTCGCCGGGGCCCCTTGTTCCGATGCCGCCGCCAAGCCTTGACAGCGCGATGCCCTTGCCGGTGAGCCTCGTCAGCCTGTATTTCTGCTGGGCCATTTCGACCTGCAGTCTGCCCTCGCGGGACTTTGCCCTCGCGGCAAAAATGTCAAGTATGAGAGTGGTCCTGTCAATGACCCTGAGACCCGTTGCGTCCTCAAGGTTTCTCACGGTGCCCGCCGAAAGCTCGTCATCGACAATGAGAAGCGTTGCCGACAATGCCTGTGCCTTGAGTGAGATTTCGCGCGCGATGCCCTTGCCGATATAAAATCTCGGGTCGTGCGAAGGTCTCCTCTGCACAAACTCGCCAACGACCTCAGCGCCCGCAGTCCTCGCAAGCTCTTTAAGTTCAAGAAGCGCCGTCTCGGGAGTCACCTTTTTCTCGTCCGCCGGGAGTATAACGCCGCAAAGAATCACCTTTTCTGCGTCCTCCTCAAGCCTCTCGGGGAGCGCGTCGGCGGCCTCGCCGTCAATTCTCGCAAGCTCTTCGAAAAGCGCGTTGAACTGACCAACACGCCAAACCGGCTCGGGCCCCATCGTCTCATACTCCGTAAACAGGCCCTCGCCGTCCCTTCTTAGAACGGTCACGGAGATGCCCGTTGCCCTCTCCTCGTCAACGTTTACGCCTATAACGCCGCACGCGTCAAGCCGCAGCGACTTCAGTGAGCCTATGTCAACCTCTGACGGGAGCGACGCACCGTTTGGATGCGTGTGCCAGAGTCTTATGCCTGAAAGCCTCTTGTCACCTCTTCTTGTGTCAAGCAGGCCCTCGAGGTTCACGCTCTCCGAGTTTCCGACGCATATTGCCTCGACTCGGTTTTTGCGGTCAATGAGCGCTGCAAATTCGATGCCCGCTGAAGACGTTGCGAGCACGAGCGCGTCCCTTATTTCGACAGGCAGGAACTCACCCGGGGAATACACGTTCCCGATGAAACCGTCAAGGTATTCGAGCAGGTTCTTCCTCACTGAGGAGGTGTTCCCGTAAATCTTTCCCGTCATAGCTTTTCAGTCTTTTTTATCCCAGATGCAGCGCTTCACGGCGCCGAAAACGTTTTCTCTGAATATATGGTTTTCGCGGTTTAAGCGATTTAAAGTCTCTTTTATGTCAGCCCGCTTTGAAGTCTTGTCCATTGGGCACGGGCTCGTCACCACAGGATACTCAAGGGCTCTCATGAATCCCCTGATTTCGCTCTCCTCAACGTAAATCATCGGTCTGATGACAGTCACGTCTTTCCGCTCGAGGTACGTCTTCGGCTCAAAGCAGTAGAACCGTCCCTCGTACGAAAGGCTCAGGAAAGCGGTCTCGACAACGTCGTTCCTGTGGTGCCCGAGCGCGACAATATCGCAGCCGAGTTTCTTGGCGTTGTCGTTAAGAGCCCCGCGCCTCAGGTTTGCACAGAGAGCGCAGGGATTTTTCTCCTGGCGTATGTCAAATACGATTTCTTTGATGTGAGTCTCGCACACCTCGTAGGGCACGCCAATGCTTTTGCAAAAGTCCGCCACGGGGCCGAAATCCATGTTTTCGAACCCCATGGAGACTGTCACCGCCTGAACGTCAAAATGCTTCGGATAGAATCTTCTGAGCGCAGCCAGCACCGAGAGGAGTGCCATGCTGTCCTTGCCGCCCGATATGCCTACGCACACCTTCGAGCCTTCAGGGATCATGTCGTATTCCTGAACAGCCTTGCGGACAAGGCTCAGCATCCGGCGCATTGAATCCTTCCGAGCCTTTTCCCTGTCGTCGTCAGCGCTGTTTCCGGCGCAATCTTCGATGGCTTTATTCTTTTCTTCGTCAAGATCAGCCGCCAAGGCCGGAGTCCTCCGTTGTGAAATCGATATACTTTTTGGCGAGTTCCAGAGCCGCGTCATAGTCAACGTCTTTTATCGCGTATTCTTCCTTGGCCATGAGCTCTTCGATGTAGTCGTTGTAGAGAGTCGCGAGTTTTGCGTACTCAACGTTCTTTCTGACGGACTCGACATTGGCGGTTTCGGAATCGACAACGATACCGAGCGCTTCGTCGTACGTTACAAGACCTTCAATAGTGACGAGGTAGAGGCCTGTTTCAGTTTCAACGAGCTCCGGAGTCAGTGAAACGGCGTCTTTTGCAAATGCCCAGTCGATGACCTCGTTGGGGAGGTTGCCGACGTTTGTGGTGTAAACGTTGACGTCAACAAGACCCATTGTCGTAGCCGCGTCCGAAGCCTCCGAGAAGCCCTTAACGATGCTGTCAAACGAGTGGCCCTGCTCAACAAGCGAGATGTATGTCTCGATATTTTTCTTTTTGGTTTCAATTTCCTCTTCGGAAAGATCTTTGCCTTCGGAGTCTTTCTTTGAAAGGTAGAGGGCCCTCACCGTGCGGTATCCGTAGATGTTCTGGTTCTCCTCGTATTCCTCTCTGAACTTCTCGTAGTAGGCGGATTTCAGTTCCTCGTACTTTGCGTAGTCAACCTTGTACTGTGCAAGCTTCTCGTCGTACTCAGCCTTCTTGGTGTTGTATTCTTCAAGCTTGGTCCGGTATGCGGCCTTGTCGTCGTCTGATGCGTCCTCTGCAGGCTCTGAGGGCTTCTCGGGCTCTTCCGGAATCTCCGGCTCATCCATTCCGATGACCCAGCCGTTGGCGTCAGCCCAGTAGTTCTCGTGGAGCTCGGCGTAGACCTGCTGCTTTGTGTAGCGCTTGGCGTCGTTTACAGTCATACCGTAAACGTAGGAGAAATATTCGTCTCTCGAGCAGCCGTACATTGCCGCGCCGTAGTCGGCCTCGCTGTCAATGTAAGAGATGATCTGCGAAAGCTCGGCCTCGTCAACCTTGTACTTGGCGTCTTCCTTAGATGCAAGCTCTTTGCCTTCCTTGTAGGCAATTTTGAAACCCTGCGCAATTTCAAGAGTTCTGTCGGCGGCGCGTCTTAAGTACGTGACGCCCTCCTCGTCCTCTGAATTGAAGAATTCACGCATTTTTGCGAGGTTTTCCTCATCTGTTGCGTCCGGGTCGTAAACGCCGTCGGCCTTGTAGTAGAGCTCTCTCACCGCCTGGTAGAGGAAGTAGTAGAACTCGTTGCTGTAGATCAGCTGGTCGCCCGCTTTTGCAACGTAGGTGACGGTCTCAGCGGCGTCGTTGTACGTCTTCTCACTGCTTCCCGGCGTGGGACTTGCTGCGGGCTCTTCGGTCGGCTTGGTTTTGTTGTCGTTTGAGCACGATACCGCTGCGGCGGAAAGAATGATCACCGCCAATATCATTGCCAGAACTTTGGTTAGCTTTTTCATAATTACCTCTCGTTTTCTTTTAGTTTTACCCGGCCGCCTTACGGAATACTGAGCACGGCGGCGTCATATTTACCTGAGCGCTTTAATCAAAGCAGCTCGTACATTTCTCCCGCGTCATTCTTTTTCACGGTTTCCTGAACGCTCTTCACACGGAATTTCACGGCGCCCTGGGCAAAAGCGATTTCGACAATGTCTCCGACCTTCACGTCGTAGCTCGCCTTCACGACACGCCCGTTCACGGATACTCTTCCTCCGTCGGCGGCGTCATTGGCGACAGTCCGTCTCTTTATGACCCTTGAAACCTTCAGATACTTGTCAATTCTCATGTCACTTTCCCTGTTTCTCCTCGATCACCGCGTCGGTCTTGCGCTTCAGTGCAAGCTCGCACTCGGTACCCTTCTCGGTTGCTCTCCTGCAGATCTCGTAAAGGAGCTCGCCGACTTCTTTTTCGTCTCCGAAATCGACACCGCCAAGGTCAAAATCTCTGACCCCGGTCGTCTCGCCTGCCCTTTCGATCTTCTTGGCGGCTTTCTGAGCCCTCAGAAGCGCCGGAAAACACTTCGGGATATCGTCAAGGTCTTCTTTGAGCGTCGAAAAGCCCTTCTCCTTCTGCTTGGCCTGTTCCCAGGTTGCGAGCGCCTCCTCGGGACAGTCGGCTTTGACGTCTCCGAAAATGTGCCTGTGCCTCTCAATCATCTTTTCGGTGCAGCGCGTCGCCACATCGTCAAGATCAAACTCGCCGTCCTCCTGCCCTATAACCGAGTGGAAAAGGACCTGGAGCAGGACATCGCCAAGCTCCTCGACCATCTTGTCCCTGTCATTTTTGTCGATCGCATCGACAACCTCATACGCTTCCTCAATCATCGGTTTTTCCATCGAATAGTGAGTCTGCGCTCTGTCCCAGGGGCATCCGCCGGGGCTTCTCAAAAGCTCGACAATTTTCAGCAGATCATTGACAGTATATTTCCCGTCTTTACCCTTTTTCGGAGGCTCAATCATTGCTTTTCTCCGCTTCTTTGATATAATTCATGTGCGGCGAAGGCCGCCGCAGGCAATACACATTCATTATACCACCTTTTGGCGGTGCGGCAAAGCATTTTGAAACCGTCTTAAAGGAAAACGGGTATAAAAAATGGCCCGGAAATGCTCAGTTTCCCGGCTCGATTATCGCGCAGAATCTTTAAATGATAATAAAAAAGGAAACGTCAGGCGATGGAACCCCTCTTCAGCATGGAAAACGCAATCAAATACATGGACACTGCGCTCTGTGAGGCATCTCTTGCGGCGGATTCCGGCGAGATTCCCGTGGGCTGTGTCATTGTGGATTTCAGCGGAAAAACGCTTGCAAAGTCACACAACACGCGTGAGAAGGAGCTTGACGTCGCGGGACACGCCGAGATAAAGGCGATAAACCTTGCCGCCAAGGCGACCGGCTCGCTCAACCTCTCAGACTGCGCCCTCTTCGTGACCCTCGAGCCCTGCCCGATGTGCAAGGCCGCCATCGCCGCCTCAGGCATCAAAGCGGTCTTCTGCGGCGCCGGTGCGACGTCCGTCTCAGGCGAAAACTCTGTCAGGATCAAAGAGGACTCGCTTCCGTTTGAACTTTACAGAGGAATACTCGGTGACAGATGCGAAAAGCTTCTGAAAGATTTTTTCGAAGACAAAATCCGCCGTTAAACCGGTTTTATAAATAACTACCGAAAAAGCACCGCGGGGTCAGGTGTCAGAGCCGTTCCCGCGGTGCTTTCGTTTAAGCTGTTTCAGCTTTTAAGGTTTTTGTTATCACACAATACCCTGAGCCATCATTGCATTGGCGACTTTGAGGAAGCCGGCAATGTTTGCGCCTGCTGCGTAGTTGCCGGGCATGCCGTACTTTGCAGCTGCTTCGTCGCAGTTCTTGAAGATGTTGACCATGATGCCGTGGAGTTTCTCGTCAACCTCGTCGAAGGTCCATGAGTAACGCATTGAGTTCTGGCTCATTTCGAGAGCTGACGTTGCAACGCCGCCCGCGTTAGCTGCCTTTGCAGGCCCGAAGAGAACGCCTGCGCCCTGGAGAGCTGCAATTGCCTCGGGAGTTGAAGGCATGTTTGCACCTTCGCTTACGCAGTAGCAGCCATTGGCGATAAGCTTCTTAGCTGACTCTTCGTTGATTTCGTTCTGAGTTGCGCAGGGAAGCGCGATGTCGCACTTAACGCCCCAGATGTCGCTGCAGTTGTCGCCGTAAACAGCGTCCTTGTGATCCTTGAGGTAATCCTTGATTCTGCCGCGGTTGACTTCCTTAATCTGCTTGACAGCTGCGATGTCGATGCCGTTTTTGTCGTAAATGTAGCCGTTTGAGTCGGACATTGCAACAACCTTGCCGCCAAGGGCCGTAGCCTTAACTGCAGCATAAATCGCAACGTTTCCGGAACCGGAGATAACGACTGTGCTGCCCTTGAAGCTCTTGCCGTTTGCCTTGAGCATCTCGTCTGTGAAGTAGCAGAGGCCGAAACCTGTGGCTTCTGTTCTTGCGAGCGAGCCGCCGTATGTGAGTCCTTTACCTGTGAGAACGCCTTCGTAGAGACCTGTGAGGCGCTTGTACTGACCGAACATGAAGCCGATCTCTCTTCCGCCAACGCCAATGTCACCTGCGGGAACGTCCGTGTCAGCGCCGATGTACTTGTAGAGCTCAGTGATGAAGCTCTGGCAGAAACGCATTACTTCGCCGTCGCTCTTGCCCTTGGGGTCGAAGTCGGAGCCGCCCTTGCCGCCGCCGATTGGAAGACCTGTGAGGCTGTTCTTGAAGATCTGCTCGAAACCGAGGAACTTGATTACGCTCTCCGTAACGTTGCCGCGGAATCTGATGCCGCCCTTGTAGGGGCCTATAGCGTCGTTAAACTGAATTCTGTAGCCTCTGTTTACCTGAACATTGCCGTTGTCGTCAACCCACGGAACTCTGAACTTGATGATTCTCTCGGGCTCTACAAGACGCTCGATGAGACCGGCTGCCTGATACTCGGGATGAGCTTCAAGAACGGGTTTGAGTGTCTCAAGCACTTCTTCAACTGCCTGGTGGAACTCAGCCTCGCCCGGGTTTCTCTTCTTAACTGTTTCAAGAACAGAAGCAATATATTCGTTAACGTTCATACTCAATCCTCCCTGAAAGAAAAATGCCCGGCAGCCTTCATTTGCGATTCTTTGTACCGCGTCCCGCCGGGAGACGTTTTTGTGTGCTTCTCCGGCTTTAGCAAGGTAAAGCACACAAAAACGTTATTATATTTTTTCGAAAAAATTTCTGCAAGTATTTTTTTGACGGATTTGGCCGTTTTTTAGCTTCGGGCCGTGCGTCAGTCTTTTCTGCCTTTGTTTTTTACGACAAACAGCGTGCACGCGGCAATTCCGGCAAGAAGAGCCGCAGATGCGATCACGATGAGCACTATTGCCCATGCGGGTATAGAGCCCTTGCTTTCACTGCTTCCCTGATTGTTTTTACCCTGATTTTCAGAGCCTTGATTTTCAGAGCTTTGGCCGGATGAGCCGCCGTTTATGTTTTCGGGATTGTCTTTTTCTGTTTCCCACTCCTCGTCGGTGAAGACGGTGCCTCTTATTGTTACAAGAAGCGGCTCGCTTATGCCGTCGGCATAAACCTTCACGGTCGTCTCGTACTGCCCCGGGTCGTTTCCGGCAAGCATGCACACTCTGAAGTTGTCACCGGTGTCGCTTCCCGCGCCGAGGCTGTTAACCGACGGGCCGGTGATATTGAAAATGTTTTTCGATTCATCATCGACAACAAGGCGCACGTTTGTGAGCGAAACCGTTCCGGTGTTTTTGATCACAATCGGCACGTAATCCGAGGGGTCCGAGTAGCCTGTGGCGCACTTTATCACCGAATTCTCAGTCTCCATCTTGGCGGTTGCCTGCTCGGAGTCGATAATCTCGAAATCAAAGTACACCGAGACAGGTTCCGCGAGGTTATATGCGTAAAGTGCAACGGATTCGTTGTAATATCCGACGGGATAATCGGTTTTTATCTTTATGCTGTATGAAGTGCTGTCGCTCTCCCCGGGTTTAAGAACTGTCAGTTTTTTGTTCTCGATTATTTCCGAGGCCATATAGGTGTCGCCCCCTTCAAGGTAAGCTATGCGAAGGTCGTTCTTTCCGGTATTCTTGATTGTCAGCGGGATGATCTTTGTTTCGGAGCCGCGCAGGATGTTTCCGACAGCCGGAGCCGAAAGCTCCGCAGTTGTCAGATCGTCCGAAGTCTTCCATGTCACCGTAAACGGTTCACTGTAGTACTCTCTGCTGTCTGTGCAAAGCATGATTCTCCACTGATATGACATATTGGCGAATACACCCGGTATTTCGCAGGTTTTCCCTGTTACGACTTCCACGTTGCCCCAGTCCCACGTCTCGTTTTCACGCGACTGAAGAACAAAAACGTCATCATCGTCAAGTTCGCAGTTGACGTCCCACGTCAGAACGTAGGGTCTGTAGTTTTCGAGCGTAACGCTTTTCGGACTGTTTGTGAATTTGATCTCATCGGCAAACGAAACCGCCGATAAAAGGACGGCCGCGTAAACTGCTGTCAGTAAAAATGCGATAATTTTTTTCATTGCAGCTCTCCTTGCACTTTTTTTCGCGATTATACCATATTGCGCGGAAACACTCCACAGAGAACCGCGTCCGCATGCTTTTTTTCGCTATTTATGGTATTTTTCACCGCTTATTATCTTCATTGCCCTGTAAATCTGCTCAAGAAGTATGAGCCTTGTCATCTGGTGTGTGAAAGTCATTTTCGAAAGGCAGAGCGAAAAGTCCGCGGAATCGGGGATAGACCTGTCAAGACCGTCCGAACCGCCAATGACAAACGCGATGCTCGAAACACCGTCCGTCATCTTGGCGTCAATGAACTCCGCAAGCTCCGTCGAGCCGAGCATCTTGCCCTTAAGGTCAAGCGTGACGACAAAAGCTCCCGCCGGAATCGCCTTTTTCAGGAGCTCACCCTCCTCGGCAACGGTCCTGCACTCCTTCACCTCGGCAAAGACCACCTTGCATTTTGAGGAGAGCCTCTTGGCGTAGTCCTCGATGGCTTCGCGCATATACTTTTCTTTGATTGTGCCGACCGCGCAGACCGTAATTTTCAGCATACTATCATCTCTCCGTGCGAGTACCTCGGGGCGAGCATCACGCTGCAGCTTTCAAGGAGGCCCCTCTTTTTGAGTTCATTTTTCACCGTCTCAAACGCGAGCTCCGGAACGTTATTTTCCTCGCTCAAATGGCCAAGGACAATCGTTTTGGTGCCCTTGCCGGCAAGCTCGCACGCATAATCCGCCGAGCTGACGTTTGAAAGGTGCCCGTGACTGCCCAGTATTCTTTTTTTCAGCGGATAGGGGTACGGCCCGTTTTTCAGCATTTCGATGTCGTGGTTTGCTTCAAGCACAACCGCCGCGCACCCCGCCGTGCCTGCTCTTATGTCGTCAGTTATCTCCCCTATGTCCGTGCTCACGGCAACGCTCACGTTACCCGAAGTGAACCTGTAGCCGACCGGATCTGCCGCATCGTGCGGAATCGGGAAAGCTTTCACGACAAGCGTACCGCATATAAAACTGACGTT
>Ga0310696_10003400_pt1 | contig 19908 bp, 5 predicted proteins | sample AusTroGonzalo_MG_4_FD_203885 | JGI IMG/M metagenome (GOLD analysis project Ga0310696, IMG submission 203885) | Bovine rumen microbial communities from tropical cattle in Woodstock, Queensland, Australia - Gonzalo_02 (v2) (version 2) | ecosystem: Host-associated > Mammals > Digestive system >... | reverse complement strand
TTGAGAAGTATCCTTTAATTCGCCCGTCATAGATTCTAATATTAAAAACGGAGATGGATCTGAAGTAGCGGCAGAACATGAGATAGTACTATTAAATTCAGCTGGACGCATAGTAACTGGTTTAGATCCAAATGATAATAAAATCACTTATCTGTCTAATCTTGATACAACAGCTACGTATATAGAAAATGTTAGTGGTGGAAATAAGGTTGATCCAAATATTGTCGTTGGTTTTGATAATATATATGGAAATATTACAACGAGATATGCCTCTTTCTACGACCCCGCTATAGTAAATACACGAAATAGATCTACTACAATTGGATCTAGAGGATATATTATGCATGAACTTGGGGTAACACTATCTGTAAATAATGGTGCAGATACCTCATTTAAATATCCTCTTATCCCAAGTGGTACTATTAAGGTGCAAAACTCAGGATATCTTCCGAGGTTAAACTATCAAGAGAAATCAATAGACTTATATCGCTTAAGGTCTGGTCCCTATATATCAACCTCAAATAGACTTTTAAGATTACCATATAAATCAAATGTAAAAACAGAATATTTTTATATTAACACCAATAATTATTATTACGAAGCTTATTTAAAAGTTGGAAGCAGTGATCAAGAATACTTATGTACAATTAACAAAGATACTGTTAGTACTTTTGACGGATATGACTTTGTAGATCCAAAATCGGCAGATAGAGCATATCGAGTTGAATACAGTCAATTAGAATCTAGATGGGCTGTATGGGCAACGGGAGAAAACTATGAGCAAGAAGATGGTGAAACTTATATTGCTGCCACATTAATATTTAAAACATATGTAAAAAGCAGTGATTTTATAGAAGATCTGAACGGTAATAGTATATTAGGTAAATTTAGTCAAGATTATATAGATAATACTTTGATAGAAAATAATGTTCAGACTGCTAGGGTGGAAATTTCTAGACTAAGCAAGAAAGAATCATCGAGTGAAATTAGACCACACGATGAAAATGCACTTTCAAGATTTGGTACTGGTTTTGACGAATCTTTCTATGCATATGACCCAAACGAAGCTAATACTATCAAAGGAGAGCCTACAGAAAGAACATTCGATGTAAATTTATCCGATTATAGTTTAACGGTTGATATTAATGAACTACAGAATAATTATAAATATTCTATTAAAAGTGCAGAGTATACTTATCAAGATGGTGGTTTATTAACTATAGGATTTTTTGATAGAATTCACAGATTTTGTACAAATACAGAACTATTAAACAGAATCTTTATACCACAGGGCAGTATTGACTATTCACGATATGTAATTCCAAGTAGTAAAGGAGGAGGTATATGTGGGTTCTTTGAGATTTCCGGTGGTGTAGAACAATATCAAGCGCCAACTCGAAATTTTCTATTCCTAATTCAGTCGAATGATAAATATCAATTAAATATACCTATAGTATTGTATATTGGTGAAAAGCGAACAGAAACGACTATTCTACAATTTGGATGGAAAAGGGGAATAGCAATAGACACCAACATCTATCTTGGATTAGGAAATTTAGAGACAACAGTAATAAATGGTACGACGGAATATACAAAAAAAGATTATACTTTTAACATAGAAATTGATAGTACTTATTCTCCAACGAGTTACAATGAGTCCAATGATTATCAGTATAGTTCTCTCCATTACATGTGTCAGGTAGCATTACCGGAATTTCCTGACTCTAGAGGAAAAATATCTCTGATTAAAGATTCCGATCCGTCAAGTAATATATTTTCTAGTATTGAACTAAATAACGGTGGTATTGGTGGTATTGAGGGCTTACATTTAGTGAGAGTAAATTCTAATGACCTTTATAGTCAAAATTTAACCAAAATAGATGGTGACGATACGATACTTGATCCAAACATTAATAATCGCTCCTCAGCTATAATTGGTGGATATAAGTGGTATTTATACGCTGATAAAAATAATACTAGAAATACTCGTAAGGGAAGTATGATAGTGAAAGATAAGTATGGAAATAAGGTTACTATTAATATATCACAGCCCGGAACCAGGCAAGATGAGATGTATGCTTTTAAGGATTATGATGAAGAAGCTAATGAAGCTAAGTGGAAGGATTTAATTACTATGAATAATAGGGTAATTTTTTCATCTAATGGGGAAATGCTGTATCAAGACTATATATACATATTGACAACAGATTCAGATAATGAAAGAGCATATTATTGGAAAGGAATAGAAACATTAGAAAATTATACCAATACTAGAGAAATACTTATCTACGGCGACAATAGTCACTATTGGACATATCCCACTTCTATAGGAGGAGGAAACACTTGGTCATCACAGGTTGGCTGTATTATGGATACAAGAGCTGAGTGGTATGATGTTGATAGTAGTAGTAATGATTTCCCAAATAATGGAAAAATAACAGGAATAGGTAATAATAGTGAGTATAGTTATTTATCGAGTAAAAGATGGAGAGTATATAAGGTTAGATTAACGTCAAAAATAAAAAGTTATACTCTATCTAGTGATACTGATATTCCAAGAAATTATATGAGCGGTAATCCATATAAAAGGGACTTTGGTATTGAAAGAAGAGCGGGGAATAATGAGAGTATATCGACTACAATATATGCTGCATATGGAATATCATATCTTTCATTTGTAGACACCCCTTATCATGTGGATACAGCAGACTCATCATTTACGGTCAACTTTGGTCAACCAACTAGTAATATTACTGCATATACTGAATCCGGATCAATAACATCAACCAATAATAAACAAGAGGGGGGTTCAAATTTTCCTTCATATATTATGGATGATACAATATATTTAATATGTGATGATAATAGAAATGGAGCCGACGATAAAATATCTAGTTCATGGGATAATAAAGGATATTATTCGGCATGGAAATTAGATTGTATTAGAAAAGAGTGGAATGAACAAGGAAATAGAATAATAGATTTGGGCGCGAATTCTTCAGCTTATGATAAATATATTGGATATTCTTACGATAATGGTAATGATCAAAGTAAGATGTCTTTGGGTATAGTACATGATGTATCTTCTTCTTCTTGGCAATATGATGTACGAAGTTCCAATGCGTTTCATTATCCCTTTGAGATAACAAATGGAAAAGAAGGATTATTAATAAAAACAAATAAAAATTTATATAGTTCTCTACAAAATTCAACAACAGCCTATCATTTAAGGGATGAATTAGTTATAAAAACCACAGCAAAACAGGAAGGATTTGGTGATGTTAATTATATTAATACTGATGCATTGGAGTATAAATTTTATATAGACATAACACTGATCAATATAGATTCATAAAATCAAAATAATAATTAACTAGAAAACTAAACTAGAATAATGACAGAGTTTATAAATGCCTTTCTTACACTTTTTTCATGGGGAATGAAGTGTCTAGAAAAGGGTTGGCATAAATCAAGACGCGTTGTATATGTTTGTGTCTGGATTTTAGCAATCATGGCGATTCTTAACCTGAAAGCAGTTGTTAAGGGAGGCATAAAGTTTTTCTCTGAGGTATCAGAGGAGATACATTACGAAAAGATGAAATTACAGGATGAGTATATGACTGACTTAACACCACTTCTTGCCGAATTCCGAGCAGAGATGGGTGCCGACAGAGTACTTTATTTCGAGTTTCATAATTCTGAAGAGAGTCTTGATGGTATGCCCTATAAGTTCTTTGATTTACTTAAGTGCATGCCAAAATATGGAATAGCAGAAATTCCTGGAAGAGCTTATAAAGACACGGGTGCATCAATGTATTCGGAACTTTTTCAAGATTTATCAGACGGTCAAACAGTTATATGTATGGGACCATATGATACTGAATTTAGAAAGAAATATAGGGGTGTCTTCGAACTCTTTAATGAAACGGATCATTCAAAGCGGTTTATCCTATTTGGAATTCCTGGTATTAAACGGCCCATTGGTTTTATTGTTGTAGAGTGGGTCGAAGATGAAGAACCTATGACAGTCAATAAGCGTAAGATTCAAGATTTCTTACCTAGAATAAATGCAATATCTGCATCAATTCGTAAACGATAAAAAGCAAGTAAAAGGGATTCAAATCCTAATACGTAGGAAAGAATAAATTGTAATAGCATGAAAAAATTTACATTGATGATATTTATGATTTATTCTTTCCTTTTTATTCTATAAACTAAAGTATGGAAAATATAATACAGATTGCTAGAAGTAAATATATAGAAGAAAGTAGAGCGATAGCAGAACTTAGACTTAGATATAGAGCTTTTAGAAAAGGCGAATTAGTGATGTTAAACTACTACAAGGATCAAGATGTAAGAACAAACATCGGAGTTCTTGTAGCAATCGGTATAGGTGATGGTACTGGAGAACAATATTTCCGAGTATTACATGGTGGAGGTTCTGTTACAGTAAGAAGAGTGGGATATCTTCCTGACGTCTCTAGATTGGTTCATGGAGAGGTTTATGTTTGGTATGGCGATCCTGACCTAAGAGATAATATAGATGAATATCACTGGAATTATGTATATACTCACGACAATATTAACAGAATTATTGAACCTATTACTGGCGGTCCGTACATATTTTATGACTTAGAATCTGGATATAGGTGGTTCTACAGTGATCAGACTTGTAAAAGAGAGGATGATTTTTTAACTGCATCAGAAATAAATCAACTTATTCAGGAAGTTCTTAATGTAAATACTTCGGTCTCTATTACTTCTTTATCTGGAAATCTATTTGAAACAGGTAGTACAGAAACAGTAGATCTTCAGGTATTAGTGACGAATGGAGCGGGAGAAAATATTAGGAATAAGTGCAAGTTTTTTATTGGTGATGAAGAGATTCATCTAGATAGTAATGGTATATATGCACTAGAAGATATATCAACTACTCAGGATGTTACTATTACTGTAAAATATCCACTGTCAGAAAATATATGGGCAAGTAGTAGTGGTACCGTACATCTTGAATTTGGATATCCATTTTATTATGGACGAGTTTCTAGCAATTGGACACCTTCTTCTCAAAATATTATCGAACTTGAGAACGAAAAGCTATGGTATAAGGGAAACTTTAAGTGGCCGGAAATTAATCTGAAAAACCAAACTATTGCTTTCTCATATCCAAAGTCTTACGGAAACTTAGAACATATTTTTGATGTTCATGGATTAGACTATATTTCAGATTACTATTTCTACGATAATGGATACCAAGTTGATGGTGTTCCTTATGTAGTCTATCTGAAAAAAGATGTTGTAGATGTATCGGAGTTTGATCAGCTCTATTCATTCTTAAAGTCTCTTAGTATAGAAGACTTTGTTGCTGATGGTACTCTCCTAGAACTATCTACAGCATGGCAAAATAAAAATACTAGTGGTGGCGTTGTTATTCTTGGTCAGGACGGAAAAATTCCTAACTTACTATATAACCAAGAAGCATCTGCCGCCTTTACTGATATAGTCGAAATAGTAACCGAATATCCGGAAAGTGGAATGTTACGAGGAGAAATTTACTATAATATAACCACTAATAAATTATATAAAGCAACCAGTAGTACAGATGGCGTTATTAGTGATCCCATTGTCGGATATATTTATACTTGTGGAAATGATTTCTACTCACTAGATGGGAATAAACTGGTAAAATTTAGTCGACTTACTACTCAAAGGATTCAGAATTTAACTGAAATACTAAGATAATATGGCAAATATTAAAGGAACAAATGTATCTTCTCCTATTGTACCCTTTTCAGATCAAGATATTTATCCAACTCATGAGGCGAAATATGGGAAGGGAGGATTTAGGACTGTAACCAATTATGAGGACCTAGATTTAATCTCAATGGCTCGAAGAGAAGAGGGAATGTTAGTTTACGTTCTTAATGATTCGAGAAATATTAATACCTACCAGTGGATTGGTGGGGAATGGGTTAGAAGCGATATAGGAAACTCCATTGAAAGAACCTCGGATTTGGAAAGTTTTACTCGTCCACGCTCTACTATGGAACCCGGACAGATTTTGTATGTTGAAGATGAGGATCAATTTTATTATCTGGATCAAAATCTACAATGGGTTGACTGGAAAATAATACACATTGGACCGGATGCGCCAACAAATAAAAATGCTATTTGGATTGATAATGCTAATGCCCACTATGATAGCAGTACAGAACTTCTTCATAGTTTTCAAAAGGAATTAGCAATCTTGAAGACACAAATGAAGGTCCTCATGAATATCCGAATGGCTGGAGCAGTATCTGGAAAAATATCTGATGGTGCTCGAACAGACATTATGAGCCAAACTATTAATGAAGATGGTGTAACACAAACAATTATACCCGACGCTTTGGCTGAACTAATGGATGAAGAAGATTATGAGGACCTCTTAGACGAAGATACGGAAGAAATTAAACCAAATTATGCCGTTAATGCAGAACCAACCGTAAACCACATTAGTATAAAAATGGGTACATGGGCGGAAATGGATGCAAATAGAAGAAACTTTATTGACGGTGAATTAATTTGGTGTACAGATAGAACAAAATTATATATTTACATAAATGGATCACTCCTAGCTGCTGGAAGCGGTATTAGCGGCGGTGATTCGGAAGACTCAACAGATATGACAGAATCAGATATTCAAGACCTTATTAACTCCAAACTTAACGGTGTTACTTCTATTGGATTTATACCAATGGGGGATGATGAAGATGAAGGTGCAAAATATATTATGAGAGTAAATAGTGAGGGAAAACTCATTACTTACGATAAAAGTTTAGATGAACGGCAAGACCCGCCACAAGATAATTATTATTTTGAAAGTGAAGTGGCAAAAGAGGGATTGGTTATAAACTCTTTCTATCTTGGTGGGGAAAATAATGATGAACATTCCTATCAACCCTGCTCCCACAACTTTGTAGAAATAGGAAATGTTGCGGTTGATAGTAATGGAAAGGGAAGAGATATAAATTTAAATGGCTTCTACCTATGTTATTTGGGAAATTCAGTATGGCATAAACTTCCTCTTTGGGGAGTTGTACCTGCTGGGAGTACGTTTCTGATTAGAGGTGCACAATGTTCCGTTATGAATGCTAATACTACTACTATCAAAGTGAAGACTTATGATATGCAGTGGTATGATGAGGATACTAAAGAACCTATTAAATTTGACCAAACAAGTGCAGTTTTTTACCTAGCTTGGGGCCCAAATGATAATGAATTATACGTTATGTCTACAAATTCATCAGTCATTCTAACAAATCAATTGGGCGTTGATACGAATAATATAATTGTCGTAGAGGATGAAAAGTGTACAAAAGGCTTTATAGACCTCGTATCATTTAATAACTCTACTATTAAAGAGAAAAATCATTATTCTTTACCACCATCAAGAAATGCAAGTGAGGTGATATTCCGTAGATGGTATCCACTTGATCCGGTTACCCAGAGTAATCCTGATGATGGTATTAGTGAACATAATAATAAAAAATTCTTAACAGCTTCGCTAATTAATGGAGCCAATTCCTCTGAAAACATGGATATTCAGGAATTAACGCCGAAAGCATCTTTTGAAGGAAAGACTATATCCACGACAAGAACATTATTTAGCGAAAACTACCCAAGTACCCTTACATGTTCATTTGGGATACAAGCAACTGATAAGAATCTATATTATACTACTGCAGAAACCATTGCTTATAATGCGACGTTAACTGGTGCTATTGCAGCTGGTACACAATTAGATGCTGAACAAGCTGCCCTAGTTAATACTGCATTAAATAAATCACTATATTCAGAAGAAGGCGAGGAAATTTCATCTAAAGATTCTATTGCTTATAATGAAACATTAACTGGAGGTATTGAGGCAGGGACACAATTAACAGCGGGACAAGCTACCTTAGTCAATGCCGCATTGGGTACATCATACTCAGAGGACGATGAAATTTCGTCTGAAGATTCTATTGCTTATAATGAAACATTAACCGGTGCTATTGAGGCCGGGACACAATTAACTGCTGAACAAATTACCTCAGTTAATGCAGCATTAATATATTCAGACAACGAAACAATTTCTTCTAGAGATTCTATTGCTTATAATGCAACATTAACCGGACACCTCAGTACTGAAGATGTGAAAACGGCTGGTATAGGAGCAACTAGATGTTTCTGCTGGAATTCGGTTGGATATTATGATGAATTTATCTGGTATAGAAAAATAACTGAGCCAAGTAGTGCGTGGATTAAGGTAGAATCTATTAAACCAGAAATAATAACTTATACTCTAGAGAATAATCCGGGACTAGCAAACAGTGTGTACAATTCGGATATTCGGCCATATTATAACAGGGTAAGATGGGAATCTGCATATGGACAAAGTGTAACAACGCATAGAGTCTTAATTGGTGGTCTTACAAAGGGTGAATACGAATATTTAGTTGTTAGAGGAGATGAAGAGGGAGATGATACAACAAAATATCATTCTAAAACTCGTAGATTTACTGTAAGGGCAGATGCTGATGTTACCAGTTTTAACTTTGTCCAAGTAACGGATCAACAAGGGGCAAACTGGGAAGAATATGAAGTATGGAATCTCAGTGCTAGAATAATTGCAGAGCAGGAGCGAAAAGAGGCAATTCCGACATATGACTTTATAATTAACACGGGCGATATTTGCTATAACGGAAGTAGATCAAATGAGTGGATAGACTATTATGTAGGATATGAACCTCTTGATAATAAAGAGGAAATGTTTACTGTTGGAAATAATGATCTCGCTCCGATCAGTATGGCTGATATAGGTAATGGTAAAGAATCTCCGTGGAAAATTAATACTTATGTAACAGATTATTTCTATACTTTTGAGATAGATCCAAGAAATCCACAAATATTTACTGGTAAGAAATGGGATCCAAACGCAGATGACGGACAGGGTGGAAAAGGCGCTGCTACGGCGGAAGATATTAGTTTTAAAATACCTTCCCTATATTCATTTAATTATGGAGATTTTCATTTTATAAGTTTACTTTCTGAAAATAGAACAATTAGTAATAAAGTCGAAGGGTACACTGCCCAGGGTGAGGGAAAACCAAAAGCACTAAAACAGAGTACGATTAACACAATCTATGGAGTTGAGGATAAGTTAAGAGGGAATGGAACAAATAAGAACGCCTCGTGGATATATGATATTGAAGAGGAGTGGATAATAAAAGATCTCCTACTCTGGAAAGGAAGTACTATTCCATCGCCTTCGGAAGAATTTAATTTAAATATCCAGAGATTTAATAGTGATTTAGTTGGACAATGTAGAAAGTGCATCGTATTTACCCACGAAATGCCATTTAATATTACTAGTAATTCCGCATATAAAAACTATGATACTAATGTAAAAGCTCCAAGAGAAACTGCTAAAGCATATCTAAATAGATATCATAATTATGAATTCCAACGGGTATTTAAACTATGGGGAATTCCAATGATAATCGGCGGACACAAACACACCTGTGCTATTACTCAGCCAGTATATGATGCTCCTTTGGGATATAACCCAATAGATAAAAAACTATATGATATAGTAACAATAACTCCTGAAGAAGAGGGAGCAACGCCATATGTAAGTGTAGATGAATCGGCTCGACTTATTACAGGGGATAATATACTAAATGATCCAGATGGAGGTTTTGAAAATCAGGCATCATTTCAACCATTTGTTCAAGTAAAACAAACCGACTTTTTAGCTCTTTACGTCGAGGACGTAAAACATTATTGTAAGGAAATCTATAACAATTCCAGCCAATCTATTACGATCAATTCTGGAAATATTACTATTCCGGCTGGGGGAAAGTATATATTTACGCAATTAGAGAATAATGTTAAACCAAGATTACGACTAGAAGTAGTAGATAATATAACAGCTCCTTCATATGTAATGTGTCAAGCTACTGGATTTAAGAATAAATCTAATTCAGACCTAGCGGCAGAAATAGTTCCTTGGGAAAGACACTATGTTCCCTGCGCTAATAATGAGGATTTGATAAATATTGGTGAACAACTTTTTCCATTTTACACTGTATATGAAGTATCCTCATCTCAGATAGTCGCAGATATGTATAGAATTGAAGACATGTATCCTGCAAAAGAGGGTACTCCCAATAGCGGTTCTCCTGCAGGATATTGGGATACTGTTCAGCGATATAGTGAATTTAATACCTTGGAAGAAAACCGTCAGGCAGTAATTAATAAGTGTAAAACTGTACTCTATAATAAACCTAACGGAACAACGATTATTCTTTAAATATTATAAAAATATAAATAAAACTAACTGATAACTATGAGTATAGTTAAAAAATATAATAACGAGTTAGGACAGTGGGAACCAGTGGCGTCTGATGATGCTACTGGTATCTTCACTAATAATACACGATTAACGGGATTAACTGATGGTGGAGATTTATCTGTTGAAGATGTATTATTAAGACATGAAAATAAGTTTGAAAAAATAGAAAAAAATATATCTTGGCTTGCTTTACATGGAGGTGGGGGTAGCGGATATGGGGTAGGAGGAAGCAGTAGTTTCGATATTGAAATTTATAGTGTTTCTGATAATACTACTATATTAAGTAATAAAAGTACTACGGGCCAGATTATTTGGAGTAATACAATAAGTGGTATTTATTATGCGGTAAAATCTAAATCATCTAGTAAATTTAATGTACAAATTAAGATAAATGGAACTGTTGTTGGGTCTGCTTCTAATATAAAAAAGAATGAAAAAAAATTTATAGCTTCATCTGCTCTAGGAATAAAAAATAAGGATGTTACTTTACAAATTGTAGCAACAGATGAATCGGACACTGAAGAAACTGCAACCTGTTACATAAAAATAGCATCTGTTACTCTAGAAAGAGCTACACAGACCATAACAATGACAGAACTTCAGAATTCTTCTCCTGAGGTCACTATAAATTTTAGAACAACTATACCAGGGCGTTACTATCTATACTTTTCAAAAAGTACGATACGAAGAGATAGCAACGGGAGATATATAGATGCAGATGGTACGGATCTAATTCAAGCACTTCAATTTGTTGAATTAAATTTAAATACTAATAGTTCAGTTTATAGGATGAATATTACTGATGTTCTTGGAGATGGAACAATCAGTCTTTTGAATAAAGATGCAGTAAAAGGTTCATATGTTAGATATATGGTATTGGCCTGTATAGATGAAAGTGAAGTATTTTCAGAGGTAAAAACGATACAAATAAATGTGATAATAACCTCCTCACTTCTTGTTTCTACTCTTATAGGAAATGATCCTAATAATCCCTTTAGTATCACCGCAGACGGTATATTTAATCTCCGATTTGTAGTATTTAGTAATAATTCCAGTACTTATAGTTATTCAATTACCTGTACTACGCCCGACAATATTGTTCATTCAATAGGGGGAACCGTAACTGGACAAATTTATGGGACTTATATTACTGTTCCAATTACCATATCTAACTACACTTCTGATATTTTTACTTCGCTGGGTGATACTTATAGAATAGACATAACAGCTGTTCAGGGAGGACTTTCCGATACGGGACATTCTTATATACAGGTTAAGGAAGCTACAACACAACCTATAACTGCTTACCTACAAGATATATCAAGGGACACGATTTTTGATTTTACTTTTTGGTCTAATGCGGGTATTGTAGGGGCAGACTCTATAGAATCCAAAAACGAACATGTCGAGGGTGTTGAACGCTCTGGATATTTTTTCAGCGGCTCTAGTAGATATGATACACTAAAACAGACGTTATACTTACATAATATTGGTGCTGATTCGGGAATGTCAAAAGATTCTTATTCTGGTGCATATTCTTTTAATCACACTGCATTTGGAGTTATTAAGTCTGGAAATTATAGGTGGTTTCCCGTTAATATTAACGATAGCTCATCTCTTATAACTGGAAGTTCATACCAGTTCACTTTATCAGTTGCGTATCATATAGACAAAGATCCATCGCTTGATTCTACAATATTAAATATTGGAGATTATAATCCGGATACTAATTTAGGCTCAGGAATTCTACTAACTTCACATAATTACTATATAAAAATAGAAAACACCTATCTCTCTGGAATTCTTCAAGATGGTGCCTTTTCTCAAATAGATATAGTATCTACATTAATATCGACTAAGTTATGGATTTATGTATATCAAGATGGAAAACTCTTAAATGCTAAGGAACTTATAAGAAGTAGTAATGGAGGGGGTAGTTTTTCAGGTTTTAACCAAATAACTCTCGCTTGTCGTAATTATAGAGAAGAGGGAGGAATATTTCTTGTAGAAAATAATGTAAACCTTCATCTATATTCTGTTAAATTATTTAGTACGGCTTTAAATACTGGACAAATAGTTTGTTCATATATAAATAACTATATTAACTATAAACGAAAACTAACTAATGACAATAGTTATGTTTTAGATGGAGATCTCTTAGAAACTTTATTAAAAAATAATGGAATAAAAGCAGATGCTGATGTTCAACGCCTTGAAAATGGACAATACGATACTAGATTCATCAGCAGCATTTATAACATGTCTAGTGGAGATTTTACATGGAATGCTGTCACAGAAAATGGTATTATTAAAATTCCCGATACTCTACAGAACTTACCAATCCCAGTAATTACCTTAGCAGTTGATTGGACTTTCGATCAATTTACAGATACTAATGCTACATTGACAAGTAGCACTAATTCTCGATTCGAATATCGATTTGGAGAGCAGTCTGTAGTCGTGGGGGATAATGGTATTGAGGGTGTTAAAGCAGATATTCAGGGTACTACTACTGCGAAGTATAATATAAAAAATATAAAGATAGAATTTCCGGAGGGTATTTTGTTCTCTCCAAAATCAGAGTGGTTTCCAGAGTCTTCCTTTACTTTAAAAGCAGATGTTGTTGACTCTGGCCACCTAAATAACGCAGTAATAGGTAGATTTGTAAATGATTGCTTTAACAAAACCGATTTATTAAACTTATCTGGTGGCTTCCCAGTAAAATCAATAGTTGAGAATTACAAGAATCAATCCGGAGGTGGAGACTTACCTAGTAGTTTTACAATGAAGGCTGCCATTGAAGGTTTCCCAGTACTTTTAATAACCAGTTTCAAAAATGGAGATACAAGAGAGGTTCGTGTCCTTGGAATATATTCATTTAATCTTGGCCGCGAGAGTTATTATAACCAGGGATATAAAATACCAAAACACCTATACAATATAGGAGATACTGTAAATCCAATACCTTCAACTTCAGCAACTTTTCCGGGACTTTTTGCAACACCACCCGGAGCAGATGTTGATAATACATATGAAGCCTATTGCTATGAGGGAAAAAGATCATTCAACAATAAAGTGCAGGAAGTTACTGAAATTAATGATCCCAACGTAATATATGACTATGCTGAAGTATGGGACGGAAATGAGTGGAAGCAATATCCATCAGTAGTAAATAATGGAGGAATTATTAGATGTAATAGTACTGATTTAGTAAATATAAATAATCAGCCAATTAGTTGGTCATCTGCAAACCTGAAACTATATAAAGTTCTTCCAGATGGATATTTCTGGAGTAACGACTATACATACGCAACACAACTTTGGACTAGAATTTATGCTTCGGGGCAAGGCACTACGGCGGATTCTCAATTCCGTCAATTAAATACCTGTATAGCAACAAAATTAGAATATCATAAAGGAAGTGTAACTCGAGTCTATAATACTACGCTAGATAAGTACATAATATCAAATACTGGCGACAATGAAGACGCACCAGTAGATACCTCTAAAAGTAACACAGAAACATTTACGCTGACAGCTCCTCAGGCAAAGGAGGGAATTGAATTAAGTGTTAAAAATGCTGCGTTCTATTATTGTGTATGTATGCTATTTGGTTTAGTAGACAACCTCGGAAAAAACTTGCAATTTAAGAAGTGGTATAGGGGAGATGCTGAAACTTTCTGGAGCCCTACTTTCTATGATATGGATACTGCTATGGGACTGGACAATAATGGTGGAGAAACAGTACCGCCTACAGTATTTGACGAAAGTATAATTAACACTCCAGATAATCGAGTAGCATTAATGTTTGGTAAAGCTAGACAAAGTACTAATGGAGTTTATACTGTTTATAGTAATAAACTATGGGGCGGCCTAGAATCAGAGGCATTTTTTAGACAATATAGTCTAGATTATGGTTCAGAAAGCAATTGGAAAGTCTATTCTAGTATGTGGAGTGATATAAGAACTACGGTAATAAAAGATGTAGATTCTTTTATAGAAGATTATTTCACAACGCAGTTATCTAGATGTGGGGAATTATTATTTAACTATGATTATCAAGTCAAATATCTAAGCACCTCACAAAGTGATATGCTACATGGTACTCGACAGACCTTCTTAAGAAACTGGATGAAATCTAGAATCAAGTTCTTAGATTCTGTATTTGGATATAACTTATCTAGAAATACAGGAAATACTTCATCTCTAGAAAATTTATATCTTAACTCGAATAATATAAATATTTATCCAGTTTCGTGGAAATCCCAAGTTAATATTGTTCATAATTCTGGAGTAAAAACAATTCCAATTCTTACAAATGACTCTATTATTATAAGAACAAAGATAGGAAACTCCAGTACCTCATATACTTATGTTCCAAAGAATACTGAAACAGAAATTATAGTTGCAGATTCTTTAGCGACTCAAAATATTCAAACATTAATAAATAATTCTGATTGTATTCTAGACTTTCCGGATCTTCAATCACTAGATGTTTTGAATATTATTCCGCAATTAATGGGAAAAGTCAAGGATTCATCTGGAAACCAGAAGTATAATACAGGAGATGGAAATATTGATAATCAATATGGAGGTTTATCTAGCATAAAGAATTTTAATTTAAGTGGTATAAAAACTATTAATAGCAATATAAATCTTTTTCAACTATTTAAAACATGGGATTCATCTGGATATGACGTAGACCCACTTGCATTTTCTCTACAAACCATAGATTTCAGTCGAGTAGAGAGTGGTAAAAATATGACAGCTATTTTTAGTGGTGAGAGTTTTTCTGGTATACCAAGTATTTATACTGCACCGTTTAAAAACTTGATAGAAATTGATGTAAGTGATTCAGACATATCTTCTATTGTAATACCAGAAGGAGTTTCTCTATTCAGATTAAATATAAGAAATAGCTCTATTCAAAATCTGGAATTAGCTGCACAACCACTTCTTACCTCTCTTGATTTTCATGGGTGTGGGAATTTAGGCAGTGTAAAAATTGCAAATTGCCCAAATATAAAAACATTATCTTTCGACAGTACTAACATATCATTAAATACGCTGGTTGTAAGTAGTTGTGAAGGACTAGAGACTATAAAAATACTTGCCGAAAATGGATATACTTATATTCCTACTATTGAAATAAGTAATTGTGAATCGTTGACTACTATACAGATTACAAACCTCGATTCAACATACAATTCTAGTGGAAATAGTAGCATAACATTAACAGGATTACCAAATTTAACAACATTAAATTTAAGTTATGATAAGTTTTCCAGAATAATTTGGGATGCTACTAATGATCCTACGACACAAAGCTTTAAAAAACTATCTACACTAAACTTAAGTTATTCTGATATTAAATTTGTTGGCGATGAGAATTCAACTTTAATGGATTTGAGCGGATTTTCTAAAATTCCTTCATTTAGCTGCTTATCAAATACTGAAGTCGAATATGTAAAATTTAATAATACTCCTCCTGATACAGATAGCGGAAATAGAAATGCATTTGGTTTAGGTGAAAACGCGTTTAGGGGTTGTTCTAAACTTCAGCGAGTATATGGAAATATATCTCTAAATGGTCGTTATATTTTCAGAAACTGCCCACTTTTCTCTATTCTTGGTAGGGAAATTACAGAATATAATGGTGTAAATATAAAAGAACCCTCGGGAAAAATAATACATCCTTATGGTACGGAAATGACGGTCAACAATGATAGTATGATGGCATTTCTGGAAGGGGAAAACGTAACTAATTTAACTTTCGGTACTACTACTGGTGCATATCAAGCTTTCTATCAATGCAAAAATCTTACAGAGTTTGATGTTTATTATGCCCTATTTAATATAGGGACTACTGCAACAAGTCTGTATCAAACTTTTTACGATAGTGGTAGCTACAATTTTGGGTGGACAAAATCAGGAACTAACGAAGTAGACAATTCTCTGAGCAGATACACATTTATTAATTGTGGAAAAATAACTACTATATACAACTTATTTAAAGATTGTAGTTTTGGTGGCGTAAGATGGAGGATGTTTTCTCCTAAAAAGGATAATGATTCACAATCTTGGGTTGGTGGATTATTAACTCCCCTTGTTTCTTGTAAAAATATGGATCGTGCATGGCCGGGTAGTTATTTCTGTGACAAAGATGTTTTAAGATCAAAAAACCCGTCTATTAAATTTAAGTGGGAGGAAATTCAATTATTTAGACCGCTTTTCGTATATAATGGTGTTGGTGATGAAAATACTTCATATGATACTGTAGATGAAATATATCAAATAGTTACAAAGACTTCTCTAACTGCTGCAGAAAGGGCTACAGTAAATAGTAACCCTAATGTTGGAGATGTAGGGGGATTTTTAAGTGATTGTCCAAATGTTTCTACAATAACGGGACTTCTCTATAAAACAAGATTTATAAATTATAATTCTGTTTCTGGTAATGATTCAGTTTCCGGCGAAAGTAACAATTTTGGGATAACTAATAAAGTTACCGGGATGAGTGGAGCTTTTACTAGTAATTATGGAAAAGGAGATTTTGTATTAGGAAACATATTCACCGACCTTAGTAAAATATCTAATATTTCTGGAAGTTTTATTGTATCCTATGGTTACTCTGATCTTCGTGTTTACTGGGAATTAAATGATAATACATTTGTCGGAATGACCAGTTTAACAAGAATTTCTTATGTTGGTACTATAGCAAATATTGATTCTGGATCCTGGAAAAATGGAGAGACATCATTTTCTGGTACTGGATTCCACAAATTCATTGATATTGGTCAGAACGAACAAAAAGACTTTCCATATGATATTTTAAACAATTGTCCGAACAAGAGCAATATAACTGAAATATCTAGTCTTTTTAATAATGTAGGTTTTGAGAATTCGGAGCATCAAGTAGTCGGAAGAGTAGGAGCAACTATGGTACTTCCTGGCAGACTTTTTAGGGGGTGCAGTTCTTTAACTAATATTCCCGGATTTTTCTATGATTTTGGTGCTGGCATCGAAGATATATACACATTAGACTATGGAAATAAATACCGCGATGATGTACTTAATCCTGATTACGAACCCTTTAGAGATTGTGTAAAACTTGAAAACGTATCTTATATCTTTGCAAATAGAGATGATAGAAGGGGTGGAATTACTGGAATGATACCCTATAGACTGTTTTATCATGGAGCAAAAACAGTATCTAGGACTATAGTGGGAACTAATTATGAGAAAGTAATTGATGGAATCGAAATCTTGGGTGATAAAGCTTATAAATTAATAAGTACTGTCACTGGCGACCCTGAAGTAAATGGAGATATAGAAATAACAACGGAAAAGTATGAATATACTAATTTCATAGAGACAGAGACAACAGGGGAGATTAGGATAAAGCCTACTACTACGGTAAAAAAGATAACTACTATTATTGAACAGCACGACAATGGTGATCCGGATGACGTAAGTACTACACAAGAGTCTGTAAATCCTTATTCCGATGAATTTGATGGAAAAACTGTGACATATACATATAGTTATGAACAACCAAATGCAACTATAAAAAATATGTCATGTGCATTCCGTCGTGTAAACTTAGACTACTATTCTGTTAATGGAACTTGGGATGAAGTATGGGAAAATGAAGGAATAAATGCTGAATGTAGTACTTCAAACTATGCACCTTTTAAATATGTAAAGGAGGGAAATATCTGGAAAGCATCAGCACAAAATACTAACAGATACTCTTTTATTTGGAAATTCGACGGGGATTATGCTAGCTATAAAGAATTCATTGATGGATTAGATATTGCAGTAACTGCGGTAGATAACAACGGAGACTCTGTAGAACTTCCAGCAACTATTGAATTCTTAGATGTTATACCAAATAATGATGAGTCTTTGGGAAATCTGATAGACACAACCTCATCGACTGTTTACTTACCAGGTGGTGAAGGAATAACAAATATGAGTCAGTACGAATGCGATGGACACTTTATATGTTCTCCCGATTTACTTAGATATTGTACAGCCGGTCCTACTATAACATACCTCTTCTATGGCTGTGGACCGAATACACACTCATTCAAGTGGTCAAGTAGTATATTCGTGCAAAATAATACTTCAATAGTTTATGGTATTAAGGGAAGAATTCCTCCATATTTATTAAAACCCGTTCCTAGTATTAGCAGTTTATATGCTACCTTCTATGATTGCAAGTGGCTTGGTTATTATATAGATAATGGAAAAGCATATGTAATTCCTAAAGATTTCTTTACTTATGTTACTTCTACGACTCTAACATTAACTTATGCATTCAGAGGATTATTATTCCCGGGAGGCATAGATCTAAATGTATTTAATTTTCCTGGAAGTTCGAAGAGAAATTTATATGTGGAAAGAATATTCTACTACAGCTGGTTCAAGTCTGCTCCGGGTTCAAATCCTGTTACTAACATTTCGGGTGTATTCTCTGATTCTAAACTTTATATTAAATCTTTAGCAAGGGCATTCCAATGTGGTGGAAAAGATAATAATATAAATAAAGGAGATGATCAGTATGCCAATTTTAGTTCAGTATTTAGAAAGGGAGGATATAATAAAACAGGAGATACAAGTGATTGGTATGTTTTCTATGGACATAATAAATTTGGTACAAAAACATTAAGTCAGGAAGCGAACCGATGTAATTATGCAGAGAGTGGTGGTACTAATGAATAAACAATCAATCTAATTTATATTGAGGATTTCTCTCATGCTTTGATTAGTGTGAGAGATTTCCTTAAATTTAAAATAAAAATATGTCTGTACAAGTAGGAACAAACGTAAAATATGAATCAGAGGCGTGGTTAGATGAACGTCAAAATTTGGCAAAGAATAAAAATGATTTGCTTAATTGGTCCAAACTAGTTCCAGAGGGGTATGAACTCTGCTTAGATAAAACCTGGTACTATTATAATTCAAATCTGTGGTTAGAAGATACTGGACATTGGATTCCACGAGTATCAACCAGTTTAGAGGATACTATAGATTTAGATAGACCGGCAAGTATGGGTGCACTAAAGGAATCAATTTTGGAGAGTAGAGAACGAGAGGAATTACTAAGTGAACAGATAGATGAGCTTGATTATTCTTTAAATCCTCCAAAATTTAATAGTGTAAAAGCAGATTCTTATTATCATAATTTATCTAGCTTAGAGGAAAGGAAACAGGAACTATTAAATAATATAGATAACTTACCCTATTCTGAAATCTATGATATAAATAATGATGGAGTAACTGATAGCGAGGATAAAAATCTGATTAGTAATGCACATTCTCTGGCCAGTGAATCCCTAAGTCGTCTCAATGGTACGGGAACAGAAACAACCTACACTAATGAGATTGGTGTTTACTTAATTCCAAAAATAACTTGGAAGGTACTTAGAAAAGGTGCAGAAGTAAATCTGCTTTCTGCTACAGTAACTGGAAGCACAAAGGGGATAATTAATGACTCCTTTACATCATTTGGATCATTAACTGGTATT
>Ga0310696_10003399_pt1 | contig 19909 bp, 18 predicted proteins | sample AusTroGonzalo_MG_4_FD_203885 | JGI IMG/M metagenome (GOLD analysis project Ga0310696, IMG submission 203885) | Bovine rumen microbial communities from tropical cattle in Woodstock, Queensland, Australia - Gonzalo_02 (v2) (version 2) | ecosystem: Host-associated > Mammals > Digestive system >... | reverse complement strand
CCAGAAATTGCAAAATTTATAAAAACTTTACCTAAAAATATTCCCGTTTGCACAAGTTTTGACTTAAATATGCGCAAATATAATAAAGATAATTTCTGTGTTCTTTACTAATAATATGTAACACTCCAATTTGTTTGGAAATAATTAAAACCCCTGTTAATAAAAACAGGGGTTTTAATTTTTAATAAATTATCTTAGTTTTATATCCAAAGATTTAACTTTGTAACTTTATCTTGTTTGCGGACTTTAGGATCGCCGACATATTCTTGGATACAAACTTCCGCTACAAAAACTTTGGTACCGGCCATTAAATGCCCGCCGAGCAAAGTTCCTTTATCATCACACAAAGTTAAATGTGCATGAATAAAAGAGCGGTTATCCATAATACTGACATTGCCTGCAATATTAAGAATTTCCGTTTTTTGCGTTAAAACCTTTTTATCATATTTCTTTTTAACTTGGTCATAATAAGCAAGAGTCGCATTTTCCAGTGAACCGATACCGCTGATTATGCCGCATTTTATTTGATTATCGTGGCAAAAATCGGTAAGGGCTTCCAGCAAGTCCTTGCCTTTGCTGATTTTACAAATATAAGTTCTTCCTGTTAAATAAGGTTTTTGTTCTGCCATTTTTATTTCTCCTTGATTTTTTGTAAATAGTTTTTAATTGCTTTAAATTGTGATTTTGCATCAAGACGGGCCTGCTCATAAATCTTAGGCGCCTTTCCGCTTGCCAGATATTTGCCGTCTTTAAAAGGATAAAGAGAGCATTTTTGCCCGAAATCGCTTTTAAGCCAAGCATACATCGTAGGCATGGTAAAATCCGTTATCGCCATAGCGCGTTTTTGCTCGCTTAAAGGCAAAATCTTATTTTGCTCTTTTTCATCAAGCATCAAAAAGAGTTCACGGGAACAAACATAATAAACATTTAACTTGATGCCTGCTTTTTTAAGCATAGGATAAGTTTGCTGCATAAAGATTTCCCCAACGCCGCTACCTTGAATAATAATTGTACCCTTAGCCTGTTTTTCTTTAATTAAGGCATAAACACCTTTTGAGGCATCTGCACCTTTTGCGCGGGCATTTTGGCAAACTTCGGGGCGGGTTACAAAAGGATATAAAACCGCCGGTTTTTTTGCCATAGCCGCAACTAAAGAAGGCCAAACATCTTTAACATCAAGCGGTGTTAAAGTTATTGCCATATTTTTAGGAAAATCTTCCTGCACAAGTTGCAAAGCCTGCGGATCTGCATGGGTGGGGCCGTCTTCGCCTGTCGGGATACCGGCGTGTCCGCTAAAAATTACAAAAGTATTCATAGGTTTTTTTGTAACTTCGCTGTAAGCCTGCTGGCCGATAGCGTGCAAACGCGCAGCCGTATGCATCATAGAACTTGTAAAAGCCGCATAAGAGGCCGCAACACCTGTATTAAGGCCGTAAGCACTAACGCCGCTCATAACGGCACTTAAACCATCTTCACAAATACCTCCGCTTGAAATTAAACGGCTTTCGGGATTTGTATATTTATTATAAAAACCTTTATCGTAGGGTTTTGCAATTTGGCCGGCCGCGGTTGAACCGCTTAAATCTGCCGTAGAAACATAAAATGATGATTTTTGTTTTTCGCCCATATACTGCAAAGCCTGAGCCATTGCCGCTCTGAGAGCGACTTTTTTATCTTCGGGGTATTTTAAGATTTCCGGTACTTTATAAGGGTCAAAAGTTTTTTGCGGTTTTTTAAGAACGGGTAATTTCTTAGCAAGTAATCTTTCTTGGGCCGCACGCAATTTTAAACCGAAAGAACGGAAAATCTTACTATTTTTCTGTATAGCATAGCGAAAACGCATCAAAGTTGTGTAATAATAATTTTCCACATTTTGGGCATCCATTTCCCCTTTAAAACGCGGTATTTGGACACCGAAAGTTTTCTCAAACTCTTCAAGGGCTTTGTAATAACCTTCACTTGCAAATTTGTGTCCGCTGCCATGGCTCTTTCTGCCTTCAATGCCATATTTGCGGCCTTTGATAGTTTTGTAAACAATGGCCGTAGGAACGCCGTTATTTAAAGTATTTGCAAATTTTTGGGCAGCATAAATTTGTTTAAAATCGCTGCCGTCTTCAACTTCAATAACATTTAAGCCGTTAATATAGAAAAGTTCTTTTGGCTGCCAAGCGACATAATCGCCTGCTTGGCCGTTATCGGCGCAAACTTTATCAGAATCAATAGAGGCTTGGTTCCAATCCAAATGAATAATCAAATTATCAAGACCTGCGCGGGAAGCAATAGCAAGGGCTTCGGCCACTCTGCCGGCAGTTAAACCGCCTTCGCCTTCAAGAAGATGGACTTTGGGCGCTTTTTCTTTATAATTTATTGCCGCACCCAAAGCAAGGCCCACACTTGCCCCAAAACCAACACCGCTTGCGCCTGTTGCAAGGCAGACAAACGGAGTTGACGGAACAGGATGCCCGTCTAAAGATTTAGAATTACAATCTTTAAAATATTTGGTATTTGTTGTGGGCGCTTTTCTAAAACCGAGTAAATCTTCAAGCCTTAATGCATATTGTCTTTTTGTGTTAAAGTAAGGATTACCGATTTCATTTCTAATTGCGCTTAAAGCATAAAGACCAAGGGCTTTATGGCCTGCTGCATAAGACAAAATATCAAAACCCGGAGTATAAGGATTACCCAAATCATAAGCCATAATGTTATAAACAAGATTTAGAACAATAGGCCCGCTTGAAATACTGCCGCCCGGGTGCCCGGAAAGAGGAACATAATTATATAAAACCACACACAAAGAACGATAGAGAACTTCCATTTTTTCCAGGTTTTCTATTTCGTTTTGTGTTAACTGATATCCTTTTTCCTTCATAATATCAGTTGCTTTATAATACTGACCTTGTTTTTTATCAAGTTTAAAAGGTGATGGCTTAATCATAGTCTAAATTTCCGGTGTATATCTTGAAGGGCAGCACTCAAGAGCAAAATTTTCTACTAAAGCAACGGCGGCGTCAACATCGTTTTTGTTGGCGACTTCAACATTTGAGTGTATATAGCGAACCGGCACGGATAAAGTGCACTCCGGTACGGCGCCTGCATGTCTTTGGATAATCATGCCGTCGTTAGAACCTCTTGAAGCGACCCTTAATTGATAAGGAATTTTACGTTTTTGGCAAATTTCAACAAGATGGTCAACCACGCCTTGATTTGCAATAGTTGTTCTATCAACCATACTGATACCGATACCCTGCCCGAGTTTTAAAACAAAATCTTGCGCGGGAATACCCGGGGTATCAAGTGCGCCGGTTGTATCAACGGCTAAAGCGGCATCGGGCTTAATATCAAAAACTGCACATTGGCAACCGATAAGGCCAAACTCTTCCTGTGTGGTAAAGGTAAAGTAAATATCGGCATCGTGTTCTTTGGGCAAGTTCTCCATAACTTTTAAAAGGATATAAACGCCGGCTCTGTCGTCAATTGCTTTGGCGGAAAACATATCTTTGCCAAATTCAATAGGCGCTCTGTCTAAAGTAATCGGATCGCCCATACTGAAAACTTCTTTTGCGGTTTTGCCGTCAAGGCCGGTATCAATAAAAAGGCTGTCAACACTGGCTGCTTTGGCTAGATCAGCCGCAGTTAAATAATGCGCCGGTTTAGAACCGATAACCCCTGTTAAAATGCCGTGTTTTTTGGTTTGAATTTTAACTCTTTGGGCAACTAAAGTTCTTGCATCAATACCGCCGGTAGTAACAAAGCGCAAAAAGCCGCTGTCTTCAATAAAGCGGACCCTTGCGGAAACTTCGTCCATGTGGGCATCAAGCATAAGTTTAAATTTGCCTTTGCCTTTTTTTAGGGCAACGATATTGCCTAAAGCATCGGTTCTGACTTCGTCAACCAAAGGTTTAATGATTGGTAAAATTGTTTCTCTTAAAAGTTCTTCTCTGCCGCAAGCAGCGGGAGTGGAACTTAATTTTTCAAAAAGTTTAAAATCCATACAAAATCCTCCTTTATATATATATTTTACCATACGATGCAAGAGGTAATAAAAAAAGCGGCTATTTTTTAAAATAACCGCTTTTTAGAACTTATTTAACTTTAAACTATTCAAAGTAAGGCTTTAAACTAAACGAAGAAACTTCTTCTTTCAGTTTGTTAATTAAGTCCTCAACTTTTACGCCTTCAAGGTTCTTGCCGCTTCTAAGGCGGATGGTGGCAGTTTTATTTTCTACTTCCTTTGCGCCGATAACAAGCGTATAAGGCACTTTTTCAAGATGTGCTTGGCGGATTTTTGCACCAAGTTTCTCGGGCCTTAAATCAAGTTCCGGGCGAAGGCCGGCTTCACGCATCTTTTGGGCAAGTTCTTTGGCAAAAGGTATTTGGTCATCAGTTAAAGTAACAATTTTTGCTTGGACAGGTGCAAGCCATAACGGGAATAAACCTGCATAGTGTTCAATTAAAATACCGATAAAGCGTTCAATTGAACCAAGCATTGCTCTGTGGACCATTAAAGGTCTTTCTCTGCCTTCTTTTGCGATATAAGTTAAGTCAAAGCGTTCGGGCAAGTTAAAGTCAAACTGAATTGTGGAAAGTTGCCACGGGCGGCCGATAGCGTCAATTAACTTAATATCAATTTTGGGGCCGTAAAAGGCAGCTTCGCCTGCCTGTGCTGTATAGGGAATATTGTTCTTTTTTAAGACATCTTCCAAAGCGGCTTGGGCGCGGTGCCAATCTTCTGCCTTGCCGGTATAATTTTCCGGTTTGGTTTCATCCCAAGTGGAAAGTTCCACTTTATATTTTTCAAAACCGAAAGTTTTAAAAATATGCAAAGCAAATTCAAAACAGGCTTGGACTTCGCTTTCAATTTGCTCGGGCGTGCAGAAAATGTGGGCATCATCTTGGGTAAAACCGCGCACTCTTAAAAGCCCGTGCATAACGCCGGAGCGTTCATAGCGATACACCGTGCCAAGTTCAGCTAGGCGTAAAGGCAAATCGCGGTAACTTCTGAGTTGAGCATTATAAATTGAAATATGGAAAGGGCAGTTCATCGGTTTTAATTGATATTTTTGGTCATCAACTTCTATAGGTTTAAACATATTTTCGCTATAGAAATTTGCGTGGCCGGATTTTTGCCACAAGTGAAGTCTTGCAATATGCGGACTGAAAACCATATCATAACCGCGTTTAAGATTTTCCGCTCTTATCCAATCTTCCAAAGTTTTTCTGAGCATACCGCCTTTTGGCTGCCATAAAACAAGGCCCGGTCCGATATCTTCATCCATAAAGAACAAATTTAACTCAGTGCCGAGTTTGCGGTGGTCGCGTTTGGCGGCTTCTTCTTGTTGTTTGATATAATCGTTTAATTCTTCTTTTGTTTCAAAGGCAATGCCGTAAATGCGTTGCATTTGGGGGCGGTTTTCATCACCGCGCCAATAAGCACCGGCGGTATGGGTTAATTTAAAATGTTTGATTTTGCCGGTATGTTCCATGTGCGGTCCGCGGCATAAATCGGTAAAATTGCCGTTGGTGTAGATAGTAATTTCATCTTCCGGCAATTCTTTAATAAGTTCAACTTTAAATTCTTCGCCTTTATCAGCAAACATTTTTAAGGCGTCAGCCTTGCTGATTTTTTGGCAAACAAAGGGTTGCGCGGAAGCAACAATTTGCTGCATCTTTTTTTCTATTGTTTTGAGGTCTTCGGGTGTGAATTTATGCTCTGATAAAAAATCATAATAAAAGCCGTTTTCAATGGCCGGGCCGATACCGAGTTTTGTACCTTTAAAAAGTTCCTGCACGGCGGCCGCTAAAATGTGTGAACAACTATGTCTTTTTACTTCTATATTTGCATTTTCCATAAATACCTCAAACATTTTTTAGGGCAGACTTACTGCCCCATTAAATAGTATAATTATTTTATCATTTTTTTAGGGGTAATGCTCTATTATGAAATTATTGAAAAAGTATTTTTTGCTTTTAAAACAAGATTTTTTGCTTTTTTCCCTTTTGAGTTTGCCGGGGATAGTTTTTTATTTTGTCGGCCTTTGGCAACTTGAAGCATTTAGTGCTTCCACCTTAACTATCGGGCTTTTAACAAAGTTTTGCGTGGAATTTCTAACAATTTCCATAATTTTTTATATCGTGCATATTTTAGGCTTTAAAAAGCGCGGTGTTTTTGCTCTCGTTTTCTTTTTTTACTATATAACAATTACTGCTGATATTGTGCTTTTGATGTATTTTAAGGAAAGATTTGGCCTAAAACATATAATGACGCTTGGCGGCGCGCAATATCAGTTTATGACGGATATCCGCTTGCTTTGCTATTTTGTTATTATTTACTTTTTCCCCTTCTTTGTTGTGGGCAAATTTTGGCATGCGGCAGGCCGCCATATAAGCGCAAAAAAAATGGCTTTTTGCGCGGTGCTTTTGTTAGTTGTTTCTATTATTTCGCCGATATTTTATTTTAAAACACCGCAGGCCTTCTTTAGCACGCAGTTAATGGATACAACGCTTGCCGGTATTGTTAAAGATTTAATAAACAAAAAATCTACGCCTGAAACTTTATCGCTTGCTGATACTGAAATACAACTTGCAGCGCAAAATTATAATCTTTTTAGGCCTAGCGATTTTGTTAACAAAAAAAATTATAAACGCATAATTTTGATTACTACTGAGGCCCTTTCAAATAAATTTAGCAATATGGTTAACCCAAATATTCCGCCGGCGGCAAGTGCGGTTATTGATAATCTTAAAAAAACTTACCCTAATGTTTCTTTGAAACCGACTACAATTTCCACCTTATACGGCTTAAGTGTTATTTTTTCGGGCCACGCCAACCCCGAACTTATGTTTGAAAACGAGTATCCTTTATCTTTCGTTAAGATTTTAAGAGATAATGGCTTTAAAACTGCTTTTATACGCGGTGCAAACGAACATTATATGAACGAAGATGTTCTTTTTAAACAGGCAGGTTTTAGCGAGATTTACGGCGCAGATTATTTTTCAAACACGCCTTACAAAGATAAAATTGCATGGTGGGGACTTACCGATAGATCTTTGTTTGATTTTACAATTAACTATCTTAAAGAAAACCGCGACCAAAAAGTTTTTATTGATATTTTAAATGTTGATACCCATGTGCCAAGCGGCAGAACAGATTATCTTGGGCAAACTTACCCCCCTTTAAATCTTGATGGTATTGACCCAAAAATTGCCGCCGCTTATGATAGACCGAATATGGCGCGCGCATTTAGAAATTACGATTATGAACTTGGCCTTTTTATTGAAAATTTACAAAAGGAAAATTTGCTTGACGATGATACTTTACTTATTGTTACGGCCGACCACCCCTTTTATGCTAATTTAGATATTGGCCCTTTGGTTAAAAATTACCAAAAGAATTTTGAGGAAGTGCCTTTTATTTTAATTACCAAAAATAAAATTGAGGAAGTTTTAACTACCGATAAAAACGCTTCCCAGCAAGATATTGCGCCAACAATTTTAGGGCTTGCAGGCTTTAAAACACCGCAAAATATGATGGGCAGAAGTTTGTTTGAAAATACGCCCGAGCGTTCTGTTTTTGAGTTAAAAAATAATTATGTTATCGTGCAAAGTAAAGGGCAAAAACAAATAATTTCCAAAAAAGCAAAAGAGCCAAACCAAAAGGCCTTAATAAAATTACTGACGAGTGTTGTGAAATAAAAAAATCTAAAGAGAAACACCCCTTTTTATAAGGGGTGTTTTTTGGTGACATATAAAAGGTTTTATTTGTAGTCTTCTATATTGAAGGTTTTTAAATAGTTCTTTTTCAATGAACTTATTTTACCTATAGATTTCATATCAGAAATTCTATATGTAACGTAAATTTGGCGATGAAGCCAGGACGGGTCTTCCACCGGAATAGAAACAGAGTCTGGATATTCTTCTGCTTTGATAAGGTAGGCATCAGGTTCAAATTTATATATGGTACTTGAATAATTTTTATCGAAATCTGCAGCATAGTCCTCAATATCTTCATTGTGAATAGCCGTATAAATAGGAGCACGAACAACATCAAATGAGTTTTCTTTACCCTTAATAAAGCACTTAGCATACACAATAGGATTATCCAGTGAATCCAATCTAAAAAAAGTGCGTTTTGTTTTACTATCAGGAAGAAACTCTATATAAGAATGTTCGGGAACATCTATGTAGTACATCTTTACAATGTCACATTTTAAGTCTACAATTTTACTACATTTAACGTTTACCCCTGTAAATCCACGGAAAAACGCTTCAACATTTTTTTGCATCCGTGTATAAGGGGCTGCACTCTCTTGTTTTTGTTGTTCCAAAACATTACTAAGTTCAGTAACCATTTTTTGTTGACTTTTTTCGTTTAGGTTAATTTGTTTATAACCTTTTGCATTATCGGCAAAACAAAAACTGCTAATAAATAAAACCGACAAACCACATACAACTATTTTTTTCATACTAACTCCTTGAAATTTTTTCTCACTACACGAATATTATATACTAAAAAGGAAAATTATTCAAGAGCAAAAAATACTCTTATCAAAATAGGTCTTTTGACCTATGCGATTTTTGTTAGTATTTTAATGGCTGATGAAGTATCTCTATTTATTTGTTGGGTAAGTTCGCCGAGGGAATCAAATTTCTTTTCCCCGCGGATTTTGGAAACAAGGGCAATTTTTAAAATTTTGCCGTAAATATCTTGGTTAAAATCTAAAATGTGGACTTCGCATAAAGGCGCACCGTTCTTTTCAACAGTGGGCCTAAGGCCAATATTACAAACGCCTTTATATTCCTTATTTTCCAAAAAAACTTTTACTGCAAAAACGCCTTTTGGCAAGATTTTGCAAGTATCAATTTTTAAATTGGCGGTAGCAAAACCCATTTGGCGCCCAAGTTGCTGGCCTTTAACAATAAGCCCCTCTAAAGTGTAAAAATGGCCAAGCATTTTGGCAGCTAAAGAAACTTCGCCCTGTTCTAAAAATTTGCGTATTAAAGATGAAGATATTTTGTGGCCTTCTTTATTATTAACAAAATTTTGGCAAGAATAAATTATATTATTTTCGGCGCAGGCTTTTGATAAGAAATCTTTTTTACCCAAGCGGTCTTTGCCGAAGGCAAAATCTTCCCCCGTTAAAATACCGCCCATTTTATAATCTTTTAAAAGAATATCAAAAAATTCTTGGCAAGTTAAATTTTTAATTTTTTCAAAATCAAGTTTTTTAACTTCGCAATTTTCCTGTTTGATTAAGGCAAGTTTTTCGCTAGGTAAAGTTAAAACTTTATTTTTGGTATCGTTATTTTTTAAAAGTTTTGGCGCAAAATCAAAAGTTAAAATTAGCGGCTCTAAATTATTCTTGGCGGCAAGTTTTTTAAGTGTGTCAAAAATAAACTTGTGGCCAAGATGTACGCCGTCAAAAGTGCCAATTGTTATAAACTTTTTACCCATTTTACTATATCCTCCGGCGCGCTTTTTCTAAGCAAATCAAGCGGCAGGGCCTTTTTAACATCATAAGAACCGATTTTTAATCTTCTTAAACTGCTTAATGTGGCGCAAGTGCCAAGTTTTTCGCCAAGCATATAAGCAAGACTTCTGATATAAGTGCCGCTAGAGCAAAAAACTTCAAAACTGATAATATTATCTTTTAAAGATATTTTAGAATATTTATAAATTTCCACAACACTTTCTTTCTTGATATTAACGCCGTTTCGCGCGTGTTCATACATGGCTTGGCCTTTAACTTTTTTTGCGCTGTAAAAAGGTATGGGGTGTTTTATTTTGCCCGTCATAGTTTTAAGGGCTTCTTTAACTTGTTTTAAAGTGATTTTGGGGCAAGGTTCTTCCTTTAAAATAAAACCCTGCATATCCCAAGAATCTGTTAAAACACCCAAGGTTATTTGCGCTTGATAAACTTTATCAAGTCCTAAAAATTCCTGCTGTTTTTTGGTGGCTTCGCGCCCAATTAAAACGAGCAAAAGACCGCTTGCCATAGGGTCAAGTGTTCCGCAATGGCCGATACGGGAAAATTCATAACAACTTAAAATACCGCGCGTATAAGCAATAACATCGTGCGAGGTCCAGCCCGGTGTTTTATCTATGGGCAAAAGTCCGAGAAGTTGGCTCATTTTAATTTTTCTTTTACGGCTTTTAGAAGTTTCTTTTTGATAGTTTCAAGATTGCCTTTGGCAATTTTAAAACCGGCCGCTCTTGCGTGTCCGCCGCCGCCAAACTGCTGGGCAACAGCGCTGACATCCACTTTGCCTTTAGAGCGCAAATTAACCGCAATTTTGCCAGGCTCTTCCCTTAAAAGAAGGGAAACTTCCACACTTGGCACCATTATCGGTTGGCTGACGATACCTTGTGTGTGGCGCGGGTCGGTTTTAAGTTTTTTAAAATCAGATTTAAGTAAAGAAATTTCCGCAATTTGTTTTTTGTGGTGCAGTTTTAATTTTTCTAAAGCACGGCCGAGAAGTTTCATTTCCGGATAAGGTTTTGTATTATAAATTATTGTATTTATAAGTTTGATATCGGCGCCATTATCCAGCAAATATGCCCCTGCCGACATACTTTCCGGCGTGGTATTGGAATGTAAAAAACGCGCCGTATCTGTAACAAGACCGGTATAAAGACAGGTTGCCTCGTTTGCGGTGGGTTTTGCCTTCATTTCTTTAAAAAGACGGACCATAATTTCCGCAGTGGAAGAGGCTTTTGCATCAATATAATTAAAATCGCCGTAAAATTGGCCTGTTATATGGTGGTCAATATTTATTACCTGTTTTGCGTTTTTAAAACAAATATCAAGATTTCCGCCGCGTGTTGGTTCTGAACATTCAAGCATAATTAAAGTATCATAATCATATTTTTGCGGTAAAATGCCGAAATTGACGCTGTTTAAATCGGGCAAGAAAAATAAATCATCGCCGGGCCTATCTTTGCTGAAGGGATAAACTTCTTTATCCATTCTTCTTAAAAGAGAGGTTAAAGCCAAGGTTGAACCAAGGCTGTCGCCATCGGCGTTTTGGTGGCCGGCTACAAAAAAGCGTTTGCCTTTTTTTATGGCTTGGACAATTTCTTTTAAAGTATTATTTTTCTTCATGTTCTTTTTCTATTTTGGCAAAAATCTTTTCCACAGCGGAAGCACGCTCCGGCGTATTATCAAGTTCAAAAGTAAAAGAAGGTATCCTTTTAATATGAACTCTTGAGCGAAGTGCCGCGCCGATTTCCCCCCTTACTTTTGCAAGTTGCTTTGCGGCATTTTTTTTATCGGCCTCATTACCGAAAACCGAATAAAACACTTTTGCGGTGGTTAAATCTTTTGAAACTCTAACACCGGTTAAAGTTATAAAACCGCTGAAATGCCCGCTTGCTATCAGACGGGAAACTAGGGAGTTTATTTCTTCTAAAAATAAATTTTCAAGTCTTTTGATTCTATCTATCATATACATATATTTTAGTTAATATGGTAAAATTTAGCAATAAGGAGAAAAAAATGATTATCCCTACTATTATTGAAAAAAACATTGGTTATGATATTTTTTCCCGTCTGTTAAAAGATAGAATTATCTTTGTAGGCGGGCGCGAAGGCGAAGTTAGCACCGAAGCCGCAAATATGATTATTGCACAATTACTTTACCTTGACGCTGAAGATTCTTCAAGAGAAATTAACTTATATATCAACTCCCCGGGCGGTTTGGTAACAGCAGGCTTGGCAATTTACGATACCATGCAATATATCAAAGCACCGATTACAACAATTTGTATGGGACAGGCAATGAGTTTCGGCGCGGTGCTTTTGGCGGCCGGCTCTAAAGGCAAAAGATATGCACTGCCACACGCAAGAATTATGATACACCAACCTTTAATTTGGGGCGGCGGAATTTCCGGTCAGGTAACGGATATTGAAATTGAATCAAAAGAACTTCGCGAAAATAAAGAACATCTTTTGGATATTCTTGCACACCACACCGGCCAAAAGAAAGAAAAAATCAGACAAGACAGCGAACGCAATTTCTATATGTCTGCCGAAGAAGCAAAAGCCTATGGCCTTATTGATGAAGTGTTAAAATTAAAAAAATAATTTTTAACTAGACAACAAAAACCCCTTGCTGAAAAGTAAGGGGTTTTTTATTTCCTTTAACAAATATTTCTGCTAGGATTTTTTAGACACAATTTATTGTAGCGCCCTATTTTTTATTTTTTCATAAGGAGAAGATTCCCGATAAAAATACTCGAGAATGACAAATATGACAAAGAAATAATTTTGCGAGGATTTTTTAGGTGTGTTAAAAACACACCGCCCTATTTTTTATTTTATTTAAGACAAGGTATAGCAGGGAACCACGCCCGTTAGGGCGGAACTATCCGAAGTCTTAAAAAAATAAAAAAGAGGAAAAAAGCCGAAGAAAAAACCCTTTCGTTAAGAAAGGGTTTTTGTTAAAATTGCTCCTCGGATAGGACTCGAACCTATAACCTATCGGTTAACAGCCGATCGCTCCACCATTGAGCTACCGAGGATTACATATATATTGTATTATAATCTAAAAAAAAATGCAAGTGTTTTTTATTTTTCAGACGATAAAATTTAAATAAAAAGAACTTGATAAAAAAATTTTTTATAATATTTTTAAGATGATTTAACATCTTTTTATAAATTATATAAAATATTTTTAAAAGGGGGAATTATGGCAGATTATAAAGATTATTACAAAATACTGGGCGTTAGCAAAAACGCAACCGATGCCGAAATAAAAAAGGCTTTTAAAACTCAGGCGCGCAAATATCACCCCGATATGCACCCCGAGAATAAAAAAGCCGAAATGACCGAAAAATTTAAAGATATTAACGAGGCTTACGAAGTTTTATCTGATAAACAAAAACGCACAATTTATGACCAAGTAGGTTCCGGTAATTATCAAAATTATGCACGCGGAGGTGCTTCTGCCGGAGCCGGCGGAGCGGGAAATTATTATCAAAACCCGGGCGGCCAGCAATATTATCAATATACCAATGCCGGCGGACAAAATCCATTTGGACAAGGTTTCAATTTTAACGGAACGGGCGGTTTTGAAGCAAGCGATTTTAGTGATTTCTTTCAATCTATTTTCGGAGGACTTGGCGGTTTTGGCGGCGGAAGAAGTTCCAGAAGAAGAACCAGCACACAAGATCCTTACGGCATTTACTCAAATCCCCAGCAGGAAGAAGCAAACTTATCTTTGGACCTTGCCTCTGCCTATCAAGGAGGGATGGTGCGTTTAACTTTACCGAGCGGTAAAAGTGCACAAGTAAAATTCCCCCCGCGCATTGCACAAGGTGCAAAAATAAAACTTAAAGGGCTTGGTTCAAGAGGCAATGATTTATATGTAAATATCCAAATTACAACAAAAGAACCTTATACCTTACAGGGTGAAGATATTTATTACACTTTAAATATTATGCCGTGGACTGCTGCCCTTGGCGGAACAGCAAGTGTTTATATGCCTGATTCTTCAAGCATAAATATCAAAATACCCGCCGGCGCAAAGAGTGAACAAAAACTTAAATTATCCGGCAGAGGTCTTGGTAAAAGCGGTAATTTCTATGTTAAATTACTTATAAATAATCCGGAACGCTTAACCGGCAGGCAAAAGGAATTATTTAAAGAACTTGCCAAATAAATATTGCTTTAAGCATTAAACAAGACATCTTTTTGTAAGAATTTTGCGTTTAGAGCAGACACAAATAAAAAACCCCCGTATCTAAATCGGGGGTTTAGTTAGTTCGTGACAATTCTGTCATCATTACCTTTCCTTTAGGGTTATTAGGTCAACTTACTTAAGGGGGCTTAATGCTATGAAGTGGCACCACTGCCAACTCTCACAACACCCGCCTAAGACGCCTGCAATAACCTTACTTCTAGTATAAGCGCAAAGTAAAAATTGTCAAGGCCTATTTTGCAAAAAAATAAAAAAGCCCCGTAAAAACGAGGCTTTTTTGAAAAATTATGATTTTTAAGTTATTTTACATCGCCCATCCAGCGCCTTATAGGCTTCATAATTATAAGAAGGATAATAGAAGCAACTAAAGGAGCGATAACCAGATAACCAAAGAACTGCTCATTACTGATTTGTCCAAATAAACTGGAATAATAGCCTGCAAGTTTATTGGAAGCGGCATTTGCTGTCTTCCAAACAGCCATTAAAATGCCCACAAATTGCACAGGAGCAAGTTTTGTTACCAAAGATAGACCAACGGGCGATAAGCAAAGTTCACCCATTGTAAAAGCGGCATAAGCAAAAATCAAATAAAACATACTTACTTTAATGCCGGGGCCCATTTTCATAGCGGCAAGCAATAAAATTACATAGCCGATTGCAAGCAACCATAAAGCAACTACGAATTTCATGGGAGAAGAAGGTTCTTTTGCCTTTTTGGCCAAATCTATCCAAAGTTTAGAAAATAAAGGTGCAAATAAGACAACAAAAACCGGGTTCAAACTTTGAAACCAAGTTGCAGGAATTTCCCAAGTCTTACCGAATAAGTTTATAACTCTATCAGTATGCTCATAAGCAAAAAGGTTTAAAGCCGCACCTGATTGTTCAAAAGCAGTCCAGAAGAAAATAACGAAAAATGCCAAAATAAAGATTACGGCAATTTTTCTTTTCTCTTCTATTGTAAGCGGAGCATTTTTTACAATCTCCTTTTTCTCGGCAATTTTTGTCAAAGGTTTATCGCCTTTGCCGGCAAAATATTTTTCTTTGCCCCAAAGAAAGATAAGCAGGCCTATAATCATTGCAAAACCGGCCGTCCAAAAGCCATAGCGCCAGCCGAATTTTTCACCAATACCGCCGCCGATAATGGCTGCAAGAAAAGCACCTAAATTAACTGCCATATAAAAGATGGTAAAACCGCCGTCTCTTCTAGGATCTTTCTTTTCATATAAAGTACCGACAAGGGTGGTAATACTTATCTTAAAAAATCCGTTACCCATTATCAAAAGGCCAAGCGCGCTATAAATAATGCCGATATTTTCAAAGCCAAGTAAGAACTGGCCTGCAATAATCATTAAAGCGCCGTAAATAATGGCTAATTTCTGGCCGGTAAATCTATCTGCCACATAGCCGCCGATAATACCGGAAAGATAAACCAAACTTGTAAAAGTTCCGTAAAGATTTGATGCCTGCGAACGCTCTATTTTAAGAGCATAAACAAAGTATAAAATAAGCAAAGCGCGCATGGCATAATAACTGAAACGTTCAAAGGCTTCCGTTGCGCAAATCAGCCATAAGCCTTTGGGATGTGATTGTGTTGCTGTTTCTTGCATATAATCTCCTATTTATTATTTTTTACTAACATCAGAATTGGTCATTAAGAAAGATATTGGCCTATCTCTGTTAGGAATATTTTTTGTAACAACAATTTTACCGCCACTTTCGCATACGAAATCATATCCTCTGAAACAGGCATCTCCGTAAGGTCTTTTACAGACATCGCGCTTATCATAAGCACATAATAACGGAAAACGCGGCGGATAAGTTTCTATCGTCAAATTCATAATATTCCAAACATTTGTGCGTTCAACTTTAACAGAAATCTTGCGTAAAGATAAAAACTTTTTGGTAGAAGGATTTTTAAAACCTATATAACCTTTTACTTTATCTTCAATATCTTTTAACAAAAAATTATCATCCCAAGTTTGGGCAAACTTTGCCGCCCTGTGTGATTCCAGTTGCCAGCGTCTTGCGGCATAAAAAGCGGCAATTTCAGATTTTTGGACAATTATCAATAATCCGTATATTTTGATAATAAACAGAGTAAAAATTAAAAATAACGGAAAGAGCAAAACGACTTCAGTAGTAGCCTGACCTTTTTTGTTTAGGAATTTCATGGATATAACCTCACTTGATATTTTGACGTAGGCGAAGGCCAGACACAATTATTACTTTCGTTTGTGCATTGAATAGCAACTTTTGTATGAACCCTTGGATTATACTTCATTAAGTTTATATTAAAATAGTTTCTTGAAAGAGTAAAACGCTGGGTTATATCAACACCTCTGTAAAGTGTGCGCAATTTATCTTTAGAATTTTTTGCCAAATAGGCAAATTGAAATATTTTACCCCCCATCAATTGTTTTTCTTCCAAATCCAAATCTATTTTTGTAGGTTTATCATTAAAATCTCCGGGCTGTTTATAAAAAATACGGAGTTTTGAAATATACAAAGGTTCTGTTTTAATAAAATAATTCTTCAAAATTTTTGCGCCGTCTTTGCCGCATTCGCTTAAAGAGCAGTTACCTGTATTATAAAAATAACCTCTTCTGAAAAACTCATTATCTTTTACAAGACGCTCATAAACTTTTTTCTGGTCTTCGTAAATATTGCCTAAATAATAATAAACCATAAAGTAAACTTTTAGAGTATCCATATCCCAGAAAACTTCATGAGTATTGGCAATATCTTCGTTGTTAATGGGATAGAAAGTATCATTATCCACGCGGGGATTTTCCTTTTCCCAATCCTTACGGGTATCGCCGTAATAGTGAAGATCCCATTTTGTATCGGTTATTTTAGGACCGGAATTATAATCTGACATTGCGGGGAAAGCACCTGCCTGATAATAATAATCATAAAGACTTACAGGTTGCAAGCCTTCGGAACCTTCAGCATTAGGATCAGGATTGATTTTAGGATTACCGGCTTCAAAAAAATCTCTAAATAATCTGAAAGGAAATGCTCCGTTAACATACGAAGTTGCATTTAGATATTGGGAAAGGTTCGTCATTTCCACAAAGGAGGAAGTATCTAAAGCAAACTGATAACGGATTTTTTCTTTAGAGACTTTTGTCGTTTCAAACAAAAGGTAAATAACCAGCAATATCGTAGGAATTAACAAAACTGCCGGTAAAAGAACTTGTGCTTTTTTATTTTTTATAGGTTTAAAAATATTTAACATAAATCTCCTAAGTTAAAACATAACCTACTATGGTAAAAAAGCCGCCGGCAAGTTCTTTGTGAAATAAGGAAAAGAACAAAACTATCAGCGACGCAATAACCCCTAGCAGCAAAAGGAATTCAATCGTTTGCTGTCCTCTATTATTGCTAACCGGGGCTAATATTTGCTTGAACATCTATCTTTCCGGAGAAATTATCCCTAGTTTTATTGCTTTTACAACGGCTTCCGTTCTGGAAGAAACATCAAGTTTATGAAAAGCATTATTTAAATGGTTTTTTATGGTTTTTACCTGACAACCGAGTTCAACGGCAAGTTCTTTATTGCTCATACCGCGGCCAAGTAAATCCAAAACTTTAATTTCCGTTTTAGTTAAAACATTTTGGGTAGGGACATTGGTGCCGTCACCCATTTTTCTTAAACCTTGCAAAAGTTTCCCCATAAGTTGCTGGGGTATCATCATACCTTCGCTTGTAAAAGTTTTAATGGAATTAACAAGTTCGGCAGCCGGCAACATTTTGCTTAAATAGCCGTTTGCACCTGCCTGTATGGCTTCCATAACATGGGCTTCATCTTCAAAACTGGAAAGCATTAAAATATTTATTTGAGGCATTGTTTTTTTAATTTCTTTAGTTGCGCTTATTCCGTCTTTTTTAGGTAATTTAATATCCATTAAAATAACTTCCGGTTTAAGTTTTTTGGCTAAAGTGATGACTTCTTCCCCGTCGGCTGCTTCACCCACAACCTCTATCCACTTTTCTCCGGTTAAAACATCTTTAATACCTTCGCGGAAAAGGGTTTGGTCATCTGCAATTAAAACTTTTATTTTTTTCTTTTTAACTGCCATATTATACTTCCTCCTATTTTTATTCGTAAATCGGTAAAGTGAAACTAAAAGTTGCACCTGTTCCGGGACCTTGGCTTTCTGCCCAAATTTTGCCTTCGTGATTAACAACAATTTCTTGTGCTATACACAAACCTAGACCAAGACGCCCGCCATTAGACGATTGATAAAAACTCTTAAACAATTGCCCTGCATCTTGGGGAGCGATACCTTCCCCCCAGTCCCTTATAGACACTTTAGCATTTTTATCGTCAATTTTCACTACTGATATTAAAATTTTACCATTTTCAGGGGTATGGCGGATAGCGTTTTCTGCTATATTAGAGATAACCTGCCTTATTCTTTTTGGATCGCCAAAGACAAAAATTTCCCCTTCGCCTTCAAAGGACATATAAATTTCTTTAAGTTTTGCCTTTTCTTTAAAAACTTCATAGGCACTTTTCATAGCACTGACAAGTTCAAATTTTATTTTTTCCATACGGAGTTTGCCTTTTTCTATGGCAGCCCAATCAACTAAATCTTTAACTAAAAGAAAAATCTGGTCTAAACTTTCCTGCATATAACCCATTTTTTTTGTTTGGTTAGCATCCGGTTTGGTAATGGTTCGGCTTAACATATCAAAACTCATTTTCAAAGCCATTAAAGAGTTGGATAAATCGTGCGAAACAACAGAAAAAAACTTTGATTTCATAGCATTTAAATTGCTTAAATCTTGGTTTTTTACTTTTAATTCTTGTAAAAGTTGGCGGTTGCTTTGCTCTAAGAAAAACTTTTGCAAAGCCATTTTGATAGTGCGTTTTAAATAATCAAAATCAACCGGTTTTATAAGGAAGTCGTAAACAGATTCCTGCAAAGCCTTAACAACTGCATTTAAAGAGGCATGGGCAGTTATCATAATAATTTGGCTTTCATTATTAAAAGTTCTTATTTGCTTTATAACATCTAAACCGGTGCCGTCAACTAAATTATAGTCCATTAAAATAACACTAAAAAAAGTATTACCCACTAAATCAAGACACTCTTTTGCGCTGCCTGCCTGATAAACATCATAGCCCTCAATTTCAAGCAGTTCACTCATAGTTTCGCGCAAATTTGTATCGTCATCAACTACTAAAATTTTTATTTCTTCCTGTTTCGGTATGATAAATGTTTCTTCTGTCATTATTTTTCTTCCCTTTTAAAAATTAAAGTTATTTTTGTACCTTTGCCAGGTATGCTGTTTAAAACTATTTCTGCATTATTCCTAAGAGCAACTTTCTTTACTACCGCAAGACCAAGACCTGTGCCGCGTGCTTTTGTTGTAAAGAAAGGTGTAAAAATTTTATTTTGTATTTCAAGCGGTATGCCGGGACCGGTATCTCTTAAACTTAAAAGGGCTTTGCCGTTTTCAAGTTTCGTTTTAACAATAAAAGAACCGCCTTCAGGCATAACTTCAAAAGCATTACCCATAATATTTCTTACGGCTTGTTTCATTTCTTCCATATCGATTTTAACATAAAGCGGTTCCGGATAGAAAGAAGTTTCTATTTTTATATTGCTTGGAATAGGATAAGAAGATAAAATTTCTTTTGTATATAAAGTTAAATCAACAACATTTAAAATTTGCTCACGGCTTCTGGCATAGCCCAAAATTTCTTCGATAATGCCGTTTGCCTGTTTTATTTCCCCTTCAATAACATTTATGTTTTTTAAAATTTTAGGTTCAATATTTTCACCAAGGCGGGCTTTAATTAAATAAATAGAATTTGATATTACCGCAAGAGGATTTTTAATTTCATGAGAAACTATTGAAGCCATTTGCCCGATAGCAGCAAGTCTTTCCTTTTTAATTAACTCATTAAGCGCGGTTTTAAGTTCTTTTGTGCGGCTGCCGACTCTAAGTTCCAAAGATTGGTTAAGTTCCTCTAAATCGTGTTGCTGCTCGGCAAGTAAATCAAATTTAATTTTTATAGTATCAAACATACGGGCAAGGCGTATAGATAAATCCCCTATCTCATTATTATAAACAGGCAAAGCGGGCAAAGGTTCTTTTGAATCTTCTTCAATTATTTCAACGGCTTTAATCATATCGCGAACAGGCGTTTCTATTACGCCTGAAATATACAAAGCAATTAAAAGCGATAAAATACCTATAA